>Ga0335081_10002377_pt1 | contig 29601 bp, 28 predicted proteins | sample Lox_Sample_35_FD_206713 | JGI IMG/M metagenome (GOLD analysis project Ga0335081, IMG submission 206713) | Soil microbial communities from Loxahatchee National Wildlife Refuge, Florida, United States - Lox_Sample_3.5 | ecosystem: Environmental > Terrestrial > Soil > Wetlands | place: USA...
TGCTTCCAGGGGTTCGACGGGGAACTGGCCTCGCTCCCCGGCGACTATGCGCCGCCTTCAGGACGTCTGTTGCTGGCGGAGTTCCATGGCCGGCGGGCGGGATGCGTGGCGCTGCACCGGCTGGAGCACGGCACCTGCGAGATGAAGCGGCTGTATGTGCGTCCGGAATTCCGTGGGTACAAGATCGGACGCCGCCTGGCGGAGGCAGTGATCGCGGAAGCGCGCGCCGCCGGCTACGAGCGCATGCGGCTGGACACGGTCGAGCCCGTCATGCGACGAGCGGTCCAGCTTTATCGTGAGCTGGGCTTTTATGAGATTCCGGCCTACCGTCCCAATCCTATCGAGGGAGCGTTGTACATGGAGCTGGAGCTGCGCGAGAAAGACGCCTGAAGCATCGCCCGTTCACGCGAACAGGAATTCCTTTGTGCGCAATTCTTTGATGGTGTCGCGCAGCTTGGCCGCCTGCTCGAACTCGAACCGCTTGGCGGCTTCGCGCATGTCGTTCTCGAGCTTCGCAACATACGCATCCAGTTCTTCCTGCGACTTGAACTCCGGCATACCCTCCGCGGCATCGGCCACATCCACGTAGTCGGCCTCGACAATCTGCGCCAGCGACATTTCCACCGGCCGCACGATGGACTGCGGCGTGATGCCGTTTTCTTCGTTGTAAGCCTGCTGGATGGCGCGGCGGCGGTTGGTTTCGTCCAGGGCGCGCCGCATCGAGTCGGTCATCCTGTCGGCGTAGAGGATGGCCCGGCCGTTCAGGTTGCGCGCGCAGCGGCCCATGGTCTGGATGAGCGAGCCGCTGGAGCGCAGAAAACCTTCCTTGTCGGCATCGAGGATGGCCACCAGCGAAACTTCCGGCAAATCCAACCCTTCCCGCAGCAGGTTGATACCGATCAGCACGTCGAACTCGCCCTTGCGCAGGTCGCGCAGGATCTTGATGCGCTCCAGGGTCTCGATCTCCGAGTGCATATAGCGGCAGCGCACGCCTACTTCGCTGTAGTACTCGGCCAGGTCTTCGGCCATGCGCTTAGTGAGAGTGGTCACCAGCACGCGCTCTCCCTTCGCCGAGCGCTCGCGGATCTCGTGCAGCAGGTCATCGATCTGTCCTTTCACCGGGCGCACCTCGGCTTCCGGATCCACCAAGCCGGTTGGTCGGATGATTTGCTCGACGACAACGCCCGCTGACTTGGTCAGCTCGTACGGGCCGGGGGTAGCCGAGACGTAGATGGCCTGGTTCACGCGGTGCTCGAACTCCTCGAAAGTCAGCGGGCGGTTATCGAGCGCCGAAGGCAGGCGGAAGCCGTACTCCACCAGCGTTTCCTTGCGCGAGCGGTCGCCGTGATACATGCCGTGGAGCTGCGGCACGGTCTGGTGCGACTCATCAATGAACAGCAGGTAGTCGCGCGGGACGTAGTCGAGCAGCGTGGGCGGAGCTTCGCCCGGCAGGCGTCCGGAGAAATGCCGCGAGTAGTTCTCGATGCCGTGGCAGTAGCCGACGGACTTGATCATCTCCAGATCGAACATGGTGCGCTGGTGCACGCGCTGCGCCTCCACCACGCGTCCCTGCTTCTCCAACTCGCCTTCCCACCAGTGTAGCTCTGCTTTGATGGACTCGACGGCTCGCGACTTGGTCTCGGCCGACATGACGTAGTGCGTCTTGGGATAGATGGGCAGGCGCACGTACTTCTGCTTCACCGTGCCGAACAGGGGATCGATCTGCGCCAATGATTCCACTTGGTCTCCCCACAGCTCGATGCGGTAGGCCATGTCTTCGTAGGTGGGGAAGACCTCGATGATGTCGCCGCGCACGCGGAAGGTGCCGCGACGGAAGTCGGTGTCCGAGCGTTCGTAGAGGATCTCGACTAGTCGGCGGGTGATGTCCTCGCGCTTGAGCTTCTGGCCCTTCTCCACGAACATCATCATGCCGTAGTAGGCGTCGGGCGAGCCCAGGCCGTAGATGCAACTCACCGACGCCACGATCACGCAGTCGCGCCGCTCGAACAGCGACTTGGTGGCCGAGAGCCGCAGCTTGTCCAGTTCGTCGTTGACCGTGGCTTCCTTCTCGATGTACACGTCGCCCGCCGGGATGTAGGCCTCCGGCTGGTAGTAGTCGTAATAGGAGACGAAATACTCGACCGCATTGTGCGGGAAGAAGGCCTTGAACTCGTGATAGAGCTGCGCCGCCAGCGTCTTGTTGTGGGCCAGCACCAGCGCCGGCCGGTTGGCCTGCTCGACGAGTTTGGCCATCGTATAAGTCTTGCCCGAGCCGGTGACGCCCAGCAGAACTTGATGCTTCTCCGCATCACGCACACCGCGAGTGAGCTGCTCGATGGCCCTGCCTTGATCGCCACGCGGCTTGTAATCGGAGATGAGCTTGAAATCCATCAAGGCAGCTTTTGGCTGTTAGCTCCTGGCCCTTCGGTCAAACTGCGCTCGGGCAAACGTCTTTCAGCGCGAGTGTCGGCGGCTGAGCATCTTTCGATTATAGAGAAATTAGGCCCATTGCCCTCATCATCCAAATCAATGACACTGTCATCCCGACCGAGGGGCTTCAGCCCCGAGCGGAGGGACCTTGTGTTTCCCCAGCGCTTCTTCTACGTCTACATGATGATGAGTAGTTCGCGTCGCGCACTATACACCGGCGTCACTAGTCGCCCTCGCCAGCGGGTTTGGGAGCACAAAACCAGAGCGGTCGAGGGCCTCTCGAAGCAATGTCAGACGACCCGATTGGTCTATTTCGAAACGTACCCTGTCCTCACTTCCACCTGTGTCCCACCAGCTCCGCTTGGAACAAGCGCTCATCGACCGAATGCAGGGACTCCTCCTGCTTGGGTGTAAGCAGGCGGCGGTGGGGGATGTCGCACAAGTACTCGGCAATGTACCAGACGTCGCTCTCGCTGGTCATCCAGTGCAGGTGATCGAAGCGTGCCATGTTCACCGGCTGGGAATAGCGGCGCAGCGATCTTTGCCGCGCCAGGTTGAAATAGAGATTGAAGTAGCTCATGGCCAGCTCACGCAATGATCGGTACACCGGCTCGCGATAGCGGCAGCCGGCGAAGTTCGACGCCGCCACCGCTCCCCAGCCGCCGTTTTCTTTGAAGATGGCCAGCACGTGGTCGGTATCGCGGTCGGCCTCGAGGTCCCAGATCAGCGGCGGATATCCCAGCACTCGCAGCGCGGCAACGGCGAAGATCGCGCCTTCCAGGCAATGCACGGTACGATGACGCAGCACCTTGCGTGGCGACCAGCAGGTGAGCGCCAGGTGATAGGGAAGGCTGTTGAGAAATTTCTGCACGCCGTTCGGGTCTTTCATGGCGCGGATGGTACGCAACTCCTCCGGGGTGAAGCCGAAGGTCTTGGAGGGCGGTCGTCTAATTGTCGAATTCCTCCTCGCAATCTTTGGAGAACACCAGGGGCAACTCGCGCGGTGTGTCGATAATCACGTCCGGCGGTACTACCTTCAGCGTGTCCGGACGGAAGCCATAGTTCACCCCACAACTCCAGATTCCAGCGTTGCGCGCGGTAATCACGTCGATCTCCGAATCGCCGATGATCATGGCCTGCTCGGCTGGCGTTCCGGTCTCCTGCAGCAGGGTATTGGCGCCCATGGGGTCCGGCTTCTTGGTGGCGAAGCTGTTGCCGCCATAGACTTGCACGAAGAGGTCGCGCACCCCCAGGCCCTCCAGAATCTTGGTGGACGGTCCGACCGGCTTGTTGCTCAGTACGGCGAATTGGCGTTCGATCCGGCGGCCGTTGTTCTCGGCCCAGCGCACCGCGTCAAGCGCCTCGCGAATGCCCGGGTAAAGCGTGGTATTGTCCAGCTTGTGCTCGCGGTAGTACTGAAGAAAGAAATCCAGCGCTTCGTGCATGTAGCGGCCGTCGTCGGGGTCCCCCAGGGCGCGGCGGATCAGCATGGGGGCGCCGTCGCCAATATAGTTGGCGATAGCTTCGCACGAGAGCTCCTTGCGGCCGAAGTGGCGCAGCACAGCATTGACCGAGTTGGCCAGGTCCAATTGCGAGTCAATCAGGGTGCCGTCCAGATCGAAGATCAACAGCCTGATTTGCTCCGCCGGAATGGGTCGATGGACCGTGATCACGAAAGTATCCACCCAGGTGACGTTGGTTCCTGATCAGTATATCCGCAGCACCCGTACCCTCACCCCGGCATGCGAAAATCGCGGGTGCGAGGGCTGAGGCCGTTTTACAATGACGCCCCAGGGGCCCGATTGCATCTGAGGGACTGAATGGCTACCACCAAGACCGTACCCAAGGCCGGCGGCAAACTCCTGGAAGCGCCGGAAAAATCCTACCAGGGCCTTACCCGCAAGCAGCTCATCGATAGCTACCGCCTGATGTTTCTATCGCGGCGCATCGACGACCGGGAGATCCTGCTCAAGCGCCAGCAGAAAATCTTCTTCCAGATTTCGGGCGCCGGACACGAGGCGCTGCTGGTCGCCGCGGGTCTGGTCTTGAAGCCAGGATACGATTGGTTCTTTCCTTATTATCGTGACCGCGCCTTAGCCCTGAGCCTGGGGATGAAGCCGCTGGACATGTTTCTGCAGGCAGTGGGTGCGGCCGATGATCCCAGCTCGGGCGGGCGTCAGATGCCCTCACACTGGTCCAGCCGCCAGCTCAACATCGTGACCGGCTCCTCGCCCACGGGCAGCCAGTTCCTGCACGCCGTCGGATGTGCGGAAGCCGGCCGTTACTTCGCACGCCACCCCGAGGCAGCCAAAAAAGCGGCGGGCGATTATCGCGAGTTCAAGGATCTGACCTTCCACGGCGATGAGGTGGTTTACGTCTCTTCCGGAGAAGGCACCACCAGCCAGGGCGAGTTCTGGGAGTCGCTGAACGCGGCCTCCAACCTCAAGCTGCCGGTTTTGTATCTGATCGAGGACAACGAGTACGCCATCTCGGTGCCCTGCGAGGTGCAGACCGCGGGCGGCAACATCTCGCGGCTGGTAGGCAATTTCCCCAGTGTCCATTTCGAGGAGTGCGACGGCACCGACCTGATGGAAAGCTATGCCACCGTCGCCCGCGCGGTGGAGCACATTCGCGCCGGCAAGGGGCCGGCGTTCGTGCACGGACACGTGGTTCGTCCCTACTCGCACTCGCTCTCCGACGACGAGCGCCTCTACCGCCCCGAGTCGGAGCGCAAGGATGAAGTCAAGCGCGACCCCATCACCCGCCTGCAGATGTTCCTGATCCGCGAAGGCATCCTCGACGAGAAAGGGATCAACGAGCTGGAAAAGCTAGCCGACGAGGAAGTGCAGGAGGCGAGCGACCGCGCCCTCGAAGCCCCCGCGCCGGCCAAGGAATCGATCCTGCAGTTCATCTACTCGCCCGACCTTGATCCCACATCGGCGATGTTTGCGTCTCCGCCGCTGCCGGCCCCGGCTCCGGCCAAGCCCGGGGCCGTCATCGAGAAGACCATGGCGGACCTCATCAATGCTTGCCTGAAGGATGAGATGCGCCGCGATCCGCGCATCGTGGTCTTCGGCGAAGACGTCGCCGACTGCAGCCGCGAGCAGTATTTGAAGGAGAAGCTGGTTAAAGGCAAAGGCGGGGTTTTCAAGCTTACCTCGGGGTTGCAGATGGAGTTCGGCCCGGACCGCGTCTTCAACTCGCCCTTGGCCGAGGCCAGCATCGTGGGACGCAGTGTCGGCATGGCAGTGCGCGGGCTCAAGCCGGTAGCCGAAATCCAGTTCTTCGACTATATCTGGCCGGCGATGCACCAGTTGCGCAACGAGCTGCCGCTGGTCCGCTGGCGCTCGTTCAACGGGTTCTCCTGTCCGGCGGTCATCCGCGTGGCCATCGGTGGATACTTGACCGGAGGCGCCATCTACCACTCCCAGTGCGGGGAGAGCATCTTCACCCACATCCCCGGGCTGCGCGTAGTGTTTCCCTCGAATGCGCTCGATGCCAACGGCCTCCTGCGCACCGCCATCCGCGCCGACGATCCGGTGCTGTTCCTCGAACACAAGCGGCTTTATCGCGAGACCTATGGACGCGCCCCGTATCCCGGGCCGGAGCACATGATCCCGTTTGGCAAGGCGCGGATGGCGCGCGAAGGCAGCGGAGTCTCTGTGATCACGTACGGAGCGGTCGTACCGCGGGCGTTACAGGCTGCGCAGCGCGCGGAGCGCGAGCATCATCTCAGCGTGGAAGTCCTCGACCTGCGCACGCTCAGTCCCTACGACTGGGAGGCAATTGCCAAGTCCGTGCGCAAGACCAACCGCGTGATCGTGGCTTACGAAGACGTGCTGAGCTGGGGCTACGGCGCCGAAATCGCCGCCCGCATTGCCGATGAGCTGTTCGATGAGCTCGATGCTCCGGTGCGCCGTGTCGCCGCCATGGATACTTTCTGCGCCTATCAGCCGGTGCTGGAAAACGAGATCTTGCCCCAGGCCGACGATCTCTACGAGGCCATGCTGAAGCTGGCCGGGCACTGACCCGCGGTAGCCACCAGCCGGCCGGGGTCAAAGTACGAATCGGGCCGCCTGGCGAATCATTTGCGTGGGGAGCCGCCCCCGCCGCCCCGGAAGAATGCGTGGTCCAGCGAGATGGGGCCACCTCCGAGAAAAATAAGGGCGAAGGCGATGATCCCGCAGGCCATCGGGAACTCGTATCCTACTTTCCCGCCGCTGCTCAGCAACCCGTTTTTCCAGTGCACCTTATCGATGGCCACTGCCATGTCGATCACGATGGACAGCGCCGCCAGACGGGTCAGCAAACCTACGATTAGCAGGATGCCGCCGCCGAACTCGGCCGCCGCCGTCAGGTAGCCCAACACAGGGAGAATCCCCAGGTGCTGGAGCATGTCCATGAATCTGGGCATTCCGCCGAACACCTTCTGCGCTCCATGGGCGATCATGATGATCCCCAATGCCAAGCGCAACGCCAGCAGCGCCAGGGGATGAAGTCGATCCAGGAATTTCAAATTCAGCCTCCTCTTGGTGAGTCGCAACTGGAATACTCGACACGCACGCCCCGCCCTGCCATGGCCTGCAGGAACGCCCCCGCTGGGACGTCCAACTCACTGCGCACGGCGCCGCGTTTGGCGATTTCGCCTGAGGCCAGCATCTGCACCACCACCGAGGCCGGCCAGGCGGTGGTCCGCATCATGGCCGTCATTCCGGTTGCCGGGTCAAAACGGTCCACCACCGTGAAGGACGCCACGCGCCCGCCCTGATGGGCTTCCACCCGCAAAATGACCAGGTCGGGATCGCTGCCCGCGAATTCCTCCTCAAAAAGCCTGGCGACCACCGTCCTGGGGGCAATTTCGCACTCGCCGAATTTCTTCTTTTCGCTGGCAAACATTCCCAGGTCGTAGAGACCGCGGATCAGCTTTAGGTGTCCGCAATAGCGTAGTGTCTTTTCGAAGCACTCGCCCACCTTGCCGGCGAAGGTCTCGGGCAAGGTCGAGGTTCCACCGGAGGTGTGAAATGCCTCGAGCGGCGGGAAGCCGTCGAGGTGGAATTCCTCGGGCTCGGTCAGCGGCTCGATGAGGGTCAGCTTGCCCTTGCGCAGGATCCGCGCCGGTTCGACGTACTCGTTGATCAGACCCTCCACCGAAAACACCAACTGGTAATTGAAGGGCGGCCTGGGATGTTGCGGCAGGCCGCCGACGTAGATCTTCAGCGCGTCCGCCCGGCCGCCGATGCGGCGCATCAGTTCGCCCGCCAGGATCGACGCCATTCCCGGAGAGAGGCCACAATCCGGGGCAAGCGCGACTCCACGTCTGGCGGCTTGCTTGTCCATCGCCAGCTCTTGGCGCACTACGGTGTTGTTGCCGCCGCAGTCGGCAAAATGACATCCCGCCTTGATGGCCGCCTGTGCGAGGCCGAAGTTGAAGAAGTACGGCACGGCGGAGAGCCCCGCCGCGTGCCCGCGCATCAGCTTGGCAGCGTCCGATTCCCGGCTGGCGTCCAGGCGCCTGGGGGTGACCTTCTTCCCGCGTGTCAGCTTGTTGACGCGTCTGGCCGCATCGCTAGCGCGGCGCATGTTGCTATCCGCCAAGGTTACGGCTTCCACCTCGGGCGAGCGGGCCATGTCGTACGCCGCCGCTGATCCCATCATCCCAGCGCCAATCACCAGCAGTCGCATAGAGAGTTGTCAGTAGCCAGTTGTCAGTTGCCAGAAGTAAGGCCGGACAGATTACAGCATCAATGTTGGATTTGGGAAATGGGGGAGCTGTGTCGTGCAGATGTTCGCGGAAGAGGGCAGCACTTTGCGAAGCCGTACGCTCGCGAAACCCATCGTATGAATAGCTCTTGCTGGGCTGTTAACTTGATCGAACGAGGTTCGGACTCATGAAGGCTTCAGATATTGCCGTGCCGGTCGAGCAGCGTTACTTCGAAGACTATGTTCCCGGCTCCGTTTTCGAGTACGGAAGCATTACGCTCAGCCAGGACGAGATCCTGGATTTTGCCCGCCGCTTCGATCCGCAATTCATTCACACTGATCCGGTTGCGGCGGCGGAGGGACCATTCGGCGGATTGATCGCCAGCGGCTGGCACACGGCGGCGCTGATGATGCGTCTGTTCGTCGATCATTATCTGTCGCACGTGGCCAGCATGGGCTCTCCCGGTATCGATGAGCTGCGCTGGATCCTTCCCGTGCGGCCGGGAGACTCCTTGTCGATCCGCGTCTCGGTTGTGGAGGCAAACCGATCCCGCTCCAAACCGGATCGCGGCGTCGTGCGGAGTGCAGTCGAGGTATTGAACCAGAATCAAGAGGTCGTGATGAGTCTGAAGGCGATGAATATGCTGCGCTGCAGGGATAGCTCGGGCCATCGTCCGTCCTGAGATTCAGCTTCTGCCGCAGACAAGATCCCGGCTGGTCCGCCGGGCATTTGAGCTCGCTGCTCGGTACTCGCGACTCGGTACTAGCTCATGTGCTTGGCGGCGGCGCGCGCGAAGGGCTTTACCTTCTCCTTGGCGGTGTGCGCGAATTCGCTGCCGCGCTCGAACAGTTCCGTCCCGCGGTCAATCAGACCATCGGCCTGCTCGACAGCGTTTTCGTATTTCCGCCGCAGGAGTTTGCGCATCTGGCGGCCGGACCGGGGTGCAAACAGCAACGCCGCGAGCGCTCCGGCACCCAGCCCGATAAACAGGAAAGTGATCGCCGTGCTGGCGGTGCTGCGCTCCGACGCCTGATAGTCTCCGTGGCGCTCGTAATCGGTCATCGAGATCCCCTTTCGTACTGCATTCTAAATCGTGCCCGGGATCCACCCCAGAGTACTTAGAGGAATCAGCCGACGCCGACGTTGTCCCACAATGAAAATGGACCCGCAACTTCCGCCTCAAGTGTAAGATCATGCGAATAAGCGCCGTGTCCCTGCGGTTACCCTGCAGGCTCCCGTCCGTCTAAAGATGAGTGGGGATTAGGTGTTCAAGCAACCAGAGCAGAACTCGCGGCGCCGGTGGCGATGGGCGATGGGGGCATCAGCCGCCGCTCACTTGCTTGCCTTGTGCCTGCTGTTGCGACAACCCGCCCCCGTCTTCGTGCGACCCCAGGCGGTGGTCGCGGGCGCCGGAGGTGTATCGCTGACTGCGTTGTATCTGCCCTACGATTATGGCGTCCACGGGGAGCCGGCAACCGAAGCCCGCAGCACTCAGCTTGCCGCGAAATCCAAAGCATCGCGGCGGAAGCACCGCAAAGCTCCCGTCAAGGCCGAGCAGGACCAGTCTGGCGATGTGCTCCAAGCGGCGCGCGCGGGCTCGCCGTACGGCTCGGCCGCAGAGGGTCCTACCGAGGGGGCCGAGATTCGGCCGGCCTTGCCGGTGGTTTTCGTGAACCCCGCAGTGTCACGGTCGGAGATTCCTCCGGGCGTGCAGGGAGATGTGGTGGTCGAGGTCACGATCGACGCCCGCGGCAACATTGTCGAGAAGCGGATCCTGCAGCGAATCGGCTACGGCATCGACGAAAAGGTGCTGGCTGCCCTTGAAGGATGGCGATTCACTCCCGCCACCCAGGATGGCGTGCCCATCCCCTCGCAGCACGACATCCACTTCCATTTTCCTAACTGAAGATCCCTTACGAGCAGGCCGCAATCCGGACGCCACCGCCTAGCCTGCGGTGTTTGGTGTCACCAGTGCCGGTATGGAATTGCGGATTTCTCAACGACGACCTCACTGTGGCCTTTGGTCACGAAGAGGCTCTGAAGAGCCTCCAGAGAGAGGTCGGGGCTCGGTGTCGGTCCGACCAGCACCTTGCGAACCATGTACTCGTTGGAAACCCTCCGACTTGTATCCCGATTTAGTTCTACTTCAACGTATGGAATCAAGGTTGATTTACCGGTACGGAAACGTTGCCCCGGCATAGGCTTGTCGGGTTTGCTTAGTACCATGCGCCACTCACCCTCAGCGCGATAGGCCGAATTCTTATAAGACGGCGCAATGATGCCGAGCCAGGCGACGATAGCTTGTTGTTGTCTGGATTCTCCGCCAAGAAACTGTCGAAGCCCGGTGGCGAGCTCAAGGGTCCTGTCGATGGCGAGATCAACTTCGGAGGTATTGTTTTCGTTTAGATAGCAGATTTTGAGGAACTTCGAGCCAACGAATGAAGGCTCACCGCCGGCGGGGTCGGAAATCCATTGGCTGAAGAGGGCAGCGCTAGAAAAACCGATACTGAACCCGGCTTCTCCCGGACAGTACGCCCGCCACTGTGTGAGGTCGTCGCCGTCTTCCGAGAATGATGCGACAAACTGGTTGGGCGCCTGTCTTGTAGATGCCAAGCTAACGATTTCGGAGAGGAGTGCGCCCTCCTCCGGCGATTTGGCGGAATCCCTTCGTTCCCGCAAACGCTTGAGAACGAGAGTCCACATCGTTTCGGCCTCAGACCAATCGTTTAAGTACCGAATGTGAGTGGCACGAATTCGGCCTGTTTCGACGATTGAGAGCAGGCCCTGCATCGACGTGTAGTGATAAAGGATAGGCGGTGGCGTCGGTCCGCCCAGGCCCAACAAGGAATAAAGCGCGTGGTCGGTCGCCATCCTGCAATCAATTTTACGCATATCTCGCTACAGAATGGCAAAACTTCGGCAAACCGTCTGCGCTGGCTGCCGCAACTCTGGAGCCCGCGCGCGGGCATCGTTTACAATCAAGAGTTGCCCTGCCTCCGCAGGGGCGGCAGGCGATCCCAGCACTCTTACGGAGAGATTGCGTGGCCATACCAGCGACCCAGTTGCGCCCGGGGATGATCATCAAGCACAACAACGACCTGCATTCTATTTTTAGCGTCGAGCACCGCACGCCGGGGAACCTGCGGGCCTTCATCCAGGCCAAGCTGCGTAACTTGCGCACCGGCGCCATGTACGAGCACCGCTTCCGCTCCGCCGATGCCGTGGACCGCGTCACCGTGGATGAGGTCACCATGGAGTACCTCTACAACGACGGTGATGACTACCACTTCATGAACACCGAAAGCTACGAGCAGACCCACATCTCCCGTGAAGTGCTGGGCGGCGCGGTCGACTACCTGACCCCCAACATTCATCTCCAGGTGGAGTTCTATGAAGGCAAGCCCATCGGCATTGAGTTGCCGGCCACGGTGGACATGGAGGTGGTCGAAACCGAACCTGGGCTCAAGAGCGCGACTGCGTCCTCGGTGATGAAGCCGGCCAAGACGGAGACCGGCCTGGTGGTGCAGGTGCCGCCGTTCATCAACCAGGGAGAAAAGATCCGCGTGGACACGGCCGAGGGCGTGTACCTGGAACGCGTGAAGTAGTCGCGAGTTTTCAGGAGGGCACGACTTCAGTCGTGCCGGACGCTGCTCGGGATGACAACTCAATAATGCGCATGCGGCATGGCTGAAGCCGTGCCCTCCCAGCCGTCTTGAATAGTCTTATGATTTTTCGCGCATGACCGAGTCGCGATCGCAAGCCGACCTGAAATGCCGCCGCTATGTGGTGCGCGGGCGCGTGCAGGGCGTGGGCTTCCGGTTTTTTGTGGAGCGCGAAGCGCACATGCTGGGCATTGCCGGCTGGGTGCGCAATAATCCCGACGGCACGGTGGAAGTGCTGGCCATGGGCACGCCCGAGCAGCTTCTAGGGTTGCGGGGCCGGCTGCGCGCCGGGCCGCGCGCCGCGCGCGTGGATGCCGTTGATGAATCCGAGGCCAGGCCTATCCCGGGCCTGACTGCATTTCGCATTGAAGGAGCCTGGTAAGTGCACAAGAGAACCTTCGACTGTGAGCCGCTGAAAAAACTGATCCGCGAAGTGCCCGATTTTCCGGTGCCGGGCATCCTGTTCTACGACATCACCACCCTGCTCAAGGACAAACGCGGCTTCGCCACCCTGATCGACGCTCTTGCCGAGCACTATATCGACCAGGAGATCGACTTGGTGCTGGGCATGGAGGCGCGCGGCTTCATCTTTGGGCCGGCCGTGGCCTACCGTCTGAATGCCGGGTTCGTCCCCATCCGCAAGCCCAAGAAGCTGCCGGCAGCCACAGCCTCGATCTCCTATGAACTCGAATACGGCAAGAACACGCTGGAGATCCACCGCGACGCCATCACTCGCGGCCAGCGCGTGATCATCGTCGACGACCTGCTGGCCACCGGCGGTACGGCGCAGGCCACGGTCTCGTTGGCGGAGTCGTTGGGAGCCAAGGTGGTCGGGTGCGGCTTCGTGGTGGAACTGGACTTCCTCAAAGGCCGGGAAAAGCTCGCGGCGTACAACGTCTTCTCGCTGCTGCGCTACCAAAAATGAACGGGGTGGTGGATTTTCAGTTGGTTTGCAGCTTGGCGCGGCGGGCCACTGCCTTCTGCCGCTGATCGAAGCTGAAGAGCCGGTCGGCACCGGCTTGGAGCGCGGCTGCGACATGCAGGATGTCGGCCGTTCGACAACCAGCCAAGGCAGTGTTTTGCAGGATAAGGCTACTGGCGCGCAGGAACGTGGTCGGCTCCAAATCAAATACTATCAAGACCCTGGCGTTGACATCCCCATCGAAAGCAGCCCCCACTTGATCCGCCCGCCCGCGAGTCAATTCTTTGCGAAAGCGCCAGCGTGTTATAGTAGCCGCACCCGACCCCGGGGACTGCCCTTCCCTAACTCCCGCACCCCCTGAAGTTGCGGGCGTCATAGCGGCCGGGGAAAGGCGTGCGTGGACGCAACCGCAACTAAGGCTCAACCGCCGTCGCCGGAGCAGGCCCAGAAAACCATTACTCAGCTTTCACGGCTGTTCGAAGCCACGCTGCTGCTGAATTCCACGCTCGATCTGGCTGAACTGCTGGAGCGCATCCTGCAGATTGCCCGCAGCGAGTGCCATGCCGAACGCGGCACCGTGTTTCTGGCCGACAGCAAGAACCAGGAGCTGTGGTCGATCGTGGCTTCCGGCCTCGATCACCAGGAGATCCGCGTGCCCTACGGTCGGGGCGTCGCCGGGCGGGTCGCGCAGACGGGCGAGATCATCAATGTCGAGGACGCCTACGCGCTCGGTTACTTCGACCGCAGCTTTGACCAGAAGTTCGGATACCGCACCCGTTCCCTGCTTTGCCTGCCCATCCGCCATAAGTCGGGCCAGATCGTGGGCGTCATCCAGTTGCTGAACCAGGTGCATGGCCGGTTCGCCCGTGAAGATGAAGAGTTTCTCACCAAGCTCTCGGCCCACATGGCCATGGCGCTGGAGAACGCGCGACTGCACCGCGAAGTGGTGGAGAAGCAGCGTTTGGAGCGCGAAGTCGCCCTGGCAACCGAGATCCAGCGCAGCTTGCTGCCGGACGCGCCCCCAGTGGTTCCCGGCTACGACATCGCGGTGGTCAACCAGATGTGCTACGAGGTGGGCGGCGACTACTACGACTTCCTGAACCTGGGTCCGCAGTCACTGCTGCTGGTGGTGGCGGATGTGGAGGGTAAGGGCGTTTCGTCGGCCATGGTGATGTCCAACCTGCAGGCCACGCTGCGTGCGCTGGTGATGCACCTGCACTCGCTCGAGGTGCTCACCTTGTCGCTGAACGAGATGATCTACAACGACACGCGCAGCAGGAAGTTTCTCAGCATCTTCCTCGGCCTGATAGACACACGCCGCAACGGCCTGCACTACATCAACGGCGGCCACGTGCCTCCTCTGCTCATCGATGGCGAGAGCGGCGGGTACAAGCTGCTGGAAGAAGGCGGCACCGTCATCGGCTTGTTCCCCAGCGCGGAATACTCGCGCGGCTCGGCACGGCTCAAGCCCGGCGACATCCTGGTGTGCTGCACCGATGGCATCGTCGAATCCATGGACCCCAACGACGACGAGTACGGCACCGAGCGTCTGGCTGCCGACATCCTGAAGAACCGCCACAAGTCCTCGCAGGAGATCGTGGATTCCGTGCTGGCGGAAGTAGAAGAGTTCTCCCGCGGCGGCACCCACGTGGACGATAAGGTGCTGATGGTGCTGAAGGTCAGCGAGAACGGCGGGCTCTCGACCGGCAGCGCGCAGAAGTAAACTCAAAGGTAGGGCCCCCCTCCGAATTCGCTCAGGGCGTGCTTTCGACTCGCGACCGCAGTCGCGAGTGATATGGGGATTTATCGTCAGTTATCAGGGCCGGGCGGCGAAACTCCGCGCTGCGCTTATCGTAGCGTTTCATGGTCGATACGCATTGCCCGGAGGAGCAAGGCGGACCTGTGCCTCGGCTCACTCATGCCAACCGGAATTTCGCTGTCTTGGTTTGTGCATCGTCCAGGCTGGGCCCCCGGATCGCCTGCTGGACGGGCAAACCCACGGACTATGCAGATGTTTCACTCTTGATTAACTCTCCACTTGCCCGCGTCGGCAAATTTTCCAGCAAGCGCCGAGACTCTATATCAGGCCTTAGTCAAGGCGGGAGAGGACGGTCACATTTTGGCAAGCGCAACAATTACCGGTCTCTATTCAACGACTCCGGCGCCTTGATAAACACGTCTGGTCGTCATGACCGAGCGCGCTCATGGAAGGCGTTATGGTAAGTTGCGCAATCGCGAACGCGCCTTTTGCGACTTGCTCCTGTACAACGTTTTCCTGTTCTGTTGGATACGCAGATTCCATGCAGCGCGAAGTGCGCCAGTGAGTACGTCCTCGGTGACCTCCGACAGACGAACGTGCGTCATTCCCATCCTGCCCCAACCTCCGGCAATGGGAACGAACACGTTCGGCAACTCGGCAACAAACTCTGCCTGCATCTCCGGCGTGAGTTTTAGGTTTCCGAACCCCTGCTTCACCGAAGCAAGAGTGGCGAAGATCCTTCCGCCGACGCGAAAATCAGCCGCTCCCATGTGGGAGCCTTCCTCAGCCCCTTCCATGCTCAAAGCGATCCTGCGAAAGTCATCAACAGTCATAGGCTGATTCTCGCCCACGATCGGAGTAATTGCTGATAACAGTTAGCACCCCCAGTCCGGAGGGAGATCCTAGGCAGCGCCCACTGGCCAGTGCATCCCATGACTCCAAGACCGCAGCCTACGATTCGGTAACCAACAGCGGGGCGTCTTTTCCCAGGTAGCCCTTTCTCCGGAACCAATCCTCCATCGCACCATTGAGCTCGGCGAGCGGCACGCGGCTTCCGATCTCAATGAGGCCGTCGGACACGGGCAGCGTGTCGTCGAAGATCTGCGCGTTGGTGAAGTTGCGCATGGAGAAGCTATCCAGCCACTTCAGGGGCGCAGGATGGCGCCGGCCGTCAGCTTCGTATTCGACGCGGATCTTGCGGGCGAACATGCTTCGTCTTATGACATACAAGTGAGGGGGACGGCTTCAGCCGCGCCGGGAATAGCCATCAAAAATTGTCATCCTGAGGGAGCGCGACGGAGCGCGCCAGCGCGAGGAAGCGCGACCGAAGGACCTGCTTCTCGAAGTCTTTAATCCATCGGGTTTCAAAGCAGGTCCTTCGCTTGCCCTCGCCCGCTGCGCTCGTTCGGGCGGCGCTCAGGATGACAATTCTTGCTTCTTTCGGCACGCCTGAAGGCGTGCCCCTTCACGAGACTCAGGCCCACCAGGAAGAGACGCAGCATGCTGCGTCTCTTCCTCAGAGGGACCACAGAATTAATTCTTCGCCGCCCTCAGCCGTTGCTCAAGACGATCCACTTCGTCGCGCAGGCCCTGGGGCAGGTGCGTGCCGAAGCGCGCGAAGTGCTCGCGGATGAGCGGCACTTCGGCCAGCCAGCCGTCCACATCAACGCTCAACAGCTTCGCCAGACCGGCGGCGGAGATATCCAGACCGCGGGTATCGAGGTCCTGCGGCTGCGGCAGGCGGCCGATGGGCGTCTCCACGGCCTTGGCCGTGCCGTTGCAGCGCTCGAAGACCCACTTGAGCACACGGCTGTTTTCGCCGTAGCCCGGCCACAGGAAGCCGCCTTTGTCGTCCTGGCGGAACCAGTTGACGTAGAAAATCTTGGGCAGCTTGCCGCCGGGCTTGGAGCCGATCTTGAGATAGTGCCCGAAGTAATCGCCCATGTGATAGCCGCAGAACGGCAGCATGGCCATGGGATCGCGGCGGAGCTGGCCGACCTTGCCGGTTGTTGCCGCCGTGGTCTCGCTGCTGGCGGTCGAGCCGAGGAACGTGCCGTGCTGCCAGTCGAAAGCTTCCGTGACCAGCGGGACGATGGTGGCGCGGCGCCCGCCGAACAGGATGGCATCGATCGGCACGCCCTTTGGGTCTTCCCATTCGGGCGCGATCACGGGGCATTGGCGAGCTGGCGCAGTAAAGCGGGCATTGGGATGCGCGGCTTTGCGTCCGCTGTTCGGGGTCCAGGGACGGCGCAACCAGTCGACCAGTTCAGCCGGCTTGGGGTCCGTCATGCTTTCCCACCACACGTCGCCGTCGGGCGTCATCGCGCAGTTGGTGAAGATCGAATTGCGAGTAACGCTCAGCATGGCGTTGGCATTCGACTTCATGCTGGTGCCGGGCGCCACGCCGAAGAAGCCCGCTTCCGGATTGATGGCATACAGCCGGCCATCGGCTCCAAACTTCATCCAGGCGATATCGTCCCCGATAGTCTGCACCTTCCAGCCGGGCACGGTGGGGATAAGCATGGCGAGGTTGGTCTTGCCGCAAGCTGACGGGAACGCCCCGGTGATGTACTTCACCTGGCCGTCCGGGCTGATGAGCTTGAGGATGAGCATGTGCTCGGCCATCCAGCCTTCGTCGCGGGCTTGCACCGACGCGATGCGCAGCGCATGGCACTTCTTACCGAGCAGCGCATTGCCGCCATAGCCGGAGCCGAATGACATGATCTCGCGCGTCTCGGGGAAGTGGCAGATGTATTTCTCGCTGGGATTATTGGGCCAGGGATTGTCCTGATCGGAGGGACCGAGAGGCAGCCCGACCGAGTGCAGCCCCTGGACGAACTCGCCGTCCTCGCCCAGAACCTCGAGAACCCTGGTGCCCACCCGGGCCATGATGTGCATGTTGGCGACGACGTAGGGCGAATCAGTAATCTCCACCCCAATGTTGGCGATGGGCGAGCCGATCGGTCCCATGCTGTACGGGATGACGTAGAGCGTCCGCCCGACCATGCAGCCGGCGAACAGCTTGTTGAGCGTGGCCTTCATTTCAGCCGGGTCACGCCAGTTGTTGGTGGGGCCAGCGTCTTCTTGCTTGCGCGAGCAGATGAAGGTGCGGTCTTCCACGCGCGCTACGTCCGCCGGAGTGGAACGCACGAAGATACTGTGCGGACGCTTCTCCGGGTTCATGGGGATGGCGGTGCCGGCCTGCACCATCAACCGCAGCATCTCATCGTATTCGGCGGCGGAGCCGTCACACCAATGCACGCTGTCCGGCTTGGTAAGCTGCGCGATTTCCGCGACCCACTTCGCAAGCCTGCGGTGCTGGACCCTGCTTTCCGTTTCGAGTTCTTGAATTGTAGTTGCCATGATTGCCTCTTTTGTGGACCCCGGTGGGGGGCCGGTATGTATGTCGATAGGGAGCTAAAACCCTTTATTGTGCACCCGCTGCGAACCAAATCCAAGGAAAGTCTTGGGATTTTGCAAGACAGCGGGGAGGTGTCCTGGCTTGCCCTAAGACTTGGGCATTACCGTCGGGCGGCGGCGAACTCCTGGTTAACCGCCTCGAGATGAGCCATGGTCTCCTCGACGCTGAGGGGATGGATCTCGCGGCCCGCCTCCATTCCTTCTTCCAGGGCCTGTTTGAGGTGGTGTCCGGCGACCTGCACAGCCAGGGGATCGCTAAGATCTTTACCGGTGCGCTTCTTGTACTCTCCCCAGGCGGGATGGGGAAGCGCGATCCAAGCCGGCTGCCCGTCCACCAGAAATTTGATGTCCACGGCATCGGCGTGGCGGGTGGAGATGGCGACGATCAGCGCCTGATAGATGCAGTGAACTGTCTTCCCAGACCAGCGCTCAGTGGCGTAGAAGTCCTCGTACATGGCGTGCGTCAGGAATATAAAGGATGACCACTTGGGACGGCAAATCCAGGCGTCTCAGTACAGCCGGAAACTGACCTCGACGTTCATCTGCACAGCCACGGCGTGGCCGTCTTTTCTTGCCGGGTCGAACCGCCAGGTGCGGACCGCCTCAATGGCCTTTTCGTCCAGCCCCATACCGAGCGGATGAGCCACCTGAATCTCGTGCGGGCGCCCGTCGGCTCCGATCACTACCCACAGCAACACCACGCCCTGGTATTTCGCCTTGCGGGCTTGCTCGGAATATTCGGGATCGGGAGTAAAAAGAGGCCGCGGGGCGCTGACGCCTCCGCCCACGCGATAAGGACCGCCGCCGATGCCACCGCCCCAGCCCGGTCCCACGCCGGGCCCGCGTCCGGAGCCGACGCCGCCACCGCTTCCACTGCCGATGCCTCCCCCGGAACCGGGGCCGTTCGAGGGCGGTCCGATCACGGACGAGAAGGGGTCGCCCAGCGGTCCGGCATGGGGCAGCGGGATGTTGGGCGGCACCACCACCGAGGGATCAACCATCAGCTTGGGCGCCTCATTGCGAACTACTACCGCTGGAGGCGTGATCTGTTCGCGGGAAAGCTTGGGCAGAGCGCCCTTAGGCGCCGGCAGTTTGTCGCGGTCGCCGCCTCCACCGCCTCCTCCAGCTCTGCTGGAGGAGGGCGGCAGGACATAGGGGCTGACGTCCATCACCATGCCCGTAACTTGTTGCTTGATCTCCTGGCGATGGCTGTAAAGATAGCGCGCAGAGGCAAAGAGCAGTGCGGCCGCCAGGATGTGCAGAAGAAACGACAGGACAAAAGTTTGCCGCTGCACCGGGTAGGTGCCATAGCCTTCGCCGAACAGCGTTGGCAGGACACTGGCCGGTTCCGCCGGATGGTCGCTCACTTGGGGGGCGGACATGGCTTCTTCTCTTTCCCACGCAAGCACCAAGTTGAGGTTAGGACAGAATCCCTGACCCCATCCCTGTGCTGTTCGCCGCGCGGCGGCGGTGATGGGAGCCTATCCTGGGCAGCTGCACACATTATGGCGCAAAACCTGCATTCACGAACGGGAATCGCGCAGGCTAGCCTTTAAAGATCGAAGCCAGAAGACCCCACAGACCGTGGTGTTTCTTCTTTCGCGGTTTGGGAGTTTCCTCGGCGGACGCCTCTTGGGCCACATCGGCGGGCGGGGGCTGCACGTAGACCGAATCGAGAGCGGGCAAGGTCGAGAGCCGAATCTCGGCAAAATCGACGGGAACATCCCGCGCCAGCAGCGGTTCTGAAGCGCGGAACACGAACGGGGCTTCCACCTGCACGTGGACACTGCCCGGGGGCTCGGTGGGCGGCGGCGCCGTCACGTTCGCGCTCTTAGGGGAAGATTCGATCAGGGCGGCCACCGGCGGCGGTGGCGCCGCTGCGGGTGCCGTGACCGGCTTCAACGGTTTTGCCGCCGCGCGTTCGACGGGGAGTTCGGGCGGGCAGCCGCAACTGGCTACCACGGGGGTGGGATTGCTGGCATGCCCGGCGCGGAAGATCATCTGGTCTCCCGGCATCACCGTGTAGCTGCCGTCGCCCATGAGCTCCGATATGGTCACCGAGCCGGTGTTGCCGTGCAGCGACTGCACGCAGGTATTCCCGCTTTCGTCGGTGCTGATCGCCAGCTGGAAAAGAGCGGGCCCGTTCAGCGAGATCTGGAAATCCGGGGTCATGACACTGTCGCGCGAATTGCCCAGCGGAAAATGGGCTTCGATGGTGCCCGTGCTCATCCCCACCATAAGCTGCAGGCCGTTGGGGGAGCTGGTGAGGGAGACGCTGCTGCCCTGGCAGACGCGCAGCTCGCCCCCGCGCATCAGCCGCACCGTGGCATTCGACAGTCCTGCCTTCACCGACGAGCCGCTCATCAGCCGTGTACCCGAGGCCGATAGCGCCACCGCGCCCTTTACCGTGGCGTCGGAGGAATAGATCTCTCCCACGGGCATCTGGGCGTGACCGGGCACAACCCCCAGCGAGAGTGGAAGGAACAACCACAGGGCACGGGCTAGCCGGCGGAAAACCATGACAGAGGCTGCGGGTGGGAAAATCTTATCATCCCTGGGGGCCCCCCGGGGAAACTAGACCTCGGCCACGAAGTCGTACTGGTCGATGACGGCGCCCACGCCCAGACGTTCTTCCGCCGACTCCTCCACCCGCACCACGCGCCCTTTGCAGCGCACGCGGATGCTTTCGGTGAGCGTGATTTCCGGGGGAAGAGTGAGCGTGAATTCGATGGTAGAACCTTCGACGAGCCGCTTGTCGATGAAGAAAAAAACCCCCCGCGCGCTGACGTCTCGGGTCTCGGCAGAATACTCGTGCACTCCGCCGTTGGTGAAGCGGATGGAAACAGGCAACCGCAGGGAGAAGCGCCGCGTGGCCCGCTTTTCCTGTTGTGGTTGGGACATTCGACCTTTCCACTCCCTGGATGAGCGCGTGTAGAATCGCCCCTCGGCGGGAAACTGTCAAGCCTTTTGAGGTGTTAACGCACGCGGTTAGCCCTAAAGTAATCATCGGGACACACCGCCGTCATAACTTCAGAAAATTTGCCACGATCTGCCTGCCCGATTGGGTGAGCACGCTCTCAGGATGGAACTGCACCCCCTCGATGGGAACTTGGCGGTGGCGCAGTCCCATGATCACTGCGGAACCGTCGCGCTCGACGGCCCGCGCCGTGATCTCCAGCTCGGACGGAAGCGTGCTCTCTTCCACGATCAGGGAATGGTAGCGAGTGCAGGTGATGGGCGAGGGCACTCCCCGGAAGATGGTGCGGCCATCGTGCTCCACCTGGCTGGTCTTGCCGTGCATCAGGTTCCTGGCGCGAATAATATTGCCGCCAAAGGCGGCGCCGATTGCCTGATGTCCCAGGCAGACACCCAGCATCGGCAGCTTGCCGGCGAAATGCCGGATCAGTTCGATGCTGATGCCGGCTTCCTGCGGCGTGCAGGGTCCGGGCGACAACACGATGCGGGCAGGATGCATGGCCTCGATCTCGCCAACGGAGACCCGGTCGTTGCGCCGTACCACGACTTCCTCCCCCAACTCTCCCAGGTACTGGACGAGGTTGTAGGTGAAGGAATCGTAGTTGTCGAGGACGAAAACCATATTTCGACTTAAGTCTAAGTTACAAACCGCTTCTGGCAAGGTCCACGGCCTTCAGCGCCGCTCTTGCCTTATTCAGGCATTCCTCGTGCTCCCGCGCTGGGTCGGAATCCGCGACGATGCCTGCTCCAGCCTGCACGGAGGCGCGATGCTTGTCCATCACCATGGTACGAATCGCGATGCAGGAGTCCAGATTGCCGGCGAAGTCGGCATAGAGCACAGAGCCGCCATAGACGCCGCGGCGCACGGGTTCGAGTTCCTCGATGATCTCCATGGCCCGCACCTTGGGTGCGCCGCTGAGTGTGCCGGCGGGGAAGCAGGCCGCAAAGGCGTCCAGCGCGCTGAGTTCGGGGCGCAGGCAGCCCTCGATGGCCGAAACCAGGTGCATGACGTGGCTGTAACGCTCTACGTACATCAGGTCGCGGACCTTCACTGAGCCGTATTCGCTGACGCGGCCCACGTCGTTGCGTCCCAGGTCCACCAGCATGACGTGCTCGGCCCGCTCTTTCTCGTCGCTCCGCAGCTCGTCCTCCAAGCGCTTGTCTTCGGCGTCACTCGCGCCCCGCGGACGCGTTCCTGCAATGGGTCGGTACTCCAGGCGGCGGCCATTAACCCGCACCAGCATCTCCGGAGAGGAGCCCAGGATGTGGGTGTCGTCCATGCGCAGAAAATAAAGGTAGGGCGACGGATTGACCGTGCGCAGCGCGCGATAGATGTTGAACGGCGCGGCTTCGGGTTCAAAGTCGAAGCGAGCGGACAGCACCACCTGGAAGATGTCTCCCGCGGCGATGTACTCCTTGGCCTTCTGGACGCTCTCCAGGAACTGCTGGCGGCTGGTTACCGGTTTGATCTTGAGCGCACCAGCTTTGACTGAGCGCCGCACCTCGCGCGGGCGGACCCCGGCAGCCAAAGGCTTTTCGAGGGCTGCGAGGTCTCGCACTGCGCGGTCGTAGGCCGCACGTGGGGATTCGCGGGTCAGATCGGCGGCGGCGATCAGGTGAATCTGGTGGCGCAGGTGGTCGAAGGCCAGCAGCCGGTCGAAGAACATCATCACGCAATCCGCTGCGCGCGTGTCTGCGCGGGCCTTGGAGGGCAGCTTTTCCAACTGCCGCACCACGTCATAGGCGAAGAACCCGACTGCCCCCGCGGTAAACGGTGGCAATCCCTCTACTTGCGCCGGACGATGCTGTCCCAGGAGGTCGCGCAGCACCTCGAAGATGCTGCCGGTAAACTTCCTTCGCTCCTTGCCGCGCTCGATGGTGATCTGCCGCTCGCGCGCCGTAACCACCATATAGGGACGGGCTCCCAGAAAGGTGTAGCGGCCGATTTTCTCTCCGCCTTCCACTGATTCCAGCAGGAAGGCCCGCCGTTCCCGGCCGGCGATCGCCAGGAAGGCGGAGACCGGGGTTTGCAGGTCGGCGGTGACCGACTTGGTCACCGGAACCAGCGTCGCGTGCTGTGCCAGGCGCGAGAACTCCTTGTAATCGGGGCGGACCATGGGGGATCTGCTGATTATACGTTCCATCTGCGTTCCTGAACGCCGAGCCGGCCCATGGATCGCGTGAATTAGGCAATTTGGCAAGCGAAAAGCCGTGGTCCGGAGTCTTTCCATTACCCATCTACCAAGTTACCCCCTCACCCAATCCCTTCGCCGCAGTACACCAATGGTTATTGCAGGGGAAGGGCGGTTCCGGGGACAATCACCCACAAACCCGGATCAGTTGACGTGGTACGGCGCTCGCGCGTACTGTGCCATCCGCGTACCTAGTACCTCCTCCAAGGACGAGCGGGCCAAAGAACTCTGGGTGAACTTTGCGGGTCAGGCATGACGATGCTGGTCAGATTCTGGGGGGTGCGGGGTTCGACTCCGACTCCTCAGGCGGAGAACCTTCGCTACGGCGGCAACACGTCGTGCGTGGAGGTGCGCATCAACGGGCACATCTATGTGTTCGACTGCGGCACCGGCTTCCGCAATCTGGGCAAGCACCTGCAGCGCGAATTCGAGTCCCGGCCCATGTATGCCCACGTCTTCATCTCCCACTTCCACTGGGACCATATCCAGGGCATACCCTTCTTCACCCCGCTCTACGAAAACCGCGACAGCTACTTTTTCTTCCACTCGTCGAACCGCTCGCGGGGGCTGCAGCACGCCATCGAAGACCAGATGTCGGACCCTTACTTCCCGGTGGACATGACGGAGATGGCTGCCAAACGCCACTTCTACGACATCGAGGAAGACCGGATCGCCTTCGATGATTGCATCATCCAGTCCAAATGGCTGAACCATCCTCAGGGCTGCCTGGGCTTCCGCCTGGAGACTGAAGACAAAACCCTGGTCTACGCTACCGACAACGAGCCCGGCTCTCCGCAGTTCGACAAAAATGTGCGCCAACTGGCGCAAGGCGCCGACGTGCTCATCTACGACGCCCAGTACCTGCCCGAGGAGTACGAGGCCAAGAAGCGAGGCTGGGGACACAGCCACTGGCGGGAAGCGGTCAACATCGTGATGGAGAGCGGTGCCAAGGAGCTAGTGCTGTTCCACCACGACCCCGACCACGATGACGCCTGCATCGATTCCATCGTGCAAGTCGCGCGCGATCATTATCCAAAAGTGCGCGCCGCGGCTGAAGGCATGGAGATCCAGCTCTAGGGGCCGAGAAAGGGCGCTATCCCCCGCCAGAGTTCCCGGTCAACCGCCTAGGTAAGAATCAGCCGTCCAAAGGCTTGGCGCGGACCGAAATGGCCCGTTTCCCGGAGCACCTCAAGAACAACAGCAAGGATGCCGATAGAGCGATGCATAGCCATGCCTCTACTGTCATGGGCGAAGAGTACGTTCCATCTGGCTGTGGTCGCTGCCTGCGGCATCACGGCGTCGGCCGTTATGTTTTGCGTCGTCAAGCACCTTGAGCGCTCCCGAGCCGAGGCGCACTTCCAGCAGGTGGCAGAGCAACGTCTCAGTGTGGTGAGAACCAACGTGGCCGGCGCCCTGGACACCGTCAGCCTGCTGGCCAGCTATTTCGAGGCCACGGGCGCCGCCGTCGATCGGCAGGCCTTTTCGACCTTTGTGGCGCCGGCCTTGGCAAAACACCATTACATCCAGGCTTTGGAATGGATACCTCGTGTGGAAAGGGCGGCGCGCCCTGAATACGAACGGCGCGCGCGAGCCGACGGACTACACCATTTCTGCTTCACGGAGGCGCAAGGAGCTGGCGCTCCGGTCGTGGCCGGACTGCGAGATGAGTATTTCCCCGTGTTCTATGTGGAGCCGGTTGTCGGCAATGAACGGGCAATGGGCTACAACCTGGCTTGCAATCCGGTTCGCCTGGCGGCTTTGCAGGAGGCGCGGGACAGCGGCCGCGTCGTAGCCACGGCGCGGGTGACACTGGTGCAGGAAAAGGGCAATCAGTATGGCTTTCTGGTCTTTGCTCCGGTCTACGACCGACCTCATCCACAGGTCTTCTGGGCAGACGGAAAGGTCTCAAGGGTTTTGCGCTCGGCGTGTTCAGGATCGGCGACTTCATATCCGTATCGGATGACAACCACGATGCATCGCCTCGCGTACTTGTCCATGTTTTTGATCTGGCGGCGCCGGAATCCCAGCGACAACTGCATCCCAGGGTGCCGGAGACCACAACGCAAAGTTTGACTCGAGGACTGCATGCGGAGGAGACATTTGAAGTAGGAGGCCGAATTTGGCTTTTGGTAGCGACACCCGGTCCCGACTTCCGTGGTCTGCCGTCTTCGGCAGCGATTGTGCTGCTGTTCGGCCTCCTGGCCACCGGCATATATGTTCTTTACCTCCAGCAAAGGATCCGGCAATCGGCGCAGATTGCCAAGTCCGCCCGCAAGCTTGAGATTGCCCAGCAGCGGCTGACCGAGGCGCATCGCATTGCGCAACTGGGAAGTATCGAGCAGGTTCTGGGCACGCCGCTGTGGAGGGTTGGTGAAGAAGCGCGCGCCATGCTGGATCTCGCTTCCAGCGAAGCGAAGGGTGAACTACCGGTAATCCTGCGCAACGTTCACGGTGATGACCGGCCCCACTTGCTCGCTGTTCTCGCGGCCTGCGAACGTGATGCCGCCGCGAACACGGTGGATGTTGAGTTCCGCGTTGAGCAACGCGTCATCCATGCTCTGGGCAAGGCGGTCGTTTCCGCCGGGACCGGGAGCCTGCGGATGCTGGTCACGCTGCAGGACATCACTGCCGCCGGCAGGCGCAGGAGGCGCTGCGCCGCAGCCAGGAACGCTTTCAACTGGCAGCACGCGCTACCAAGGACCTGATTTGGGATTGGGACCTTGCTGCCGGCGCCATGTGGCGCAGCGAGAGCTTCTGGCAGCATTTCGGATACCCAGTTCGAGATCTGGAACCCGGACAGCCAGGGTGGCTGCAGTTGCTGCACCCCGATGATGGGGAACGGGTGTGGAATCAGTTTCAAACCACGCTGGCGCAGCGCGCCGACTCGTTTGCAGTGGAATACCGCTTTCGGCGGAGCGATGGCTCCTACGCCGTGCTCTTGGATCGTGCCTACATTATTTACGACAGTTTGGGGCAGCCAGCGCGCGCTATCGGCGCGATTACGGACGTAAGCGAGCGCCGCCAACTGGAGGACCAGTTACGGCAAGCGCAGAAACTGGAGGCGATTGGCCAGCTTGCCGCAGGCATGGCCCACGAGATCAATACTCCGATTCAATATGTCAGCGACAACACAAGGTTTCTGAAGGAGTCTTGCCCGACCATTCAGCAGTTGATCTCTCTGGCCCAGCGGGAGCATCAGGAAGCGACGACGGGTCGCGTGTCACCAGAAACACTAGCCAGTCTGGACTGCTACCTGAAAAACACCGACCTGCCCTATCTGCTGCAAGAGATTCCGAGGGCAGTAGAGCAGTCGCTGGAGGGTGTGCAACGGGTGTCAAGAATCGTTCGGGCCATGAAGGACTTTTCCCATCCAGGCTCGGAGGACAAGGTTGCCTTCGATATCAACCGCGCAGTTGAGACCACCATCACCGTCGCACGCAACGAATGGAAATATGTCGCTGAGCTTGAGACGGATCTCGATCCCAACCTCCCACCCGTCCTCGGCGTCACCGGGCGTCTGAACCAGGTCATTCTCAACCTGCTGATCAATGCTGCCCATGCCATCCAGCAAGTGGTGGGTGACGGCTCTCGGAACAAGGGAAAAATCCTGCTCACCACCCGCCACGACCAGGACTGGGTCGAACTCTCGGTGCGCGACACGGGAGCCGGAATCCCTGAAGGAATCCGAGGGCGAATTTTCGAGCCGTTTTTCACCACCAAACCCGTGGGCCAAGGCACGGGACAAGGCCTGGCCTTGGCTCATTCCGTCATTGTTCAAGAGCATGGTGGCCGCATATGGCTCGACAGCGAGGTCGGACAGGGCACGACCTTCTTCGTGCGGCTTCCTCGGGCGGCGGCCGAAGGGACCGACCCGGGAAGGGCTCTCCCGGTGACCGCCGTAACCACTCCCTGTGAACCCTCGGCCGTTACAGCCGATGTAGTTAGTAACGGGACACAACCATGCCGTTAAGCGAACTCCTGCATGCTTCTCCTGAAGATCTCAAACTAGAGCTGCGACTGATTCTGGACGCGGTCGTGGAAGGAGTCTGCGGCATTGACCAGCAGGGGAGATGCACCTTCTGCAACGAAGCCTTCCTCAAGATGACCGGGTACGCTGCGTCTGAGCTGATTGGCCAGAACATGCATCAACTCCTCCACCACACCCGGCGCGACAATTCGCCTTGCCCGGCAGAAGAGTGCATCTTTCTGGAGGCTGTTCGGGCCAACCGGGCCATGCACACCGCCAGCGAGTTCCTGTGGCGAAAAGATGGCACCTGTTTTCCCGTCGAGTGCTGGTGCCAACCCTTGCAAGGCGCCTCCAGTTCCACCGCGTACCTTGTCACGATACTGGACATAACCGAGCGGGAGGCGGCGGCGGAAGCGCTGCGCCGGAGCGAGGAACGCTTTCAGCAGATCAGCAACAACATCGACCAGGTTTTTTATCTGGCGGGCATCGATTCGGGCCGAATCGCTTATGTCAGTCCGAACTTTGAAAAGATGTTTGGGCGCAGTTGGCAAATGTCTTATCAATCCCCGGGGCTGTGGCTGGAAGCCCTAATTCCCGAGCACCGGGAGCAGATCCTGGCCAGCCACAAGCAGCTCGTGGCCGGGGAGCCGATTCAGGACGAGTACAAGATTCTCCGTCCTGACGGATCGACACGCTGGATCAAGCATCACGCCAATCCCATTCGCGACGGGCAGGGCAGGGTTTCCAAGTACGCCGGTGTGCTGGAAGACATCACGGAAGCCCATGCCGCGCGGGAAGCGATCCGGCAAAGCGAGGAAAAGTACCGCTCGCTGGTGCGCAACATACCCGACGTGGTGTGGACGGTGGACAGCGATCAACAGGTCGTGTTCAACAGTCCCAATGCGGAACGGCTGACGGGCTATTGCGCCGAGGACTATTACAAGCATGGAGCCAGCCTGTGGTTCGAATCCATTCACCCTGATGATGTCGCCAAAGTAAAGCAAGCCTTCGAGGCTTTGTTTACCACCGGCCAACCTTATGACGTGCAATGCCGCCTGCGACGCAAGGACGGAACATGGATTTGGGCCCACGATCGCGCGATTGTTACTTATGAGAAGGACGGCAAACGCTATGCCGACGGTATGGTTTCCGACATCACCGAGCGCAAGCTGGCGGAGGAGGAACTCCGCTCCAAGACGGCGTTTCTCGAAGCCATTTCCAACTCGACCATTGACGGAATCCTGGTCGTGGATGATGAGAACCAGAAGATCCTGCAGAACCAGCCGCTCATGAACATGCTGAAGGTCCCTCAGCACATCCTGGATGAGAGGGATGACTTGGTCATGCGGCACGAGGTCGCCTCGCGAACGAAGAACCCCAAGGAGTTCTTGGCGAAAATTGCCTACCTTCACGAGCATCCGAATGAGACCACCCGGGACGAACTGGAGTTCAAGGATGGAACGATCCTGGATAGATACTCGGCGCCGGTCATCAGCAAGGACGGAAAGTATTACGGAAGAATCTGGACCTTCCGCGACATCACGGAACGAAGACGCGACGAAGACGTGCTGCGGCAATTGTCCCTGGCCGTCGAGCAGAGTCCGGTTTCGGTCATGATCACCGATCCCAAGGGCCGCATCACCTACACCAACCCCCGGTTCACCGAGTGTACAGGTTACAGCCGCGGGGAAGTCATGGGACAGACTCCACGTATTTTGAAATCGGGATATACGTCCCTTGCCGAGTACAAGAAGCTGTGGCAAACGATCACGCATGGCAGCGCGTGGCGCGGTGAGTTTTGCAACAAGAAGAAGAACGGCGAGCTGTTCTGGGAGCTGGCCGTGATCACGCCCATCAAGGACGCGCAGGGTGTCATCTCTCATTTCCTCGGGATCAAAGAAGACATCAGCGAGCGCAAGCTGATGGAAAATCAGCTTCGGCAAGCCCAAAAGCTGGAAGCCATCGGCCAGTTGGCCGCTGGCATTGCCCATGAGATCAACACTCCCACCCAGTTTGCCAGCGACAACCTGACCTTTCTGCAGGATGCCTGGAAGTCCCTCAGTGAGTTGTTGCAGGTCTATCGCAGCGTCATCGCCGATACCGTCGGAAAGTGTTTTTCCGAGCAGGCATGGTCCGCCATCCACGAGGCGGAACGCCGCGAAGATCTTGATTTCATCGCTTTGGAGATTCCCCGCGCCATCGAACAGGCGCTCGACGGGACGCAGCGCGTGGCCAAGATTGTGCGGGCGATGCGGGAGTTTTCCCATCCCGACTCCGCGGAAAAAGCGCCGGCCGACATCAACAAGGCGATCGAAACCACCATCACCGTGGCCCGCAACGAGTGGAAATATGTGGCGGACATGGCAACCCAATTCGACACCACATTAGCCCTGGTTCCCTGCCATGTGGGGGAACTGAACCAGGTGATCCTCAACCTGATCGTGAACGCCGCCCACGCCATTAAGAGCAAGATCCAGGAAGGAGAGAAGGGCCGGATCACGGTAACGACCGCAGCCAAAGGAAGCTTTGCGGAGATTGCCATCCACGATACCGGCACCGGCATCCCGGAGGC
>Ga0335081_10002378_pt1 | contig 29598 bp, 29 predicted proteins | sample Lox_Sample_35_FD_206713 | JGI IMG/M metagenome (GOLD analysis project Ga0335081, IMG submission 206713) | Soil microbial communities from Loxahatchee National Wildlife Refuge, Florida, United States - Lox_Sample_3.5 | ecosystem: Environmental > Terrestrial > Soil > Wetlands | place: USA...
AGCAGGCTACAACAGACCAGTGTCAATGCTCGTTTGAACATATCTGCATCTCCTTTTCGGGGATCTACCGTTCACGCGTGCACTTCCGTATCCGCCGCGCGTCGATGCTTGATGAATCAAGCCTTCCTTTTTTCGCGCGATGGACTTCCCGCGTTTCGGCGCAGATTTCGCGCAACCGTCTGCCTAAGGTGACCCACCCAGATAAATTGACTTGTCCGTCCAGGCGCGCACGGCTCGGGTGCTTTCGCATCCGGCGTGGATCCGCGCCTGCGCGAGTTCGCGCAATTCTTCGCGCGGCTTTCCGCGGCTGGACGGAACAGATTGATTCGACGAAGTTTCGCGATTTTGTTTCATGGCGCTGAGAATGCGGATTCGGTTTTGAGTCAGGAGAACGAATATGCCTCGAATCCTTGCATGTTGTTGCGCTCTATCCTTGCTGTCTCCCGCGCTGCGGGCGCAGCCGGGCCCAAGCGCCGACGCGCGAATCGTCGTGACGATGGGACATTATTACGGACAAAGCGTCCCGCAGCTTACCGCGGGCGATCTCACGATTACCGAGCAGTTCGAGCCGCTGCCCATCAAGGCAGTGATCCCCTTCAAAGGCGATCGCGCCGGGCTGGAGCTGTTCATTCTGGTCGATAACTGCGCCAATTGCGAGGGCGGTCCGAATTCGGGCGAGCTTGCCGCGTTTGTCAAATCGCAGCCTGCGAGCACTTCGATCGGCGTCGCTTACATTCAGGACGGAGCGCTCAAAATCGCGCAGGAGCCGGTGGCCGACCGCGCCCGAGCGCTGAACGCTCTCTCACCGCCCGCTGGCGGGAAACCGTCCAATCCCTTCAGTGCGTTGCGCGCGCTGATCGAAGGGTGGAAATCGGAGGCGCCCCGTCGCGCGATCCTGATGATCACCAACGGCGTTGACCCGAAACAGGAGCAATACGGCCAGAACGGCCCGGCGGAAGAAGCCATCGCGTCGGCGCAGAAGAATCAGGTCACCGTTTTCACCATTTATCATCCCAGCGCCGATTATTTGAACAGCGATTTCGAAAAAATCTACTCGGGCCAGGTGCAGATCGCACACGTGGCGCGGGAAAGCGGCGGCGAAGGGTACTTCATCAGCTTCGGACCGCTGCCCTCCCTCGGACCGTTCCTCCTGGATATCGCCGAACATCTTGCCAATCAATACCTGGTCGAATTCGCCGCGCCGGCGAGCCGCGGCGCGGGAGAGCTGCGCGATATCGAGGTCAAGAGCAACAAAAAGGACATTGACGTGATGGCGCCCGATCGCGCGTGGATTCCCGGGAGCGCGGGGTCGCGGTAATGCGCGGAATCCTCAAGCTCGCTTATAAGCTGCTGGTGAACGACAAAGCCAAGTTCACGGCGCTGATCGTCGGCATCACTTTCGCCGTGTTCCTGATGGTGCAGATGATGGCGATGTTTGCGGGAATCCTGAATCGCGCCTCCGCCACGGTCCTCAATGTCGGCGCGTCGATGTGGGTGATGGACCCCGCGGTTCAAACCGTCGCCAACACCATCGGCATGCCGGACTACGTGCTGGACGCGGTCAAAAGCATGCAGGGCGTCAGCTACGCCGTTCCTTTTTATTCCGGCGGCGCGCTGGTGAAACTGAACGACGGAACCTACCAGGCGGTGACAGTGGTCGGGCTTGACGACACGACTTTATTTGGGCGCCCGCCGCTGCTCCAAGGCCGCATCGAGGACGTCTACGGCGAAAACGCGTTTATCGTGGTCAAGGACACCGAATATCGCAAGCTGGAGAACCCGCCCGTCGGCGCGGAATTCGAGGTGAACGACAATCGCGGCGTCATCGTGGGTATCGCCGAGGTCTCGAGCCAGAGCCTCTTCGGCGTCCCCACGCTGTACACGACCTATAACCGTGCGCTTCAGTATCTGCCCAATCCGCGTTTTACGACCTCCTACATCCTGGTCGAGCCCAAGCAGCCCTCCGATGTTGCGCGCATCAAGCAACAGGTGCAGGCGCTCGGATATCTGGCGCTCACGCGCGATGAATTTATCGATCGCATCTCGGATTTTTACAAATACCAGACCGGAATCGGAACCAACATTTTGATCATGACGGTGATGAGTTTCATTGTCGGATTGTCCATTTCGGGTCAGACGTTTTACACCTTCGTTCTCGAAAATCTGGAGAAATTCGGCGCGCTCAAGGCCATGGGAGCGAAAAGCCGCGAGCTGATTTTCATGATTCTTTTCCAGGCGAGCTTTACCGCTCTCACCGGATACGGGCTCGGCATCGGATTGTGCGCGGGGCTCATTTCGCTGGCGCGCGTGAGGCTCCCCGATTACGCCGCGATGATCACGTATTGGAACCTCGCGTCGGCGTTCGTGATGGTGGTGATCATCGCCGCCGTGTCCAGCTATTTCGGCGTGCGCCGGGTGCTGCGCATCGAGCCGTTCGAGATTTTCCGGGGATAATATGCCCGTTCCAGCCATCACCGCCACGAAGATCGAGAAATGGTTCGGTGAGGGTGAAGCGCGCATGCAAGCCCTGCGCGAGGTGAACCTCGAAGCTTATTTCGGCGAAATGCTGTACATCGTCGGGCCCTCGGGGAGTGGAAAGACCACGTTGTTGAGCGTGCTTTCGGGAATTCTGCGGCCCGACGCCGGGACCGTCTCGGTGGAAGGGACCGATATCTGGAGTCTCGGCGGCGATGCGCTGGCGGACTTCCGGCTGCACAAAATCGGCTTCGTTTTTCAGGATTATCACCTGTTTCCGAGATTAACGACGGTCGAAAATGTCGCCGTTCCCCTTATTTTGAAGCGTACCGATTGGGACCAGGCGGTCGCGTCGGCGCGGAAATATCTCGAAGTGGTGGGATTGAAAGGACGCGAGAATCTTACTCCGGTGAAATTGAGCGGCGGAGAGCAGCAGCGCGTCGCCATCGCGCGCGCGATGACCGGCCAGCCCGACATTCTGATCATGGATGAGCCCACGGCTTCGCTCGACGGCGATACCGGACAGGCCATTGTTGAGTTCGTGAAGCAAAACGTTCTCAACGATAAACGCTCGATCCTGATTGTCACGCATGACGACCGCATTTATCCCTACGCCAGCCGCATTTTGAAGATGGCCGACGGGCGGCTGAACGGGACGGAGAAAGGAAGCGTCTGAATGCGGAAAGTATTGTTCACGGTGGCGTTGCTGGGCGCGCTGGCGGGCCTGGGGGTGTCGTATTTGTCGAGCCTGACCAAGCCTCCGCTGCCGCCGGCTTTCACCCCGCCGACCAATCCATATCCGAACGGAATTTACGCGCAGGGAATTCTGGAAAGCGATCAACCGAGCGGCGAGGACATCAACATTTATCCCGAGGTCGCCGGCACGATTAAGCAGATTTTGGTGAAGGAGGGTCAGGAAGTAAAAAAAGGAGAGTTGCTGATCCAGATCGACGATTCGATTGAGCGCGCGACCGTCGAGCAGCTCCAGTCGCAATCGCAGGCAGCGTTCACGATGCTTCAGGAATTGAAGGCGCAGCCGCGGAAAGAGACGCTCGACGTGAATGAAGCGCAGGTGATCGCCGCGCAGGCGGCGCTCAAAACCGCGCAGGATTCGTTCGCCAAACAACAGGCCGCATACAATCTGGACCCGAAAACGGTCAGTAAAGACGCCCTGGACAGCGCGAGGAATGCGTTTCTCACGGCGCAGGCAAACCTGGAGGTCGCCATCAAGCAGCGCGACCTGACCAAGGCCGGCGCCTGGATTTACGACATCCATAATCAGGAACAAACGTACAATGCGGCGTACAAATCGTTTCTATCAGCCAGGGCGCTGCTTGCGAAATACGGTCTGCGCGCGCCGGGCGACGGAAAGGTGCTGGCGATCAATCCGATTGCCGGAAGCTACGTTTCGCCGCAAGGGTCCTACGATACCTACACGCAGGGGATGGCTCCGGTGATGGTGCTGGGGACCCAACCCAGCCATTTGAACGTGCGCTGTTATGTGGACGAGATTCTGGTGCCGCGCCTTCCCGATCCGTCGAAGATCAAAGCGCAGATGGCGGTGCGTGGATCGAACGCGAGAGTACCGCTCGAGTATGTACGAACGCAGCCCTTCGTGTCACCCAAAATCGAGCTGTCGGATCAGCGGCTGGAGCGTGTGGATGTGCGTGTCCTGCCGGTGATTTTCCGCGTTTCGAAACCGGAGGGTCTCAATCTGTATCCGGGTCAACTGGTGGACGTCTATATCGGGGAGTGATCTATGCGCTCTCTTTTTCAACACGCTCCGGCCGGGGTTGCGATCGCGATGCTGCTGATCACCGGATGCGCCATCGGTCCCAAGTACACCGTCCCGTCCGCGCCGTCGGCCGAAGCGTACAAAGAAACACCCCAGGGGTGGAAAACCGCCGAGCCGCGCGACGCCGATCCGCGCGGCAACTGGTGGGAGGCGTTCGAAGACCGGCAACTGAACGATCTTGAAAAAAAGCTGAATATTTCCAACCAGAATATCGCCGCCGCGGTCGCGAATTTGCAGGCGTCGCGCGCAGTGATCCGCCAGGCGCGCGCGCAATATTTTCCCAGCGCGAGCCTGAACCCGGCGATCACCAATACGCGGATGTCGACTGTGTTCGGCCAGGCGTCCTCGATCAATTTCACCAGCTATAACTTGCCGCTCGATGCATCCTGGGAGCCGGATTTGTGGGGGCGCGTGCGAAAGACGGTCCAAAGCAACGTGTTCGCGGCGCAGGCGAGCGTGGCGGATCTTGAAAATGTGCGGCTCTCGGCGCAAGCGGATCTCGCAGCCGATTACTTCGAACTGCGGGCGCAGGACAGTTTACAGCAGGTTCTTGATGCAACCGTTCGCGCCGATCGCGAAAGCGCTCGATTGAACCGGAATCTGTATGCCGCGGGCCTCGCCAACGATGAGGCCGTGGCGCAGTCCGAATCGCAGCTCAAGGCCGCGGAAGCGCAGGCCGCGAGCACAGGGATTCTCCGCGCGCAGTACGAGCATGCGATCGCGGCGCTGGCGGGCGAGCCGGCGTCCAAGTTTTCGCTTCGCCCCGCGCCGTTGAATGTGGAGATGCCGCGGATTCCTCCGGGAGTTCCCTCGCAACTTCTGGAGCGCCGTCCCGATATCGCGGCGGCGGAGCGGGCGGTGGCGCTGGCCAACGCGCAGATCGGGATCGCGCGCACGGCGTTCTTTCCGGCGGTGACCTTGAGCGCGGCGGTGGGACTCGAAAGCGTTTCCTTTGCGAACTGGCTCGCGTGGCCGGCGCGAATGTGGTCGGTGGGGCCGGCGCTGGCCGAAACGGTGTTCGACGCGGGGTTGCGCCGCGCGACGGTCGCGCAGTATCGCGCCTCCTACGATCAGGCCGTGGCCAACTACCGCGAGACGGTGCTCACGGCGTTCCAGCAGGTGGAGGATAATCTCGCAGCGCTGCGAATTTTGCGCGACACCATCGCGGAGCAGAACTCGGCGACGGAGGCCGCCGAACGCAGCCTGCGCGAGGCGGAAGTGCGGTATCAGGCCGGCCTGGACCCGTACTTGAACGTGATCGCAGCCCAAACGATCGTGCTGAACGACCGGCAGACGGCCGTCGGTTTCCGCGAACAGCAGATGATCGCGGGGGTGCAGTTGATCAAAGCGCTGGGCGGCGGATGGATCGCGTCGGAAATGCCCTCCGGCGGTGAGCTGGCGGGGAAATCACGCTAGTGCAAAACCATGACGTCGACATCGCCGCTGCGGCGCTCCACCGCCACCGCGACCCCTTCGCCGGATTGAAACAGGCGCAGATCCACCGATCCGGCGCCCGCGGCGATGCCTCGAATGTGAACGTGCGCGATAAACTCGGGAAGCACGGGACGCACCAGCGTGATTCGATTCTTCATCGCGTCGATGGAGATGCCGAGCGAAGATTTGAGTAGCAGAAACGCGGAGCCGGCCGACCACGCCTGCGGCGAGCACGCCACCGGATACGAGGTCGGACCCTTTCCCGGTTGCCGCGGAAAGCCGCAGAACAGCTCGGGCAGCCGGTTCACGGCGAAGTAATTGGAAACTTCGAACAAGCCGGTGAGCACCCTTGCGGCGAGCTCCGTCAGACGATAGCGCGCGAAACCCGCGGCGATCAGCGCGTTGTCGTGCGGCCAGATGGAGCCGTCGTGGTACGCCATGGGGTTGTATCTCGCCTCGGAATCGGCCACCGTGCGGATGCCCCAGCCAGAATAGAAACGTTCTCCGGCCAAATTGTTCGCGACGAGTTTCGCGCGATCCTCGCTCGCGATTCCGGAAAACAGCGCGTGCCCCGCATTGGAGGTCCGCACGGCGCATCTTTTCTTGTCGCCGTCCAGCGCGATGGCGTACATGCCCAGCTCCTCGCACCAGAAGCTGTCTTCGAACTTCGCGCGGAGGGTCTGCGCTTCGCGCATCAGCCGCTGCGCGATGTGCTGGTGCCCCAGCGCCGCCGCGATCGCGGAAAGCTCCAGCTTCGCCGCGTAAACGTAACCCTGCACCTCGCATAACGCGATGGGCGGCTGCGCCAGGTCGCCGTTGGAATGAAAAATCGAGTCCTGCGAGTCCTTCCAGCCCTGCTGCACCAGGCCGTGCTTCGATTGCCGGCTGTATTCGACGAATCCGTCGCCGTCCGAGTCGCCGTAGCGGTCGATCCACTCGGCGGCCAGCTCCAGGTTCGGCCAGATGGATTTCAAGAACGCCAAATCTCCGGTTCGCCGGTAGTATTCGCCGGCCAGGATCAGATACAAGGGCGTCGCGTCCACGCTTCCGTAATATCGGCGGAAAGGAACTTCGCCCAGCGCGGCCATCTCTCCTTCACGAGCCTCGTGCAGAATCTTGCCCGGCTCGGCGTCCTGCTCCGGCGATATTTTCTGCGCCTGCGTGGCGCTCAAGAATCCGAGCACTCCGCGCGCGATTCCGGGCGACGTCCACAAGCACTCGAGCGCTGTGATGATTCCGTCGCGTCCGAACGGCGTGGTGAACCACGGAATTCCTCCGAAGGGGTAAGGCCCCTGCGGCTCGCCGGTCAGCAGCATGTTCAGATCGACCCTGGAACGTTCGATCCAGTCGTTGAACTGATGGTTGGAGGTGGTGATCTCGCAGGTAAGCTGGTCGGAGCTCTGCGCGGCGTGCGTGGCCTCCTTGAGCCCTTGAACGTAAGAGAGCGGCGCGGACTCGCTGGCTTCCGCCTCGCAGCCGAAGGTCATCTCGATTTCGCGCTCCTGATCCGGTTCGAGCCGCAAGGTGAAGTGCATGGACGAGGGGAACGTCACCTGCGGCGCGTCCGCGGCGCGGATCACGGTCCGGCGCATCACATCGTCCAGCCCCCGATAACCGATGGTCACCTTCCCGTCGCCGACCTCGGGCTCGAGGATTTGTCCCTTTTCCGCGCGTTTGCTGCCGCGAACCTCGAAAATATCCGCGAAATCCGCGGCGAATTCGATGGTCAGGCTGATCTCCGTCGCCCCGCGCGAATAATTTCGCACTTTGATCCGCTGATAGAGCGTTCCGCGCCACAGAAATTGCGAACGGTAGATATGCACAGTTCCGCGATGCAGGAAAATGCGATTTTCATAATACACGTCGGGATTGGTTAAGTCCGCATCCAGCAGGACATTGTCGCGCCGCACGGTGGAGCTCAGCAGCAGCGGACGCCCGTTGGCGAATTTCAGCTTGAGGCAGGACAGAAATCGCGTGCCTTTGTGGTACAAACCTTCGCCGGCCCGCGTCCGGGAATCGATATCGCCGAAAGGATCGAACAGTGCGAACGTGTCGTTGTGTTTGAGGACCAGGTCCCGCTCGGCGGGCAGGTCGGACGGCGCCAGAATATAGAATTCGGCGGTGGACGGCGCGGCATTCACTTGCATTGGCGGACCTCGTCTTTAACAACGTCGGTGTCGCACGGTTCCAGTTTCCGGTACAAGGTCATGTAATCGCGCACCATGCGTGCGACGGTGAATCGTTTGTCGAAGGTATCCCGGCACTTTTGACGGCGCAGCGTTCCGATATGCTTCACGGCCTCCACCGCCTGGCCGATACTTTGAACGATCACGCCGGTGATCCCCGGGTCGATCACTTCCGGCACCGATCCGCACGGGAACGCAATCACCGGCGTGCCGCACGCCAGCGCCTCGAGCATCACGATGCCGAACGGCTCGGGCCAGTCGATGGGAAACAGCAGCGCGCGCGCCTTGCCGAGCAGTTCCTGCTTTTCGCCGTCGCCGACCTCCTGCATGTACTCGATCAGCGGATGATCGAGCAGTGGCTTGATCTCGGATTCGTAGTAGGCGCGATCCGCCGGGTCCACCTTCGCCGCGATGCGTAGAGTCATTCCCACGCGCTTGGCGATCTCGATCGCCCGGTCCACGCGTTTTTCGGGCGAAATGCGGCCCACAAACGCCAGATAGTCTTGGGGTGCGTCCTCATAGCGGTACAGGTCCGGAGGCAGCCCGTGATGCACCATGCCGATCCAGTTCAGCCAGGGGAGCGGCGCGCGCTGCGCCATGGAGATCGAAACCAGCGGCACGTCCGCGAACACGCGGAACAGCATGGGCAGCTCGCGAAGGTCCAGGCGTCCGTGCAGCGTGGTCAGCGACGGGGTCGCGATGCGCTTGGATACCGAAAAGTGCAGGTAATTGGTATGGAAGTGGATGATGTCGAACTCCGCCTGCAACTGTGCCACCTGCTCGATCATCGCCATGTGGCTGGCGAGAGGATCGCGGCTCTCTGCGTCGAGGCGCACGGAACGCTCGCAGGGCGAAATCAGGCGCGCGCGCGTGTGCGAGTCGCCGCTCGCAAACAGGGTGACCTGGTGGCCCTGGCGAACCAGTTCCTCGGTGAGGTAAGAGACGATGCGTTCGGTCCCGCCGTATTTCGCGGGTGGAACACTCTCATACAGCGGCGCGACCTGTGCAATTCTCAAAGACTACCCTCCACAACTGCCTTCTGCGAGCTGGTCGATCTGCGCACCGCCTCGCGATAGGCTTCCCGCGAAAATCGCAGAGTCGCCGCGGGACGCGCAAGGCGATTCACCGGCCGCAGATACCGCTCCGGCGGAAGATGCAGCGTCGCCATCGACGGCGCCGGATGCGATGGAAGATATTCCATGAAATCCAGTCCGTGCAAATGGACCGTCAACGTGCGTGCTCTCGAGAATCGCGGCCATCACCAGCGACCGGTGCCCGCGTAAGGCCAGCCGGTCATCGAGCATCGCGACAATCTGTTCCGCTCCGCCGGCCGTGTCCGTGCTCACCCGCACCAGCGAATACGCAACGCTCAAAACCGTCAATTTCATGCGGCTCGCAGCGTCTGACTGCATGCCGCGTGCCACACGCGACGGTCAGTGGCCCGATGCCGCGGCTGGGGGCCGCGTGATGTCGATACCTCCCCGGAAATAGGCGCCGTCCTCGATCACGATTCCCGCGGTCTTCACATCGCCGACGAGGTTCGCGCCTTTGCGCAGAACGATTCGCTGTGTCGCCACGACGTCGCCTTTCACCGCGCCCGCGATCACCACTTCCGTCCCTTTAATGCTGGCCTGTGCCTTGCCGGATTCGCCGATTGTCAGCCGGCTTTCCGAATGCATGGTCCCTTCCACTTCCCCGTTCACTTCGATTTCGTCCTTCGAGTAAAGTTCCCCCTTTATATGCATCGTCTGGCCGATGCGCGCGCCGGTTCCAGAATCGTAAGTCGACATAAGGCTTTTCATTAAGCACGCAGCGTTCCAGGTGACGCCTCCGCGTTCTCTTTCGGTTAACGTGCTCATTCTGCGTCGCGGCGAGGATTTTCTACCGGCTTTTGAACTTTCTTTCCTTGTTTTCATGATGCCTGCCGCCCGCGCCTGCGCGTCCTCGTGACACACCGGCGCGGGCAGAAACGTTACGCGGCACGGAAACACGCCTTCGTTGGCCCCGATCTAATCATTTATGAGTGGCTCGACACTGCGATGACCGCGCCTCGATCCACTTACCGTCTTCAGCTCAACGCTTCCTTTGATTTCGACGCAGCCGCGCGGCTTGCGCCCTATCTGCGCGATCTGGGGATTTCCCACGCGTATTGTTCGCCCTACCTCCAGGCCGTTCGCGGCAGTACTCACGGTTACGATACCGTCGATTATCACCGCGTCAACCGGGAGATTGGCGGGGAGACGGGACGCGCCGCCTTCACGCGCGTGCTGCGCGACCACGGCGTGGGTCAGGTGCTCGATATCGTGCCCAATCACATGGCCATCGGCAAACAGAACGCTTGGTGGTGGGACACGCTCGAAAACGGCGCTGCCAGCCGCTACGCGCCGTACTTCGACATCGAGTGGAACGCGCCCGAGGAGCGCCTGCGCAACAAAATCCTCCTGCCTCTGCTCGGCGATCACTATGGCGTGGTGTTGGCCGCCGGCGATGTGAAGCTGGAGCGCAGCGGCGCCGCCTTCCTGGTCCGTTATCACGACTACGCCTTTCCGCTCGCGCCCGAATCCGTCGCGGGATTGCTCGCCCACGCGGCGCAGACCGCCGGCTCCGCGAAACTCGCGTTCCTCGCCGACGCGCTCGCGCGCCTTCCCTCGCCCGCGGTCTCGGATTGGTCCAGCCGCATCGCGCGCCATCGCGATAAGGAAGTGATTCGCGACCTGCTCACGCGCCTGCTCGCCTCCGAGCCGGATCTCGCCGGATCCATCGACGATGTCGTCGCCAAAACCAACTCGAGCGTCGACCAGCTCGATGAGCTGCTGTCTCAGCAGAGCTATCGTCTGTCGCGCTGGCGCACTGCCGAGCACGAGCTGGTGTATCGCCGCTTTTTCGACATCAACACGCTGGTGGGCATGCGCGTCGAAGACGAGCACGTCTTCGAAGATATGCACGCGCTCATCTTCGAGTGGCTAAAATCCGGCGAACTCGACGGCGTCCGCGTGGACCACCCCGACGGTCTCCGGGATCCGGCGCAGTATTTCGACCGCCTGCGGCGCGCCGCTCCCGGCGCCTGGGTCGTCGCCGAAAAAATTCTCCAGCCCGGCGAAACGCTGCCCGCGTCATGGAACATCGCCGGAACCACGGGCTACGACTTCCTTAACCTCGCCGGCGGCCTGTTCGTCGATCCTCACGGCGAAGCCGCTCTGAATGAGCTGTACCGCGACTTCACCGGCGAACCCGTCGATTTCACCGCGGTCGCCCGCGAAAAACGCGAGCTGATCCTGCGCGAAGTCCTGGGCAGCGACCTCAACCGCCTCACCGCGCTGTTCCTGCAGATCTGCGAGGACCACCGCGAGCATCGCGACTACACGCGCCACGAAATTCACGAAGCTGTCCGCGAAGTCATCGCCTGCTTTCCCGTGTACCGCACCTACATCCGGGCCGAATGGGGCGTGGTTTCAGATTCGGATCGCGAATATGTCAGCGAGGCCATCGAACAGGCCAAGAGCGGCCGTCCCGATCTCGAACAGCGGCTGTTCGATTTCCTCAAGAGCGTTCTGCTGCTCGATTATCGCGGCGCCATGGAAGGCGAATTCGTCATGCGCTTCCAGCAGGTGACCGCGGCGGCCATGGCCAAAGGCATCGAGGACACCGCGTTTTACACCTACGCGCGGCTGGTCTCGCTCAACGAGGTCGGCGGCGATCCGGGCCGCTTCGGAACCACGCTCGACGATTTTCATCGCTGGTGCGCTGACACGCAGGAAAATCATCCGGACACGCTGCTCGCCACGTCCACGCACGACACCAAGCGCAGCGAAGATGTGCGGTCGCGCATCAGCCTGCTCTCCGAAATTCCGGCCCAATGGGCCGACGCGGTGCGCGAATGGTCGCGCGACAACGCGCGCTACCGCACGGGCGATCTTCCCGATCGCCGGACCGAATACCTGCTGTACCAGACCCTGCTCGGCGCGTGGCCCATCTCGCGCGATCGTCTGCTCGAGTACATGCGCAAGGCCGTCCGCGAAGCCAAGGACCACACCTCCTGGATTTCGCCCGACAAGTCCTACGAAGAAACGCTCGAAAAATTCATCGATTCGATTTTCGCGGACGCGGAGTTCCGATCGTCGCTCGAATCGTTCCTGGAGCGGCTGGTCGCGCCCGCGCGCGTCAACTCGCTGTCGCTGGTTCTGCTGAAGCTCACAGCACCGGGCATTCCCGACATCTATCAAGGAACGGAGCTGTGGGATTTCAGCCTGGTGGATCCCGACAACCGACGTCGGGTGGATTACGAAACCCGCGAGCGCCTTCTCGCCGAGCTCGATCGCCTGTGTCCCGATCGGATTCTCTCCCGCGCAGAAGAAGGTCTGCCCAAGCTCTGGTTGATTCGCCAGGCTCTGCGCACGCGCAACTCGCACCCCGATTCGTTCGGACCCGATTCCACCTATCAGCCTCTGTGGGCGAGCGGCTCCGGAGCCGCACATGTAATCGCTTTCGCACGCTCGGACGACGTCATCGCCATTGCGCCGCGCTTGCAGATGCGCGTCAACCACTGGAACGGCACCGTTCTCGAAATCCCTGAAGGCGCCTGGCGCAATCAACTTTCGGGCGACCTGGTGCAGGGCGGTAAACAGGAGATCGCGACGCTGCTCGCGCGCTTTCCCGTCGCACTGCTCACCAGGGAAGCCGTCGCGTGAATGAAATCCGCGTGTGGGCTCCCAAGCCCCGCACAGTCGAGCTTCAGCTCGGCTCGCAGCGCCTCGAAATGCGCCCCGCCGAACAGGGCTGGTGGCGCATCGAGCACGATGCCATCCGGCCCGGCGCCGATTACTCCTTCTTCCTCGACGATGCGGGTCCCTTTCCCGATCCGCGTTCGCAATTCCAGCCGCACGGAGTGCATGGACCCTCCCGCGTAGTCGATCATGACGCCTTCCGCTGGATTGCCGGCCGCTTCCAGGCGCGCCCGCTTTCATCCGCGATGGTCTACGAGCTCCACATCGGCACTTTCACCCCCGGCGGCACATTCACTGGCGCAATCGATCGTCTGGATCACCTGGTGCATCTCGGCGTCACGCACGTGGAGCTGATGCCGGTGCAGGAATTCTCGGGCCGCTGGGGCTGGGGCTACGACGGCGTCGACCTGTTCGCTCCGCATCACGCCTACGGCTCGCCCGACGATTTGAAGCGGCTGGTCGACGCGGCGCACGCCCGTGGCCTCGCCGTGCTGCTCGACGTTGTCTATAATCACCTCGGCCCCGCAGGCAATTATCTCGACCGCTTCGGTCCCTATTTCACGACGCGCTATTCGACTCCCTGGGGACCCGCCGTGAATCTCGATGGCGCGGGCAGCACCGAGGTACGCCGCTTCCTGTGCGACAACGCGATCATGTGGCTGCGTGATTACCGCTTCGACGGTCTGCGCATCGACGCGATCCACGCCATTCACGATTCTTCCGCGATCCATTTCCTGGCGCAGCTCGCGCACGAGATCGACCAGCTCGAAGCGCATCTCGGGCGCAGCCTCGTCCTGATCGCCGAAAGCGATCTCAACGATCCGCGCGTGGTCACTCCGCGCGAAGCCGGCGGCTACGGCATCGACGCGCAGTGGTCCGACGATTTCCATCACGCTCTTCACACTGTCCTTACCGGCGAGCGCGCCGGCTACTACGCCGATTTCGGGTCCCTGGCCGACCTCGCGAAGACGCTCAGCCACGCCTACTGTTACGACGGCCGCTACTCCGCTTACCGCGACGCGATGCATGGCGCCAGGCCCGTGAATCTCGATGGCTGGCGCTTCCTCGGCTATCTGCAGAATCACGATCAGGTGGGCAATCGACCCATGGGCGATCGCATTTCGCGCTCGATCAGCGCCGGCCGTTTGAAAATCGGGGCGGCGCTGGTGATGTGCTCGCCTTTCATCCCTATGCTTTTTCAAGGTGAGGAGTTTCTCGCCTCCCCGCCGTTTCTGTATTTCACGCAGCATGAAGATCCGGATCTCGCGCGCGCCGTCTCTGACGGCCGCCGCCGCGAATTTTCTTCTTTCAAATGGAATCCCGACGACGTTCCCGACCCGCAGGACCCCGCGACGTTCCAGCGCTCAAAACTCGACTGGAACGAGCTCGCGCGCGCGCCGCACAAATCCATGCTCATTTTCTATAAGCGCTTAACCGATTTGCGCCGCGAGTTTCCCGAATTGAGCGACGGCTGCCTCGAACGGGTCCAGGTCGATTTCGACGAAGCCTCGCGCTGGATCACCGTCACCCGCGGCCGCATCGCACTGCTCGCGAATCTGGGCGAGTCTGCGCAAACCCTGAGCGCCCCATTCGAAGCGACCCCGCTCATTTCGTCCGAACCCGATTTTCCCGAGCGCTCCCGCGCATGGCTGCTTTCCCCGGACTCGCTGCTGATCGTCGCGGCCGTCTCGTAGACCCAAAGAACGCGCGGACTGAAGGGCCGCGCCTCAAGCGAGGCATTTGGCCGGTGGCCGTTCGAGGCGTGGGGATTCACAAGGAAGGAGAGCGGTTTACGGGCGGAGAGATTATCGCAGGTGTCTACATTTTGCCCCGCATCGCTTCCACCGCCGAGATAATATCCAGTAACTCCGACGTGATGCTCTCCTGGCGAAGCCGGCGCGAGCTGGCGTTGAGCGCCGAAAGGCGCTCCTCGATATTCTTTTCGGCAATCTGCATCGACGCAAGCCGGCTGGCATTTTCGCTCGCCAGCGATTCGGCAAAAGCACGGTACAGTGAGACGAACAGGTACTCGGAGATCAGCAGTTGAAACAGCCGCGGCTCATCGATGGTGAACATCGGGATCGCTTTCGACGGCCACGGTTTCACTCGCAGGCCCTGGATCCATTGCGCATCGACCGGCAGCACCTGCACTCCGCGGGTCCGATACCACGCGCCCGAAACGGGCCTCGCGGAGAACAGCACTACCGTCTCGATTCCACGCGAAAAGTGCCATTCCTGGATCCTGGCGAGCGCCTGCTCCACCGCCGCGCCGATTCCGTTGATCGAAGCCGGCACCTCGATGGTCGTTTCCGGGGTTCGCCCTTCTGCTTCGAGCTTCGACGCGGCCCGCGCACCGACCGCCACGACCACCTGCTCGTCCCTGCGCGCCGCCAACTTCTTGAGCGCGCGCAGGGCGTACGTCACCACCTGGTCGTTCAACTGGCCGCACATTCCCTGGTCCGATCCGAACACCACCGCGCCCAGCTTGCGGCCCGTCGCGTAGCGCGGAGGGATCGCATGCGGAGGCATCCGGCTCAGCGCCACCTGCAATCCCATTTCGATGGTCCGGTTATATTCGGCGACCGCGTGCGCCGCGCGCTCGTATTGCCGGATGTTGACCCCGGCCAGCGCCTTCATGGTCTTAACCACCGATTGCAGTTCTTCGGCCACCGAGATCGCGCGTCTTAATTGCTCGACTGCTTCCATTCCACACACCTTTGGGCGAGGCTGACCAGCGCGGCGCGATCCGCGTCCGCCAGCTTTTCGCCGCTTTCGATGGTTCGCACCACCTGAGGGAGCTCGCTCGCGAGCGTCTCGCGAAGGCGCGCCGAGGCTTCCACGATCCGCTCCGGCGCGAGCTGATCGAATAGCCCCGCGGTCGCGGCCACCAGAATCGCGATCTGCTCGGACGCTGCAATCGGATCGAACTGCGGCTGCTTCAGCGCCTCGCGGATCGCCCGCCCGCGAGCCAGCGTCTGGCGCGTGCGCTCGTCGAGTCTCGACCCGAAGCGCGAAAAAATTTCGAGCTCCTCGAATTGCGAATAAAACAGCCGCAGGTCCCCCGCCACCGCGCGATACGCCGGGAGCTGCGCCTTTCCTCCCACGCGCGAAACCGATTTTCCCACGTCGATCGCCGGTAGAATTCCTTTTTGGAATAAATCCGGCGTGAGATAAATCTGGCCATCGGTAATGGAGATGAGATTGGTCGGAATATACGCCGAAATGTTCTGCTCCTCGGTCTGGACGATGGGCAAAGCGGTGAGCGACCCTCCGCCGAACTCGGGGCGCAGATGCGTCGACCGTTCCAGCAGACGCGAGTGAATATAGAAAATGTCGCCGGGAAAGCTCTCGCGTCCCGGGGGACGCCGCAGCAGCAGCGACAGCTCGCGGTACGCATCGGCGTGGCTGGTGAGGTCGTCGAAAATCACCAGCGCATCGCGGCCCTGGCGCATGAAAGATTCACCGATGGACATGGCCGCGTAGGGCGCGGCGAACTGCAGCCCCGCCGGCGCATCGCCAGACGCCACCACCGCGACCGAATATTCCATCGCGCCGGACTGATTCAGGTCCGCGATCACCTTGGCCACGGAAGAATTGCGCTGCCCGATGGCGCAGTAAATGCAGATCACATCCTTACCCTTCTGGTTGAGGATGCAATCGACCGCGATCGCGGTTTTCCCGGTCTGCCGGTCGCCGATGATCAACTGCCGTTGCCCGCGGCCCACCGGGATCAGCGCGTCCACCGCCTTGGTGCCGGTCGCCAGCGGAATACTGACCGGTGCTCGATGCATGATCGGCGGCGCGGGCGATTCGATCGGCGCGCGCTGCGCCGTCCGGATCGCGCCCAGGTTGTCGAGCGGCCGCCCCAGCGAATCGACGACGCGCCCCAGCAGCGCCTCTCCGACCGCCGTGTCCAACACGCGATGCGTGCGCCGCGCGATGGATCCGGATTCCAGGCGCTCCGTGCTGTCGAACAGAATCACGCCGGCCTCCTGGGGGTCGAGATTCAGCGCCATCCCCAGCAGGTCGCCCTCGAAGCGCACCAGCTCCTCGGATTCGAGCGTGGGCAATCCCTTCACCCGCGCGATTCCCGCGCCGATGGAGGTGACCACGCCGAACTCCTCGAGCGCCGGCTCGAGTGCGGCTTCGCGCGAAACGCGCGCCACCAGGCCCAGCGTTTCATCCACAAGGTTCTTGAGAGAATCGCTCATTTCTCGCCTCGAGCGCCTTGCGCACGTTCTCCTCGAGCGTGTCCACGTAGCTCACCGGATTCCATCCGATGCGGTGCCCGTCGGTGCGCAACTCCACTCCCCAGCCCAGCTCCGGCGCGGTTTCAAAGAGCACCCGCGCGCCGTTGCGGCTACAGCGGCGAAGCGCCGCTTCAATCCGCTGCCGCGTCTCCGGGCTGAATTCGAACGCGCTGCGCAGGACCAGGTCGTGCTCGAATTTTCCGGACTCGGTGGCTTCCATTTTCTTGAGAAACGCCCCCACCGCGCTGTGTTGCAAATCCTCGCTGGCCAGGTCGTGGAGCGCGCGCCGGACCACGGCCAGAATCTCCTCCGCCGCCCGCGCGCGGATCTCGTCCAGGAACGCCGCCTCCTCGCGTTCCAGATCTTCGCGCCACTTGGTTTCGAGGGCGCCCACAGACACGCGCGCCTTCTCAAGCATCTCGTGCCGCTGGCGCTCGGCCTGTTCCCGCGCCTCAGCCAGGATTCGCGCGCGTTCCTGCTCCTGTTGTTCCACTGCGAGCTTCAACTGGCCGGCGCGCTGGTCCGCATCGTGATTTTTCTTGTCCGCATCCGAGAGGCGCGCCGCGATTCCGTTTTCGCGCGCATCGATCGCCGCCACCAGGCGCCCGAACAAGAAGCGCTTCAACAGCGCCACTAGCACCAGGAAGTTGACGATCTGCGCGACGACGGTGAACCAGTCAATCAGCATGCTATTTCGCCACCACGTGGTTCCAGAACGGATTGGCGAAGATCAGAATGATCGCGATGACGAAACAATAAATCGCGATGGATTCGATCATCGCCAGGCCGATGAATAAGGTCCGGCTGATGGTGCCGGCCTCGTCGGGCTGCTGCGCGATGGAGCTGAGCGCCTGCGCGATGGCTCTCCCCTCGCCCATGGCCGGCCCGATCGAGCCGATGGCCATGCACAATGCCGAAGCCGCGATGGAAACGATCGCAATCACGCTTACGCTGTCCATAAAATCTCCTATCCGCCCTCCTGATCGCGCTGCGACTGCACCGCCGCGGCGATGTACACCATCGCCAGGATGGCGAAAATATACGCTTGGATCATTCCCGTCAGCAGCCCCAGCGCCTGCATCAGGACGGGGAAAAAGAACGGCGCGATCGCCAGCAGTATCGCCACGATCATCGACGCGCTCATCATGTTTCCGAACAGACGCACGGCCAGCGCGATGTTGCGCGAGGTCTCGCTCATCAGGTGGAACGGCAGCATGATCACCGTCGGCCGCAGGTAATGCCGCAGGTAGCCTATGAATCCCCGGCTCTCGATGCCGAACACTGGCACCGCGATACCCACGCAAAGCGCCAGCGCGGCGGTGGTCGATAGCGACCCGGTGGGCGCGTGCCATCCCGGAACGATGTCCAACAGGTTCGAAACGCCGATGAACAGAAACAGGGTCCCCACGAACGGCAGATAGTGATCGCCGCTTTCCGGACAGATTTCGTGGATCTGGCCGCGCATCGCCTGGACGATCACTTCAAGAGCGTTCTGCCATCGCGACCGCGGACCGTCGGAGTGATCCAGCCGCCGCGTCACCAGCCACGACACCATCACCAGCAGCAGCATGACGATCCACGTGAACACCAGCGTCTGGTTCAGGTGCACGAAGCGCCATTGCCACAACACGACATGGTCCGGAGTCAGATGCATCGCTCACGCCTCAGTACGATCGAAAGGATCGCGCGCCCTGCGATAAATCCTGCGAGCGCCGCCACGGCACTGGTCCATCTCCCGTTTGCAACCAGCAGAAATCCCCCCACAACAGCCAGCGTCCGCCCCCAGAAACTCGCGACGCTGAGCAGCACGGGATGAGCCGAGGTTATCAGCGCGCGCACGGTCAGCCACAGGCCGCCGTAAAAGAACATCCCCAGTGCGACCCCCGCCGCGAGTGCGAATACGATGCTCATCGGTCCTCCTTAATGCGGAACCACGCGCTCGCGCAACCGATCGCCAGTCCGGCCAGCATCAGCGTCAGCGTCCAAGGGATGCGGACCGGCCAGTGCCGGTCCATCCACACCCCGATGGCGACGCCGCACAGCGCCGGCAGCACGACGCTCCACCCGATGACCCCCAGGATCGAGATCGCGCTCCAGTAGTTGGTGCGCTCGCCGCGCGCGCGCAGCATGCGCTCCTGCTTCGCGGCGACGTCGCGAATCATTTTTTCACCGAGTCTGTGCGAGTTCTCAGGCATGCCGCTCCGCCTCCATCAGGTGCCGCACCAGGTCGGCTTCGAGCTTGGCTTCGTAGGCGCGCGCCGCTTTTTCGCGCTCCTCGCGGGCTCGAAATTCTTCCTCCACCTGCGTCCTCAGCTTTTCCAAATCGGCGCCGCGCACCGCGTTGCGCGTCGAAAGCGACACCTGCGCGCCGCACTTGACCAGGATCCCGTGGTCCACCGCCAGGTACTCTTCCGCCTTGCCCGACGGCTGAAACGTCATCACGCCGGGCACCAGCGCCGACACGAAATCGATGTGCCGCGGCAGAATTCCGAACCATCCGTCCACTGCCTCCGCCTTGATGCGATCGACCTCCTCGTCGAGCAGAACCTGGGACGGCAGCCACACCGTAAGCCTCATTTGGTATGCGCCTCCCCGATCGCGCCGATCATGTACAACGCCTGCTCGGGCACCTTGGCGAATTCGTCGTTCAGAATCCGCTCGCATCCATCGAGCGCGTCTTCGAGTCGCACCAGCTTCCCCGGCTGACTGGTGAACTGCTCGGTGACGTAGAACGGCTGCGTGAGAAACCGCTCCAGGCGCCGCGCGCGATACACGGTGCGCCGGTCGTCCGACGACAACTCCTCCAGACCGAGCATCGCGATGATGTCTTTCAGCTCCTCGTACCCGGCGAGCGTTTTTCGAATCTGCTGCGCGATTTTGTAGTGCCGCTCACCCACCACCTGCGGCGAAAGCAGCTTGGAGCCGGATTTCAGCAGGTCGATCGCGGGATACAGGCCTTCGCTCGCCCGTTTTCGCGAAAGCACGATCGACGCGGAGAGATGTCCGAAGGTGTGCACCGCGGAAGGGTCGCTGAAATCGTCGGCCGGAACGTACACCGCCTGCACCGACGTGATCGCGCCGCTCGAGGTATTGCAAATGCGTTCTTCGAGATCGGCCAGCTCGGTCCCCAGCGTGGGCTGATAGCCGAGCCGCGAAGGAAGCTGTCCCATGAGCCCGGAAACTTCCGAGCCCGCCTGAATGAAGCGGAAAATGTTGTCGATCAGCAGCAGCACGTCCTGGCGCGCGTCGTCGCGGAAAAATTCGGCCATGGTCAGCGCCGATTGCCCCACGCGGAACCGCGCTCCTGGCGGCTCATTCATCTGCCCGAACACCAGCACCGATTTGTCCAGAACGCCGGCAGCCTTGATCTCGCGGTACAGCTCCTCGCCTTCGCGGCAGCGCTCGCCGATGCCGCAGAACACGCTGACACCGCGATGGTGCCCGATCACGTTGTGGATCAGCTCCATGATCAGCACGGTCTTGCCGACGCCCGCGCCGCCGAACAATCCGCTCTTGCCCCCGCGCTCGAGCGGCGCCACCACGTCGATGGCCTTGATCCCGGTGAGGAACAGCTCCGAAGCGGTCGCGCGCCGCGTCAGCGGCAGCGGCGGAGCGTGAATGGGTCGCCACGCGCCGCCCTCCACCGGCGCGAGCCCGTCGATGGAGTTGCCGAAAACGTCGAACACGCGCCCCAGCACGCGCTCGCCGACAGGAACTTTCAAGGATTGCTGCGTATCGATCACGGGCGCGCCGCGGGACAATCCGCGCGTCGCCGTGAGCGCGATCCCGCGAACCGTATGCGCATCGAGATGCGAGACCACCTCGATCACGATCTGGCTCGATCCGCCGGCTCTCAGGACGTGAAAAATGGAGGGAATCCGGCGCGGGAACGAAGCGTCAACCACGCTTCCACGCACTGCTTCCACCACTCCCGCATTGGTCGCGGAGTCCGGCATACTTGCTTGGTACGCACTGCTTCACCGATGTCGAGTGCAAGTGGGCGACCACGGCTAAACGGTTGCGAAATCGGTGCCAGCGCTGTTGATCGCGCGTTTTCGCGCAGCTCCCAGCCGAACCTTCGCGCCGCGTGGCGCGCCCGGCGACTGCGTTATCACGGGCGAGCGAGTCAGCTTCTCAGTTCCTGGGCGATTTCGTGGGCGGCTTTACGGGCTTCCTCGACGGCTCCGATGGGGAAGCTGATGGCGCCGACCTTGGGATGGCCGCCGCCTCCGTAGCGCTCGCAGATGCTGGCCAGGTTGAAACGCACCGGCCGCAGGGCCCACGGGTTCGACCCCACCGACACCTTGGTGCGAAAACTCGACGTGCTGACGGAGACCGTGTAGGTGGATTGCGGGAACAGATAATAAGGGATGAATTTGTTGTATCCCTCTAAGTCCATGCCCACCAGGTCAAAAAAAACAACTCCATCCAGGCATTGCGACTGGCGATGAATGACGTCCATCGAGCGCAGGTGACGGTCATAAAGCGGGCGATAAATTTCCTGAATTTCCGGGTCCGCGGCGATCGATTCGAGGGATTCGACACGCATTTTGCGAATAATTTTCTGTACAACTTCCGATCCGCGGGCGCCTTCGATCACCAGGGTGAGTCGCGTGGCGGGGGCGCGCAGTTCGACGGCCTCCTGCGCGTCCTGGTAACGGGCGCCGTCGATGATGTCGGCCCACTCGACCAGCTCGGCCAGATCCGGCGCATCGAAACCGAAGCGCTCGCGCGCAATCACGCAGATATACATGGTGCAGGAGCGATAGCTGGGGTCGTACATCTTGCGGCCGGAAGTGTCGCGGCGGAAATGCTCGGCGTCCTCGGAGGTGAGGAAGGCGCTTTGATGATGATCGAACCACCAGGTGAGACGCGGGTCGGTGGAATATTTGAAATCGACGATGGCGTTCACGTCGCCATCGAAATAATCGGATTCGAACAGCTGGTCGGCTTTATGCGCGAGGCCGGTGAAAGCGAATTCGGCGCCGGGATAAAATTTAGCTTCGACAAAACGGCTGAAAAATGCGGCGGAGGCCGCTCCGTCGAAGCAATGATCGTGATAGAGGATTCTGACCCGCATTACAAGACAAAGCCCTGGGGAAAACAGGTTAGTGTATCGCAAAGGGATGGGGGGTGGGAAGTGGCGGTGTCGGCGGCGCCACACGGCTCGCAAGCAATTGTAAACCAGCGGAGCCGCGCGCGTCAGCGAGCGGAGTCTTTATCGCTCGCGACATAGAGAGCCATCGGGTCGCCCTGTCGCTCGGCGAGGTAGCGGATTGCCGTTTGGACCGCATTGTCATTCCACAGCCAAACCGTGCTGCCATGGCGGGCCCAACGTTTGCGATCAGCGGGTTCGGGCAGGTGCAGTGCCCGGCTGGCATACGCCTTGAGGTCGTTCATCATCTTTTCTGGTTTGGCGTTGCCTTCGACGATTACGTGAACATGTGTGCTGCGCACATGGCAGGCGAGCATGATCCAATGTCGCTGCGAGCACACCTGTTTTAACGCTTCAAGGACGACGGTGCGACCTCTGTGGTCAAGCGAATACGGAGGGAACCTCATCCGGCGGGCCTCCTCGGCTTCGCGCTGTGGATCCGCTTCCAGTGTCGGCGTCCCCGGGACGTTATGATGGCGGTCGACGGAGCCCGCACCATCACCGTGTAGGCGCTGGCCGTAGCAGGAAAAAGTGATGAGATATCGCATTTCTGATTCCGCTTGCTCACGCGCGCGGCTCCGCTGGGGGTGAGCCCGAAGCCCGCTTCGGATATAGTGCGCCCAGCCGAGAAATCCTCTCTCCAGGACTGCTATCCTAACGACAGAGGGACAGCCGTACATGAACCGCCGCTTTCAGTTTGCCGTGGTCGCGACTTCGACCTGTGTTGTCATCCTGCTTTTGCTGGGCGCCGTGCATGGGCGCAGCGCTTCCACCGACTCGGTCTACAATCACCTGGGCGTGTACAGCGAGGTGCTGTCGCGCATCAAGGCGGACTACGTCGAGGAGCCGGACATGAAGGCCGTTACGTCGGGGGCGATCAACGGGCTGCTCGAATCGATCGATCCCTACGCCAGCTATCTGAGCGCCGATCAGTACAAGCAGTATCAGAAGGCCCAGAGTGTGCAGAAGGCGGACGTGGGCATCGTGCTGTCGCGGCGCTACGGTTATCTGAGCGTGGAAGACGCGGTTCCCGGCGGGCCCGCGGCGAAGGCCGGAATCACCACGGGCGACGTGGTGGAATCCATCAATAATGTGTCGACGCGCGACATGCCACTGGCCTTTTCGCAGATGCTGCTGGCCGGCGACAACGGCACCACGGTCGAGCTGAGCGTATTGCGCGTGCGCAAGACCGAGCCCCAGAAATTCACCCTGATCCGCACCAGCGTCGCGTATCCGCCGGTGAGCGCGAAGCTGAACACCGACCAGGGTGATCCGGTGGGCGTCATCCAGACGTATTCGCTCGCCAATGGGCGCGTGGAGGAGATCGCGAGCAAGATTCAGGATCTCCAAAAGCAGGGGGCCAAGCGTTTCGTGCTGGACCTGCGGTATTGCTCGGCGGGAGATCCCGAGCAAGGCGTGGCGCTGGCGAACCTGTTTATGGATAAGGGCATGATCACGTACTCCCAGGGGCAGAAGGTGAGCCGCGAGGAGTCCGACGCGGTGGCGTCTAAGGTAATTACGCAGGCGCCGCTGGTGGTGATCGTGAACCGCGGGACGGCGCGCGGCGCGGAGGTTGCGGCGGCGGCGCTGCTCGATTCCAAGCGCGCCGACGTGGTGGGCGAGCGCACTTACGGCGATGCGGCGATCCGCAAGCCGGTGACCATGGACGACGGCAGCGCGGTGATTCTGTCGGTGGCGAAGTATTATGCGCCAGACGGCAAAGCGATTCAGGACACGGGCGTGACGCCCAACATCGCGCAGGCCGACACCGACGCGCAGATCGACGATATCGACGACGACAGCGTGCCCGATACCAATTCGGCTCCCAAAGGCGACCCGATGATGAACAAAGCTCTCGACCAGATCAGAATGATGAAAATCATCACGATCGAGAAGCAGTAAGCGGATGCCGCTTTACGAATACCGGTGTGAGCGCTGCGGGAAAGTTTTCGAGATAATTCAAAAGTTTTCCGACGCTCCGCTGGAGACGCACGCGGAATGCGGCGGCCACGTCGAGCGGCTGCTCTCGCCTCCCGCGCTTCAGTTCAAAGGCAGCGGCTGGTACATCACGGACTACGCGCGCGGGAAGGGCGGGTCTGACGCCGGCAGCGGAAAGAAGACGGAGACCAAGTCCGACGCGGCGCCGGCGGAGTCCAAGACCGAGTCCAAAAGCGAATCCAAGACGGAATCGAAACCGGCGCCGGCCAAGCCGGAGTAACGGATTCGCGATCCGACGGGTGCGGGCTTTGCCCCCGCATCACGCGAAATCGCTCCTCAACGTGCGGCGTCTAACGGGTTGGCGATCCTTCACAACGGCGTCTTCATAGCCACGCTGGCCCACGGCCTGATCGGGCTCTCGCTGATCTGGGACAAGATTCTGCTGGAGCGACCGGAAACGCGCAGCGTCGCCAACTACGTTTTCTGGCTGGGCGCGATGAGCGTGTTGGGATTGTGCCTGATTCCCTTCGGCTTCCACTGGCCCGGACGCGCGCTGTTCGCCCTCGCGTTTAGCGCCGGAGTGATCCAACTTGCCGCGAATTTTTTCTATTACGCGGCGCTCGAAGCGGGCGAGGCGTCGCAGACGCTGGCCATCATGGGCGGATTTTCTCCTCTGGCGACATATCTGATCGCCATTCCGCTGCTCAAACAGCCACTGGGACGGGAAAGCGTGCTGGCGTTCGCGCTGCTGGTGGGCGGCGGATTCCTGATGTTCTTTTCCGAGCCGCTCGATCTGGGCCGCGTGCTCGGTCCCGCCATCGGCGCCGCCGCAACATTTGGGCTTTCCTCGGTGATGCAGAAGATCGCCTTTGAAGGGACCAATTTCGTCAGCGCCTACGTCGCGTTCACGGTGGGCACATTCATTGGCGCGCTGCTGCTTCTGCTTCGCTCAAAATGGCGCCGCGAGATCCTGCGAGGTTCGGAAAAAGCGTCGCCGCGCAGCAAGGAGCTGTATTTCATTAATCGATTTTTGTCCGGCGTCGGGTCGTTTCTGATTTATTACGGGATCAGTCTGACCAGCCCCGCGATCGTCGAGGCGATCTCCGGATTGCGCTACGTGATCATTTTCGTGGGGGTTTATTTCATCGGAAAATATCACGCCGACTGGCTGCACGAGCGCTATCGCGGCTGGGCGCTGATCGGCAAGTCAGCGGCGACGGTCCTGGTGATTGCGGGCCTAGCGATCCTCGGCATCAGCAGCAAAGGAGCGGTCGAATGAATGGCCCGCGAAGCAGCGATCCGGTGACCGTTCCTTCCGTCCGGCCGTCTCTGCGCCGCAAATCGCTGCTGTTCGCGCTGATCGCGATTGTCACCAATGTCAGCGGCAACCTTCTGCTTTCGCGCGGCCTGCGCGGGCTCATGCCCCACCATTATTGGCATGTTCTCGCAAATCCGTGGGTCGACGGAGGAATCGCGGTGCTGGCGATGTGGCTGCTGACCAATTTGTCGCTGCTCAGTTGGGCCGATTTGAGCTACGTCCTGCCGATCACCTCGGGAGGCTACGCGCTCTCCGCGGTTTCCGGATTTCTGGCGCTGGGCGAGCACGTTTCGACGGCACGCTGGGTCGGTATTGTCCTGATTACCGCCGGCTCCATCGTGGTCTCGCGCACCACGCCCCGGACCACCCCATGAGATGGCTGCTCATTCTGGTGATCGTGACTGCCAACGCCGCGGGCGACCTGCTCAACGCGCGCGGCATGAAGCGGCAGGGCGAGGTGCGCGACTTTCGTCTGTCCGGCCTGGCTCGGCTGGTTGCGGCGCTGGTGCACAACCGCTACGTGATCGGCGGGGTGGGAATTATGGGCGTCGCGTTTCTGGCGCAGATGTGGCTGCTGTCGATCACCGACCTGAGCTTCGCGATTCCGGCCACGGCGTCGGGCTACATCATCGAAACGGTGCTGGCGCACGTGGTGCTGGGCGAAAGAATCAGCCCGCTGCGCTGGGTTGGCGCGGCGCTGGTCGCGGCGGGCGTGGCGCTGTTGGCGTTGTGAGCGCCGCGAGGACCACTTGCTGACGCGCGTGGCTCGGGCGGGCGGTGAGCCGAGCCGCGCGCGTAAGCAAGCGGTCCGCGGCGGGCGACGCGATCACGGGTGTGAGGAAGTCGAGTGCGAGCCCGCGAGCAAGTCTCTCAGAAATGATCGCAGGTAGGTTTCGTCGCGAAGCGGGCTCGAGGAAGCCGCATCGGTTTGGGCGCGGATCACGCCTTCGCGGTCGATCACCACGATCTGCGGCACCATGAAGCGCTCCATCATGGAGAATCCCAGGTAATTCAAGACTGTATCCTGGGGAGCCGCGCCCACGGGAAAATTGATGTTGCCGGATTTCACGAAATCGCCGATGACGGCTGCGTTGTGCTCGGCTTTGGGATTGAAGGCCACGCCGACCACGCGCAGGCCGCGCGGGCCCAGTTCGTCCTGGAGCTTAGTGAACATGCGCGCCGTCGCCTGGCAATGCGGGCATGTGGTGTAGAGAAACTCGATGAGCACGACCTTGCCGCGATCTCCGCGGATGCTCAGCGGCTTTCCGTTCGAATCGGTCAGGCGCAGGTCGTCAGCGGGACGAGGCACGCGCGACTGGGCGAACACGCCGGGCGAAAGACAGAGTGCAAGAGTAAGACTGGCGAGCCATTTCATAAGATGGTCCTTTCGGTTTTGAAAAATCGAATGTCAACATTTTGAATCCGGCGCGCACGATGTCGCGGCGCGCGGCGTGGCGGGGATTTTCGGCCACGCGATGGAGGGAGTGAGCGCGTGTGCCGGCGCGCAGCCATTGACGCTCAGCGACGCGAGGCGCCACGCGCCGAGGATGATCAGCGCCGCCAAGCAGCAGGCCACCGGGACGGGCACGCGAATGTAGCCGTGGATCAGCACGCCCCACCAGCTCCGGCGATTTCTCAACACACGCGCTTCAAGCGAAGCCGGCGCGTCCGGCACCGTCCACTCCCGCAGCAGTTCATGAAGCTCGGGATCATTTTGATGTTCCATATAAATCTCCTTTCGTTTCGAGCAGCGGCGCCAGCGTACGGCGAAGATTTTGGCGCGCGCGATGCAGCCGCGATTTCACCGCCGCGAGATCGGCTTCGGTGATGCGCGCGATCTCCTCGAGCGACAGCTCGTCATACTCGGCCAGCACCAGTGCGTCACGCTGGAGCGGCGGCAGCGCCCGGACGGCCGCGGCGATCGCCTCGGAACGCTCCATGCCGACGATGTCCACCGGGGCAACCGGCGCATCGGAGGGCTCCATGCGGTAGCGCATCTCGCGTTTCCAGCGCTTCAGCACCAGCTTGCGCGCGATGCCCAGCAGGTACGCGCGCATCGCCCCGCGCTCCGGATCGTAGCCGCCCGGATTCTTCCACAGCGCGACGAAGCAGTCCTGCACCACATCCTCGGCCGCCGCTTCGGACCCGATCATCCGGTAGGCGAAGCGGTAGACGGCGTCTTTGTGGCAGCGGAACGATTCTCGAAAATCCGAGTCGGTCATCCTAAAGCGGTTTTCCCTTTTAGGGTCGCAATTCTAGTTTCCTTCAGCCCCGAAAAAAGATTCGCGGGTTTTGAGAAAAACCTAGCAAGCCGCAGCCTGAGGGCTGGCGGCTGGCGTTATTCCGCGCAATTTCTGCACGTTGGCGAGCCGTATCGCGTACGCAACTCCGCCCTGACGGGCAGGGCTGTCCGGAGCGATTGATTCCAGGACAGCCCTGGCCGTGAGGCCGGGGGTTATGCGGCCGCCCGCAGCGCGGCCAGGACCCGGGGCGCGCGGAACGGGATCCGCCGCAGCCGCACTCCCGTCGCATCGTAGATTGCGTTGGCGATCGCGGCCAGCATCGGCTTGCAGGCTGCTTCGCCGGCACCGTAGGGACGCAGATCGGGACGGTCGGGATGAGGGTCGCCGTTCACCAGCACTACGTCGATTCGCTCGGGCGTGTCGGCGTGGGTCAGCGTGGGATGCGTCTTCCAGTCTACGCTGGTCACTTTTTCGGTGTCGAACTCGACCTCCTCGTGAATCGCGCGGCTCAGAGAGTGCAGCATCGCGCACTCGATCGTGTGGGTCAGTGATTGCGGATTGATCACCAGCCCGCAGTCGTGCGCGCACACGAGGCGCTTGGCCCAGACGTGACCCGTGCGCCGGTTCACCTCGACTTCGGCGATCTCGGCGACGATCGTCTCTCCGCGGAAGGCGTATGCAATTCCCCGCCCCGTCAGAATTTCGCCCGCGCCGCGGGGCTTGGGAGACGGCCGGCTGTCCCATCCGTACGCCTTGGCGACCGCTTGGAGTGCCGCGATCGACCGCGCGCGGCGAAATCCGGCGTCATCCGACGTGCTCGCCTGAAGCAGTTTCATGCGGAATTCGAACGGGTCCACTTTCGCCGCCGCGGCCAGCTCGTCGATGAAGGATTCCGAAGCGAAGGTGGATTGTGGACCGTTGGGATCGCGCAGATTGCCGGTGCGCAGCGGCGTCTCCCAGATCAGCGGGAGGCTGACCACGTGCGTCGCCATGCGGCGGTTGGGAATCGCGTACATCTCCGAGGGCATCGACGCGCTGCCGGACGCCGGCTGCTCGCGACGGCTGCCCATCAACTGCGCGATCAGCACCGTATCGGCTTCGTTGTAGCCCACGTGATTGTAATCCGCCGAGCGCGCGTCAAAATCGATCGCGAGCAGATTTCCCGCACTGTCGAGCGCTCCGCGCAGCTTCACCGCGAAGGCGGGAGACTTGGTATCCCAGGCCGTTTCCTCGCTGCGCATCCACTGCACGCGCACTGGCCGTCCAATCTCCTTGGCGAGATACGCCGCTTCGCAGCCTGCGTCGTCCGCGGCGGTGCGGCCGAAGCCCTGCGGGCCTTCCTTCCACACCACGCGCACGCGATCGTTCGGCATTCCGACGAACGCCGCGACGCCCCTGCGCATCCCGTACGACTTCATGTCGTTCGAGTACACCGTCATCTGCCCGTTCGACGGATCCGCCATCGCGTGGGCCGGGCCGATGGCCGTGTGCCCCTGGAACGGGATGTCGTAATCCGCCTCGATCACCTGCGCGGCGCGCGTGAACGCCGTTTCGGGGTCTCCGGCGACCACCGGCTTCCCGCTCGAGGTCGGCTTCACTTCGCGCATGTAGTTGAACAAGTTCTCCGACGACGGAAAGGGCGCGCGCTCCGGCTTCTCCCATTCGACCTTCAGCATCTGCGCGGCCCGGATCGCCTGCTCCTCGCGTTCGCAAACGACGGCGACGTAATTGCCTTTGCTGACCACCTTCACCAGGCCGGGAAGACCGCGCACGGAAGACTCGTCGATGCGCTTGAGCTTCGCGCCGGCAAACGGCGGCTTGACGTTGCGCGCGTGGACCATTGCGGGGAGCCGGACGTCGACCGCCCATTCAAGTGATCCATCAACTTTGGGAGGTATATCGTAACGTTGCGGAGATTTTCCTACGTTCTTCAGATCCTGCACTGGCTTCACCGGCGCTTTGCCGGTGGCTTCGTTGATATTGCTGCCGGAGAGCCTGACGTGGAATTTTTTCGCGCCGATCAGTTGGCCGTAGGTCACGCTTTTGGACGGATCGTTTTTCACGGTCACGACGCCATCGT
>Ga0335081_10002379_pt1 | contig 29598 bp, 20 predicted proteins | sample Lox_Sample_35_FD_206713 | JGI IMG/M metagenome (GOLD analysis project Ga0335081, IMG submission 206713) | Soil microbial communities from Loxahatchee National Wildlife Refuge, Florida, United States - Lox_Sample_3.5 | ecosystem: Environmental > Terrestrial > Soil > Wetlands | place: USA...
TGCAAGAGTAGCATACTCGCGGTTTAGCCGGAGGAGGCGGTCTCCAGCGCCGGCCGTTGAACGAAGGAGTTGTTCCCGCCCGGCGTCGCCCACAAGAAGCGCATCAACGATGACTTTTTTATTGCTTTCCGCTTTGAGTGAAAGAGCTTGAGTGAAACCGGAAAAATCGAAAGGATCAATGATGTCGATGATCTCCGTGATTAAACCCTGCTTCAGTCTCGGCCTCGGTGATAGATCGGCAACGGGCCGAAGAATGCAGAGTATGTTGAGGTGAGCCTTGAGAGTGGTTTCCGCTCTTGCGACCGGTTTAACCTGCGATGACGCCTGGTCAAGAGCTGCATCCGCTGCGCGCACTTCGGCAAGATCAATATTCTCCCTTATCTGGTCCAATGCTTGTTCAATACGGTCCTTGATTGCCTCTAGGCGGGCGATCGTGCGTTCAGCTGCGCGTTCTCCTGCGATAAGCAAAGAGGGAACATACCCAGGATCAGACTGATCGAGAAGTGTTCTTCGTCGATCGAGCCATTCCAACCTGTAATAAATGCACTCGAGTCGCAGAACTTCGCCCGCCATTTCCGCGAGGGGGAATAAGGCTGGCTGGAGCATGGCATCGGACCATGATGCATCTCCGAGCAGGCCGCCCGTTTCTTTCACGAATGTCCGGAGCTCATTTTTCCATTCAGCAAGTATCTGAGCATTTTTGTCTCCCGATTGGGCGATCAGCTTGGGCCATGTCTGTGCCAAGACGATCAGGTCTCGAAGGATTAGGAAGCGCTGAACCTCGTTCGTGCCTTCGTAGATGGTAAGAATGCGTGCGTCACGCCTCGCTTTTTCGAGAAGGAAACGTTCGGTCTGTCCTTGAGGGCCGAAAGCATATTCGACGAGCGAGAGGAGTTCGTGTATGTCCTCCGAACATGCGTATTTGGCAATGGCCGACTCCATGCGAACCGATTCGTGAGGGCGGTCAAAGAGGCCAATGAGATAGAAGGCAAGAGACTCGCTCCCGAAAAGGATTGCGGCGGCTTCTCCGAGCAGCTTATCTCGATCAGGTGAAGGAGTGAGCTGCGTGCGCGCTTCATCAAGTAGCTTATGCATGAGCGCCCCGGAGACAACGGCTAGGCCACAGCGCCCCACATTCAGTGTTTCGAGTGCATTGACCTGTCCGTGGCCCTCGTACCCGATGACGGCTTCACGCGGGACGCGGACATTGTCGATCGAGATCTCGTTTGTGGGCGAACCGCGCTGACCCATCTTCTTTTCATCGGCCCCGACCTTGAGCCCTTCGCTGTGGCGGTCCACGAGGAAGCCCGTTACCCCCTCTTCCGTTATCGCAAAGAGGCAGAACTGGGTGGCAATGCTGCCGTTGGTGATCCACATTTTGGCGCCGGTCAGACGGTAAAATTCATATACCGATCCAGTTCCAGACAACCGGGGCTGGCCGATGTCGTGAAACTCGCATACGCCTCCCTTGTACAGGAAATAACGGATGCCCTTGTCCGTGGCGTAGTCATACCGGTCGTATCGGATCAGTGAGGATTGTTCGTCGGGTGTGCTGTATGCAAAGCCTTGATTTGTGAACAAGATTCGGTCCGCATCGATCATGTACCGGATGCTTTTTACATCTGCTTCGTCGGCAAGGAAAGAATATCTTCCATCGTCAAGCTGGGTGAGCTTCGCGACTGAGAGTCTCGCCATTGTCTTGACGCCGCCGGAATCAGACCCCGCCGTGGGTTCGGTCAAGGCGAAGGCGCTTATGCCGCCGTGTCCGAGATAGCGCAGAAAGAGTTTATGGCATCGCTCCCGGCGGGGGAGTTCATCGAGCGCGGCACGTACGTCGGGCATGATATATTCGAACAACTCCGCCGCATGTTTGAGGCCGGTCATGAACCCGTTGAAATCCCCGCGTTGTCCGGCAATGCTGGCGCTGTAAAAGGCTCGCAGGAAATTGGCGCTCAGATACTTGACCACACGTGTATGGCGGATGCGTTTATCAACGAGTTTCATGATTGCTTCAAACTCTTTTCTGATCCAAGAAGGATCAGGGGAGGAAAAGGACTTGATGACTCCCGCGAGCCGCGCGCTGATTTCGCCCAATTGTCGGGAGTCATGTGCAAGTGGCGCGAGCTCTTCGCTCACGCGAGGCAGCTCGTCTTCCAGGCCAAGGAGGATCGGCGTGGTGCCGATGCTTGTGCTAGCCATGATGAGAAGGTTGATTGCCGCGTCTCCGAAAGTGCCTGCAGCTGAATTCAGGATATAATATTCGGCTTTATGCCAGCCGAGTCCGCTCTCGGCTTGCGGAATATAGGTCGCAAGCCATTTGTGCTCTTTTATTGCCGCGATAACCTCGTCGGGTATGCGGTGGTCCCGCTCAATTGCCCGCTCTATGGAGAGGCCCCCAAAAATTTTATCGCGACAGTTTTTCTTAAACCAGTCGGTAAGCACAAGCCACTGCGCCCGCAAGCGGGGATCGTGCAGCTGAATTTCAGGGACAAAACGGGGGGAGCGGTCAAAGACATTCTTCAGAAAGCTGCCTGAAGCATGAGGAACTCCCGGGGACGTGCAGAAGGCTTCGTAGTCACTTTCGAGCGCGACTGCGGGACAGGCCGGTTCAGCAGGGAACAGGGCTGACGGCGATACGCGACCGCGTCCAACTGACAATTGAGCTTGTCGGAGCACCGTTTCCGTCTGTCCTAGTAGCACTTCTACCGCGGCTACTTCGGCTTCACTGCTAGCGCCGCTCTCGAGTTCACGTTCAACTCTATCGAGCACGATGTGGACGCCCATAGCGAGCGCCCTGGCTTGCCCGGCTAGCATGGGATTCGCGCCTTGTCGCAGATCAATGCATCGGGATTCGATTTCTTCAAGCTGCTTTGCAAGTCTTTCGAGCGGCTCTCCCTGAACAGTCATCGATAAATTAGGCTGGAATCTAGAGCCGTCTCTGCCGCGTAGAAGGAACAGGGCATGCAAAGAAGCAGCTGCTCCGTAACCGGGAGAGAGGAACCGGAACAGCGCGCTGTCGCGGTAGAATCTTGAGAGCAGATCATCCTCGGAATAGGCAAAACCGCCGAATACTTGGCCGGCATCGTAGCCCAGGCTACCGGGCTCAGGGCTAAAAGCAGTGGCGGCGAGGGTTGAAGATAGAAGATCGATGTTTAAGTCCGGACTCTTGAGTTCGCCGTAAGAATCAAAGAGCGTCTTTAGTAGCAAACGCCATGCCTCGATCCTGCTGATCATGGCTTTTACCGCGCCGAATTTGGCAATGCCATCACGACCTTCCGCATCTAGCATCTGTCCCGGGAACTGAATACGGCCTGTCGCGTGTTCCACGGCTCTTCGCGAAAGATAATCAGCTGCTCCAAGCGCAATGGCAAGATAGAAAAAAGCATCGGGGACACCATTATTGTCACAGACGATAATGTCTTTTTTTATTACGCTGCAATCCAACGTAACATCGGAAAGCGAAGCTGCTCTGAAGCCGATTGCCGGCGTACTCGTGATCGTAACACCCGTTGAGGAGAGTGGTATGACGTTTCCCCTCCCTCCCGCGATGAGAAGGAGCGTATGGCATGCTGCAAGTGGAACTAGATGTAGCGTGCCCTGGATCCGGACACTATCACTGCTCTCATTTATTACGAGAGGATCGGCTGCCACGGCACAGATCCCGGAATTAAGCAAGATGCCTGCCGATTTCAGCGTTGTGATCGCTGCAAACTGGTGTGCGGCAATCAGCCCGAGTGCCGGGCTGATTGCTGAGATTGCCCTGACCGCCTCGTGGGGAGAGTCGATGTGCTCCGCAATGAACGTATGCAGTGTTGCGGCCCCTCCTGTTGTTATTGGTTCTTCCTCCCATTGCTTGACCACTCGGTCCGGAAAAAGGAACGATACCTCTTCATAAGATATGTTCCCGACGCTTTGTTGCGCCTTAGCGGTTGTCCATGGATGCTCAATATTGTGCTGCCCTGTCCAAGTTAGGAGGCGTTGTTCCAACGTTCGGCAGCTGTAGAAGGTGTGGAACAGCCTTCCTTCCATTAGTCGTAATTCGATGGCGGCTTTGTCCGATTGGATGAGCTGGAATAACTCATCTCTTCCGTCATTCGAGAGCAATTCTGCCAGTTTCTCGAGCTTTCCGGTAAGCCGTTTTCCCAGCGTGAGAGGCCAGGCTTTTCTACCTTTATCTGCGGAGGAAGGGAGACTCTTTACAGCATCCATGAACGCCGACGTTGCATTGAAAGCCGACCAGCATGCGATCCTGATTTTGTCATTCAAATACCAGACTTTTTCATCGAGTTCCTGTATATTTGCATATTCAATCCGGGAAGGGCGGGAACCCGGAGAAATATCCCTCAGCGAATGCAATAGGTGCGATATGGCTCCGCTCTCGGGCCGGAAAATGAGTTTGTGGTCAGTGTGTCTTCCCCAAAGCGTGCGGTCTGGCTCGGTGCGCCAGCACGTTTCACACTTGATGCAATTTTCGTAGTTCACCGTTACCTTGCCGCGTCCCATAAGCGGAGCATCATAAAGATAAACGCGGGCAGGGCAAACCCACCAGAGGGCTGTCTTTGACATTTCCTGTTGCCCTGCAACGGAGTTTGGCCACAGCGTCTTTATATGGGACAGGGAACCCACGCGGTAGGTGTTGGTAGCCAGCTTTACTTCTAGAGTTTCACGAAGTTTAACATCATCGAGGTTCCGCGCCTTTTTCTGAGATTTGATGTAGGCCATAACCGGTCCAGCAAGAAATTTATCCACCGGCGTTTTAAGCACGTAAAAGCGAAAAGCATCCCAAATGGCTGTCCCAAGGGCAATTAGAAAGAGTGAGACACCGAAGATGGGGAGGATGATGAGATCGCTCAGTTTCATGCCGCGCACGACGATTAGCAAGGCTTTTGAGAATTTCTTATCCATTGTCTGGCCGTCATTTGAATAGACCAATTCGAGCGCGCGTAGAACCGAGGGCGAGAGGCGTCTGATAAATGAGCTTACGGGCCAGGGCAACTCCGAAGGATCGATTGTCCTGTTGTTGATGTAAAGCAAGATGCCGAGCTTCGGATCCGGGTCGGGTGTTTTCTTGAAGATGTTGGCAATCCAATGCCCAACTGTTGCTAGGTTGAATAAAGATGTCATGATCGGCTTCCAGAGTCTGAGCGCGTTGATCATCCGTAGGTTGTCCGAGAGAGATTCTCTGAGCCCACGCCAGGAAACAATGTGGTCTCTGAGGAACCGTCCTGTCTGAATATAACTTCCGCTCGACAGGAAATGCGTTGATCCGCATACTATGTCGACTGTCCTGCCAAAAAGAGCGGAGGAACTGCCGAAATACTTCGGCCAAGTTGATAGGTACCGGGAATTTTTGCCGTACACACTGGCTTGGAGCGGTACAAGATATTCCTGCCCGAGATTTTTCGCATCCGGTGTACGGCCGCGGTCCAGTATGGCTTTCACGGCTCGAGCGAAGTAAAGACCAGTTGCCGATGCGGGGCCTGTGAAATTCGGAAACGGGAGGTCAATGCCTATTCCGGCGGCGGCCCCGCCCACGGCAAGTCCGTCATCAACCAGGATAGGCCGTTCAGTCCATCCGCCGCCCCTGATGAGTTTAGCACCGTAGGCGGATAGTTCCGTGTCCCCAACAAGTTGCTTGATATATGGAAGGCCCCTCACCCACTCGAAAAGTCTGTCGTGATCGCCGTTATAATGCTTTTTTAAATTGTCCAGCGGAATAACATATCCCAGAGACAGGCTGTCCCGGTTCGTATACAGGAACCCGCCGATATTCAGTCTCGTCGTCCTTCCGGCGATTAAAGCATTCCGAATGAGTAGCTCATAGGCGCAACCTTCACCGGGTTTCAGGCTGAATCGACTTTCGATGTCCGAAGGCTTAAGCGAGAGCACTGCCTTCACACCTTGGAGATAGTGAGGTTCTGGAACACGTTCGAGTTGTTCCGACCGGACCAGATGCGACGCGTCTCCCTCGGCGATGAAAACAATGTCCGAATAGAGCGGCCCGCGGTTTGTCTGGACCCCGACGACTCTCCGGCTTTTTCGAAGAAGCGAGATAACCGTTGTATCGGTTATATGAACTGCGCCTTTCATTCGGGCAAGGTGCGTGTAGTAGGGGTCATAGACTGGTCTAAGCACAGTGTAGCAGTTTTTAAACACCTCGGGGTTCTTGAGCTCCAGGCCAACGACATCAAGGCCGTTGTGCATGAGAGTCCCGCGTCGGCTTACCTGACGTTCAAAGGGGGCCGATTCAACTGCCTCGCGGCCGAAACAGTCTTTTTCAGCCAAGCTTTCGGTAAAGTAAACGCATCCCGACCAGTTCTCGGCGCCTGCATATACGCCTGCCTCGAGCATTGCAACGGATATGCCCGCATTGGCGAGGACGCCGGCGGCGGTAACACCTGCAGGACCGGCGCCGACAATAACGACATCGAATTTATACTGGCTCATCAGTTCTCCTGTAAAAGAGAGAAGAATTTATGGGATATGAAGTTATGATGAGGAAGGTTTGCTTAGCGTTCTTGCCAAATTATAGCAAATATTCGTACAGTAAGGTAACAACTGAGGGAGAAATAATTTCAGAATTTGTAATTTTCATTGGCAAGGCGGCCTTGTGATATAAATTGTTGAGCAGAGACCACGCCTAAAATCAAGACAAATCCAAGCCTTTCCTATATGGAATTTGGCCTGGAATTGTGTTAATATATCAGCCTCCGGTTAAGATACGCCCATTGTCTCAACAGTCGATGAACCTGCCGGAGAGAAGGAAAGCGAACTCGGATGGGGCGGGATGTCTATTTTTTCCTTTTTTTTATCGGGGTGCTGCTGTTTGGATGGCCTCTGATGAGCATATTCCTATCCGGTCTGGCGATATATCTTTTCGTCAGCTGGCTACTCTTCATCGTGCTTATATACCTTGCTACGAAAGTTACCGAGAGAGAGGACGGCGGCGGATAATTGTTTTCTCCCTGGACACTACTGATTATCATTCTTGTATACCTGCTGCTCCTTTTTTCCGTCGCTTATTTTGCTGAACGGAAAGAGTTGCAAGGCCGTAGTCTGGTTTCGAACCCCTACATCTACTCACTTTCCCTTGCCGTTTACTGCACCTCTTGGACTTTCTACGGCAGCGTGGGAAGAGCGGCGAATTCCGGCCTGAGTTTTCTCACGACTTACATAGGCCCAACGCTTATGGCCGTTCTCTGGTGGGTCGTTCTTCGGAAAATCGTTTATCTTTCCAAAGAAAACAGGATCACTACGATCGCTGACTTCATCTCGTCGCGGTACGGCAAGTCACTCGGTCTTTCGGTCCTTGTAACGTTTGTGGCCATTATCGGCATCACGCCCTACCTCGGCCTGCAGCTCAAAGCTGTCATGACTTCTTTTTCCCTGCTTTCGGGCAGACCGGAGGGAAGCCACTTCGCCGGCTGGTTCATTTCCCTTCTTCTAGGCGTTTTCGCCGTGATCTTCGGCGCTCGGAGGCTGGATGCCTCGGAACGACATGGAGGTCTCGTTTTTGCCATCGCGTTCGAGTCCGCCTTCAAGCTTATCGCCTTCCTCCTTGTGGGGATATTCGTGACATACGGACTGTTCAACGGTTTCGGCGAGATTTTCAGCAGAATCAAGGCCGGTCCTTTTGCGTCCCTCATGACCATCGGCAGCGGATCGCCGGTAAGCTTTCTTGAGTGGACGTCGCTGACCTTTCTGTCCATGATGGCTATCATGTTCCTGCCCCGGCAGTTTCATGTTGCCGTAGTAGAGAATTATTCTGTGGACCATATCAAGAAAGCCATGTGGCTCTTTCCCCTCTACCTCTTCCTTATCAACATTTTCGTGCTGCCCATCGCCTATGGAGGGTTGCTTCTCGGAGAGCTGCCGTCGGGTGCCGATTATTTTGTACTCAGCATCCCGATGCATTACGGTCAGTCACTTATTGCCCTGGTGGTTTTCATCGGCGGATTTTCGGCCGCCACGGCTATGATTATCGTCGAGTCCGTGGCGCTATCCACCATGGTCATGAACAGTTTCGTCATGCCCACGCTCTGGAATCTGAGCGCCATCAGGAACTTCCACGCCGTGGTGCTGAACATCAAGAGGCTGGTCATTCTGGGATGTGTATTCTTAGGATATATTTTTGCAGTCTATATCGGAGAATTCTACAGCTTGGTTGATATCGGCCTCAAGTCCTTTGAGGCCGTCACAATATTCGCGCCCTCTATCTTGCTAGGCCTTTATTGGAAGGGAGGGAACAAAAAGGGCGCCATTGCTGGCATCATCGCAGGGTTCAGTGTCTGGATATATACCCTCCTCATTCCCTCGCTGATGCGTGCGGGGCTCATTGAGGCGGGCGGCCTCATGGCGACCATTTTCAATTCAACACTACTTAACCCTACGTCGCTCTTCGGCCTCAAAGGCTTGGACCGCTGGAGTCATTCACTGTTTTGGGGTTTGTTCCTGAACATCTGTCTCTACGTTGGGGTATCGATCTTCACTCGCCAGTCTGACGCGGAAACACAACAAGCCATCGTATTCGTTGATTCTTATTCCCCCCTCACACTCACTCCCGCGCAACGTCCCGCCACGATTGCGGAAATAGAGGGTATTCTCGGCCAGTATATCGGCCCAATCGAGGCTCGGGATTCAATCGATGGTTTTCTGAAAAAGAACGGTCTCGGCCGCGGATCAATATCACAGGAATGGCTTTTAAAGCTCCGGCAGGAGGCCGAGCGAACCCTATCGGGCGCGCTCGGCACATCCATCAGCACACTAGTGTTCGAGGACCGGATGGTGCTGACTCATGACGAAGCAATTCGCGTGTCTGACTCGATTCAACAGATCTCGCGGAGTCTGCGTTTGTCGCGGCAGGAGCTTGCGGAGGCGAACCGTCAATTGGCGATGCTAAAAGAATTCAGCGAAAATATTATAGAGAGTCTACCCCTTGGTGTGGCCACGCTGGACGAATCGTTAAATGTAAAGTACTGGAACAGCGGCATGGAAATGATAACCGGCATTGAAAAATCGGACGCTCTTGACAAGTCAGCGTCAGGGTTGCTCACGTGCCTCGAACCTAGGCTCTTCACACCGGTAGTGCATGAGGGAGACATAACCTGTAGGAGAAACTTTGAACCTCAGATCATCCTTAAAGGGAATGTGAGCCGCCTTACCGGCGCCCAGAAAGGGTATGTGTTGGTTCTCGAGGATATTACGGAAAAAAAGAAAATCGAGGAGGAACTTTTCCGCGCGACCAAACATGCGAGCGTGGGCAAGCTTGCTGCTGGAGTCGCCCATGAGATTGGTAACCCGCTGGCGTCCATCTCATCGCTCGTCCAAGAGCTGCAAACAGAAGATCTAACCCCGTTCGCCACGGCGTCTCTCACCACTATTAACCAGCAGGTCCATCGCATCGCGAGGATCGTCCGCAACCTCGGCGATTTCGCGCGCCTCTATCCGCGTCAAAGGGTGCCGACGAGCCTTCGGGACATTTTGGAGAACACGCTCAATCTTGTTCGGTATGATAGAAATTTCAAAAAGATCGAAATTCAAACTGATGTTCATGACACCCCGGCGCTTAAAATAGATCCCGATCAGATACAGCAGGTATTCCTAAACCTGATTCTGAATGCCCGAGACGCAATGCCGGAAGGGGGCAGTCTCTCCATCTCGGTGAAACAGTCTGATGGTCATGTGGAAATGCGTTTCGCAGATACGGGCCGGGGCATCGATTCCGAGGTCAGGGACAAGGTGTTCGATCCGTTCTTTAGCACTAAGGGGCCGACAAAAGGGACCGGTCTTGGCCTATCCATCTGCTACAGCATCATCAAGGACCACGGCGGCACGATTGAGATCGACTCGGAGAAAGACCGAGGAACGCAATTTATCATAAAAATGCCAGTTGAGGCGTAAGGCATTCACATCGATTAAACGCCTGAAACTGTTAGAACGGGTGAAACGTTGTGAACGCATAAAAAAGCATCCATGAGGTTGTAATGTCGAAGAGTATATTGATTGTAGAAGATGAAGAAACGCTCCGTGAATCCATAAAACGGATCTTCACGAAAGAGGGGTATGCTGTTGAAGCCGCGGACTCGGCCGAAAAGGGTATGGACCTGCTTGGAGCAAAGGTCTACGACGTGATTATATCGGACATTATTCTGCCCGGGATGGATGGCATTGAGATGTTGATGAAGGTGCGCGAACAGATACCGGACCAGATTTTCATCATCGTAACGGCTTATGCCTCCCTCGATACATCAGTGAAAGCGCTTCGTGCAGGTGCCTACGATTACATTATGAAGCCGATTATCCATGAGGAGATCAAGCAGATTGTTCGGAACGCCCTTCGGCAGAAAAGTCTGCTCGCCGAGAATGCGCTCCTGAAGCGTGAAGTCGGTAGGAACTACGATTTTACTAGTATCATAGGGGAAAGCCAGGCACTCAAGGCAATTATCGGCGAGGTGAGGAAGGTCGCGGACACCAAGAGCAGCATTCTCCTCCTCGGTGAAACGGGCACTGGCAAGGAGCTGTTTGCCCGCGTTCTCCACTACAACAGCTCGCGCCGCGATATGCCTTTCGTGCCGATTAATTGTTCAGCCATTCCCGAGAATCTGCTTGAGACTGAACTCTTCGGCCATGTGCGCGGCGCCTTTACCGGGGCGGTCGCGACAAAGAAGGGCATTCTCGAGGAAGCGGAAGGTGGCACAGTGTTCCTTGACGAGATTGGCGACATGAGCCTTGCTCTGCAAGCAAAGCTGCTGCGCGTAATCGAAGATCAGGTGATCCGTCCCGTAGGCAGCACGAAAGGGACAAAAGTTGATATCCGGTTCGTCACAGCGACTAATAAAGATTTGAAAACAGCGGTGCGGGAAGGGGGATTTCGTGAAGATCTCTATTACCGCATCAATGTCATCTCACTGCAGATACCGCCCCTCAGAGAAAGGAGAGAGGACATAGGCGCGCTCGTTAATTACTATCTCAGCCGGTATTCACAGGAGATGGGAAAACAAATCAAGGAAGTGTCCTCCGAGGCCATGGATGTGATGACGCAATATGAATGGGCTGGGAATGTGCGGGAACTCCAGAATGTGATTGAGCGAGCTATCCTGGTCTCCGACGACAATCTGATCAGACCGGAGCACCTGCCGATCGGCATCAAACCTCAGCCTTCGTTCGAACAGCGCACTCTTGAGCAGAAATTGTCAATTGAAGATTATACCAAAGCTTTTATCGTCCAGTACCAGAAAGCATTCAATGAGCAGCAGCTTGCGGAGATGCTCGGGATAACGCGAAAGTCGCTTTGGGAGAAGCGAAAAAAGTGGGGGATACAGAAGGAGCGATGAAAGGGGGAAGACAAGGCAGGTGTGATAGGCTGAAAGAGGGTCATCTCTAACTCCGTGGATTTTTACAATTATCATCTTGACATGGTGAAGCGAATAAGGTATGCTTTTGGCATCCGTGGACATGTTCCCGGATAATTTCAAAAACGAAGCAGAGGAGAAACAGAATGGCAAATGGTGTAGTGAAGTGGTTTAACAACAGCAAGGGGTTTGGGTTCATCACGCAGGAAAATGGTGAGGACGTGTTCGTGCATTTTTCAGCTATTCAGGGTGATGGTTTCAAGTCCCTGAATGAGGGCGACAAAGTGACCTTCGAAGTGGTGAAGGGACCTAAGGGCCTTCAGGCAGCTAACGTGAACAAGGCTTAATAATCTTAGGAGAAAAAAATACTTAAACACTCCAAAAGCCTCTGAGCGATCAGGGGCTTTTTTTATATTAATCCTTGGTGAGTTAGCAGCACAGACACAACAAAGGAGGCGGTATTATCGTCTTCTTCGTTGTGCATTCGATATATTCTTATTTTATCTTTTTCAGGCGACGCGGACTATTCCAACTACGATCCCCATTACAATTGCGGCGTGTACGCGATAGCCCGAGATAGAATTCCCAGATCATGCGGCACTCCGAAAATCACAGCGATTTCATACCCACAGTCTCTCCGAGAGGACTGCTGAGAAGAAGACAGTGCGAATTTGATCAGCTCCGATCCGGCACCGATGTAAGCTGACTTTTTTGACACAAAGCTCTTCATGTTTAGATCCTTATTTTCGTCCTGTCTTGCTTTCCGCTATTGCATGAGTCAGGACAAAACATAGCCGGCTGAATTTACGGGAGAGTGATCTGTGGGCGTATTTGGACACATTTAAAAGGTGATGCGTTTTTTTTTAAATGCATGGAGGCGATGCTGTGTTATGCCGATGGAACATTAAAAAGTGCTTACGATGATGTGGTGTACTCACAAAAGGTTGTGAAAAAAGGAGATGGCGTCGTATACTCTGCATTGTGACCGGGTTATTGAGTAAAAAGAAAAACGAATTTTTTGAACAATTCCTGATGAAAGTGGTTCACCAGTGTTTCCTTCATGAGTTTGAGTGCTTCGAATGTGTTGAGTTTTTGCTGATAAGAACGATCCGAAGTAAGCGCATCATAAACATCGGCGATGCAGCAGATGCGGCCGTAGCTGTGGATCTGGTCCCCCTTGAGCCTCTTCGGGTAGCCTGATCCGTTCTCCCGTTCGTGGTGTTGCATGACAATGATCATGCATTCCTCGGTAAGTTGATTGGTTTCCTTCAGGATCTTGTATCCTTGGTAGGGATGCGATTTTATAATGAGCATTTCATCTTCCGTAAGTTTCCCACGCTTGTTGATGATGGCAGGGTCGATGCGGACCTTGCCGATGTCATGAAGAAAAAACCCGGCACCGAGTTCGTGCATATTATGGGCATCGGATCCTTTGAAGACCGACTTGGCGAGCAAAACCGAAAAGACGCCGACATTCACCGAGTGGGTATAAGTGTAGAAGTCATAGGATGTGATTTTGAGCAATTCCCGGGACGTGGCATCATCGGCAATTATCAGGTCAACGATTTCCGAAATACCTTTTTTGGCTTCGCGAATGTTCTCTGTTCTCGGGTCCTCGAAGAGCCGCTCCACGAGAACGCGCGATGACTCGTACACGATTCTCGATTTTTCCCCCGGCGGAAGCGACTGGTCGTATATGGCCTCGCGCAATTCAGGCGGGACCAGCTTTTCAGGCGACCACGTTTTCGGCGGAACGCTTGCAGGGTTTCCCGTAGGATGCGAATTAGACCGCTCTCCCTTTTCTGTATCGATAACGATTTCAGCGATTCCATGGTCGACGATCTTGTCGATCTGGTCCTGGGATCTTATGATAAACTCGTTTTTTAAAAAGGGGTGCTTGAACCAAGATACGGGCAGCATGATGTACATGCCGACAGCGAGTTCCTGTACTTTGATCGTTTTAATCATAGATGAATATATTACCACAAAAAATAAAAAAAGCACCCCTAAGATGAGGTATGGTTAACCTCCCCGTGGTGCATCAAAACGATGTAAACATTCACAAAATACTTATGTCCAACGGTTCTGACGGGCCGGTTTGGCTGACCTGAAATCGGAAAATTTTCCGCCATCCGTCTTGACACTTCTCTTCGCGTCTCTCGTGAATCGCGAGTCCCTGCTTGCTTTCCCGGCGGGCCGAGCATCGAAGGAGCTTTTTGAAGTAGTGCCCTGATCATGCCGCCTTCCTCCGGTTGCGCCCTGCCAGCGCTTGCCCGATGACTGGCCGGGCCTGCTTGTTGTGAAGCCTCGGCGCAGAGGGCGGGCTGGTTCCAGGCCCGGGATCACCTGCTGGGGGATTGTCTGGCCGATGTAGCGTTCGATCTGGCGCAGCGAATCGAATTCCTTTGATGATGCGAATGAGATTGCAATGCCTGATGCTCCGGCCCTGCCTGTGCGGCCGATGCGATGTACATAATCCTCGGCGTTTTTAGGAAGATCGTAGTTGATCACGTGGGTGATACCGTTGACATCGAGACCTCGCGCTGCAACGTCCGTTGCCACGAGCAGACGGACTTTGCCGCGACGCATGTTCATGATCGTCCGGTTCCGAGCGTTCTGGTTCATATCGCCGTGTAGCGCCGCTGCAGAATGTCCCTGCGCCGAAAGTTCACGGGCAAGTTGATCGGCATTGCGCTTGGTCCCGGAAAAGATGATCGCCCTAGTCATTCCGCTGTCAGCAATCAGGTGGTTCAGCATCCTGTTCTTGTGTTGCATGTCGTCCGCAGCGTGCAGACGCTGTTCGATCGCTTCCAGAGTGGTCTTTTTTCCAGCGATTTCGACGCGCACTGGCTCCTTAAGAAGGCGTTGGGCAAGTTTCGCCATAGTATTGTCCATAGTTGCTGTGAACATCAGGGTTTGACGTGAAGCCGGAGTGGCAGCGGCAATGGTGTCCACTGCGTCACTGAAACCCATATCAAGCATTCGATCGGCTTCATCAAGGATGAGAAGCTCAAGACGGGAAAAATCAATTCGGCCCCTTTCCATATGGTCCATGAGACGTCCCGGTGTGGCCACAATGAGGTCAACGGGCTGAGACAATAGCCGCTGCTGCTCGAAGTAAGGCATGCCGCCGAGGATAACGCCGCTTCGGATGCGCATGAACTTCCCGTAGGTGCTAACCGCCGCCGTCACCTGATTGGCCAGTTCGCGTGTGGGTGTGAGCACGAGCACACGGGGGCCTTTGGATTTTTTTGTTGACGTTGACGGCACGCACAGGCGCATAAGCGCCGGCAGCACGAAGGCCGCGGTCTTGCCGGTGCCCGTCTGGGCTGTGGCGATCAGATCTTGACCTGCCAAAGCTTTGGGAATGGCCTGCTCCTGGATCGGTGTGGGCGCGGCATAACCACAGAGTTTTACCGCCTTGAGAATTGCTTCGTTAAGCTGCAAGTTCGAAAAAGACATACTACTCCTTTGATCTCCTGCACCGGAATATCATACGTGAGTCCAGATGCAGAAATCCCGTTAGGGGTTTGCGTGCAGGCCGCAGGAACACAGAGTATCCCTGAGAACGAAGACGACGCCAGCACAAATATGACCGGCATAACTCCATCGTTCGCCAACCATAAGTGCAGATGCATTTTCAGAGTGGGAGCTGAAAGCAAGGGGGGTTGATGATCGATGATATGAAGGGCAGGGAAAATGATGATGTGTGAGTGTACTTCAGTCAAATCCCTGCCACAATGTTAAACAGTCGGTGTATATGATACAGGATTTTATTGAAATAGCAAGAACTATTTTCAATACGCAGGTTCACGAAGGATATTGAACCTCGTGTCATGGGAAGGGGATGCCGACGGGGGTGTCTTAGAGTTGCATGGTGGGTCGGGGATTTAGATCGAGTTTCGACGTTTCACCGCGCTTGTAATGAAGATATCCCGCTAGTGCGATCATGGCGGCATTGTCGATGCAGAGACCCATGCCCGGGAGGTAGAGCGAGATGCCCAGTTGTTCAGCCTCCTCCTTCATTTTTCTCCTTAGCGAGCTGTTCGCCGCAACTCCGCCTGCGACTACGATTTTGTCCACGCCTGTTTCAACCGCCGCTTTCATAGTTTTCTCGACGAGAGTATCAACAACCGCCGCTTGAAACCCAGCAGCGACATCCCTGATGTTGAGATGTGGATCGATGCCCCTGTCTTTACTCATGAAAAGCGCGATATGATTTCTCACCGAGGTTTTGAGGCCGCTGAAGCTGAAGTCGTAACCCTCCAGGTGACCGCGCGGAAACTTTATGGCTGTGTGATCTCCTTCCTGCGCGAGGTGGTCAACCACCGGCCCACCGGGATAATCAAGACCTATGAGTTTGGCGACCTTGTCATAAGCTTCGCCCGCGGCATCATCCCTGGTCTGCCCGAGCAAGCCATACTCGCCGAGTCCTCTGACCTTGTAGAGCGCCGTCTGGCCACCAGAAACAAGCAAGGCGATGTAGGGGTAGCCGATGGTGGGATATTCTATATGCGCCGCGAGGATATGGCCTTCTCCGTGATGTACGCCGATGAAGGGGATGTTCAGCGCATAAGCTATCGCTTTGGCGGTCGATACCCCGACGAGCAAAGCCCCGATCAGGCCCGGTGTGTAAGTGACGGCCACGAGGTTGATATTGTTGAGTGAGACCGAAGCCGAGTCGAGCGCTTCACGGATGATGGGTATCAGGTTTTTCAAGTGCTCGCGGGACGCAAGCTCGGGAACCACGCCTCCATATTTTTTATGGATGTCAATCTGTGAGGACACAATGTTTGACAGGACTTTTTCGTTTTGAAGCACGGCAGCGGCTGTTTCATCGCATGAAGTCTCTATTCCAAGGGTAAACATAGTTCGGCAATTATGATATTGTCAGGATTACAGAAGGTCAAAAGACAGAAATCAAGGGATCAGGTAATACAAGAAGTCCTTTCAAACGATGACGCTCGACTCATGACCCTGTGCTTACTGCATCAGCCTCGATACCGGTACGATCTCAAAGCCTTGGTTCCCTGCGTCTGCGAGCCACTTACGGAGTTCAATGATCGTTGCGGGATGGGGATGGCCGATGCCTATGGCCTTTCCATTTTTACGGGCGACATCAACAAGCTCATCAAGCTGCTTCCGGATGGATACGGGATTGTCCATGTCATTGTCTAAGAACACATCGCGCCTCCCGGACTTTAGACCGAACTCTTTTGCCGTGGCGTAAGCCACGCTCTTCGCGCTGGTGAGGCTGTCGAGAAACATCAGATTCCGTGCCTTGAGTTCCGCCATCAGGAATTTCATTGCTTCCTTGTTTTCTGTGAGCGCAGATCCTTCATGATTATTGATGCCGATGGCGCCAGGAACCGACTCAACATCGGTGCTCACAGTGTTCAGAAATTCCATAGGAGTCATATCCGACCGAAGAATCCCTGGTGCCGGTTTCCCGTTTTTGCCCCGGTATTCCATGGGCACGTGGATTAACACTTCATGACTGTTTTGTTTTGCTAGCTCCGCGACGTTCTTGGATTGGGCAAGTCCTGGCATGACGGCAAATGTGATTTTAGCGGGCAATGAGATAATATCCCGGGCCTGTTTCATGTCCATGCCGAGATCGTCGATCACGATGGCTATCTGGACGGTCTTTGACGGTGTGGCATTGCCTAAAAGCGCAGGGACCGGTTTGTGTTTCGTGGTTTCTTTTTTCGAATGAAGTGCAACCGGTTTTTTGCCAGGCGGTTTAGCAATGGCAGTCGGCTCCTGCTGTTCAGCCTGCTGTGTCTGCTTCTTTTCCTCCAGGTGACGGAACTTGCGAAAGGGGCCCCACAGTACAAGCGCGATAATCACGAGGGAAATCAGTATCCCCGTGATTATCAAACGGTCGAAATGACTGCCACTCCCTTTTTTCGAGGGGAGTTTCTTTTTTTTCTTTGCCATGACAAGTATTTTATACATTATTGAGACAAAAAAAACCAGTTTTTTTCACTATCGCGGCGAAAAAGACCGTGTTTCACCGCAATGGACCTTTTTTGGGCTTGACTTAGTCCAGGACGGATTTTATACTGCAACGAAATAGAGCAAGCGTGTCATGCAGGGAACGATAGGAGATCCTATGAGTTTTGAGTATGTGCGTGAAATACCGCGACCAGAAGAAATTATTGCTGCAATTCAGCTGTCACCGGAACTAAAGGCCATCAAGAAAAAGCAGGATCAAGATATCCGGGCCATATTTACCAATGAGACGAACAAGTTCGTACTTATCATCGGACCGTGCTCGGCCCATGACGAAGATGCCGTGTGCGATTACATCTCGCGGCTTGCACGGATCCAAGCCGAAGTCAGGGACAAGATTGTCATCATCCCCCGGATATATACCAACAAACCGCGGACGACCGGCATTGGATACAAGGGTATGGCTCATCAGCCGAATCCGCAGGAAGAACCGAATATCGTCGAAGGCATCAAGGCCATCAGAAAAATGCACCTTCGGGCGCTCAAGGAATCCCATCTTCCAGCGGCCGATGAAATGCTTTATCCCGGGAACTATCCTTATCTTGAGGACGTGCTGAGCTACGTTGCTGTCGGAGCCCGATCCGTGGAAAACCAGGCTCATAGGCTGACTTGCAGCGGTCTCGACATCCCCGTAGGCATGAAAAACCCGACCTCAGGCGATATGGAAGTGACGCTCAATTCTATTCAGGCCGCACAGGCACCCCATATGTTCAGCTATAACCGGTGGGAAGTGAAGACGCTGGGAAATCCCCTGACTCATGCCGTGCTCCGGGGTGCTGTTGACTATCATGGACTTGCCGTTCCCAACTATCATTACGAGGATCTCGTTATCTTCGCCGAGTCTTACAAAAAGCGCGGTCTAACCAACCCCTCGATCATCGTGGACACGAACCATGCCAATTCAAACAAAAAATTCGCTGAACAGCCCCGCATTGCAAAGGAAGTGATGCGCAGTCGTCAGCATTCGGCGTTGCTGAAGAGCATGATTAAAGGCTTCATGATCGAGAGTTTCATCGAAGAAGGGGCACAGAAGGTGACGGATAATGTCTATGGAAAATCCATCACCGATCCGTGTCTGGGCTGGAAGGATTCAGAGAAACTGATTCTTGATCTGGCCGAGATGGTATAGGATAGAGGTATACAATATCAGGCGCTATGCTTTAAGCACCTTGCAGGAAACTATGGACCTTTTCAAAGCTATCCTGGGGAAGAAGATGCATCCGCTGATTCAAGCAAACACTGGTATCCGATGCTGATATCAGGAAAATTCTCGACACAGGTAGGCTTGCTCTCAGACGCGAACAACACCCAACCCGGTGTTTCCCGGTCATCAAAGACCGCCCCATGCTCGGGGAAATAACCGATGCTATCAGGGCCGTGATCGACCGTATGCTTCCTTCTGCCGAGAACGAAAAACAGCTCTAGCTGCTCGTTGACTGCAAAGACACGGGTTACATTTTTTGAACATGCACCCTTTGTTATCGTGGTTGTCATGCAGGCGCACGATGCGGGAACGGACAAGCTTTCTTGCCAAGGCGGGTTATTCAGCTGAACACATCAAGAGACTGAAGTCGGCGTCCAGAAGTGTATCCGCCGTGATCCAGATTATGCTGCTCTCGGTTCATGCCTTGGGTTATGGCTCCTTTTTGATAAACGGACCTACTGTTGCACAGGATGCCTTCAAAACCTTGATAGGGTAAAGGGAAGGCCGTTTTATCGCCACTCTTCTGCCTTGGGTAAAGTCAGATGAGAACTTTCCGGCGAGGAGCAGAAAGCCGATGTGTGAACTGATGAGGGCAGGCAAGTAATGTCCCCCTTGTATTGACTAACCGGGCTTCGTACAGAGAAATCCGTTATTCAGTAAAAACTAATTGCCTTACTTGTTTTTACCACTCAGAATATACGGTTGTTTGCCCGTTTTTTAGTGATCTGTCGCGATGTGCTCCTCTGTTTATGATAATATTGTAGTCATATTTTTCAGGCTAAATTTTTCAACAATCATCGCACTTGATAAACCGCAAAGGAGATTTAACCATGAAACGGATCATATCTTTTCTGGCAGCTTTACTGCTTAGTACGACCGTCATGCATTCTTTGTCGGGAGCAGAAGAGGGAAAACAAGCAACAGCGCCGGCCACACCGCAGCAGAAGGAACAGTTTGAAAAGAGCATTGAGGATCGGATCAGAACACTCGGGAAACAGCTTGATGAACTGAAAGCCAAAGCTGCCACTATGACCGAGCAGGCAAAAAAGGATATGAAGGCGGATCTAACTGCCGCTGAAAAAAAGCGGAAAATCGCTTCACAAAAAATGGCACAAATGAAACAAGAAACTGAAAGAAAATGGAAGAAATTCTCGAAGGAAATGAACGAAGCGGTGAATGACTTTGAAAGGGCATACGAAAAGGCGAAGTCCCATTTTAAAGAGTAGACACCCATGAAATCTTACAGAACTTCCGTCTGCGCATTCCCCCCTGCCAGGGCGAAGCCAAGAGGGGGCAAGCGGATGGTGTCGATTTATTTTTGTGTTTCTTTTCTTTGGTCGTTTGCTGTCCCACATAGCTTTGTATCGTTCCAAGGGTAACCTCGCCTACACTGCCAACATCGTATGCTCGACACCAAAACACAACCTTCGAATAAGATATTTTTCTATGGTCAGTGAACTGTCCACGCAAACGTATGGAGTTGGCTATCTTAAGGTTTTTGATCAGGATGGAAATGTTCAGCACGGTGGATATCCACCAGGATCTATATGTGTGATCGCTTGCTCCACGAAACTTGATGAGGTGGCTTTCTGTTACTCGAGATTTTCAGAGAAGGCTGTTTTTGCGTTTGACGACATCTCTTCGGAAATTGCATTTCTTCAATTTTATTGGTAATCATGAACCGGCTGCTGACCGCGATGAACGCTACATGGAATTAGAAACTAGAGAGGTGTCAGAACGACCATAAATTTAAAGATCCCGATCGGAGTTGGGGCCAATGCTGCTATCCTGAGGACTGCCTCCTGAAACTTCGGGATACGGAGTATTTAGCCTTTCTGGGGTGTGAGGCTAAAAACTCTATTTTCTCTCTGCCGCCTTTCGCGCAGCTGACGCATCTTCAGGCAATTCCGTTCCCTTAGCTATTACCACGATGCCCGACGGCGTCACATAATAGCGTTTCCTGTCTGCTTCGAGATCGTAGCCGATTTCGGTTCCTGGGGGGATGATAACATCCTTGTCGATGATCGCCTTTCGAATGCGACTGTGCCTGCCGATATCAACATTCTCCAGAAGAATCGAATCATAGACCTCGCTGTAGCTGTTTACGCGCACTTTAGGGGAGAGCACCGAATTTTGAACACGGCCGCCGCTGATGATGCAACCGTGGGATACAATCGAATCCAGGGCGATGCCAAGCCTTCCGCCCTTCTTCTCCTGCGCAAACACGAACTTGGCAGGAGGATTCTGCGCCTGATAGGTGCGGATAGGCCAAATACTGTCATACAGGTTCAGCAGCGGGTCCACGCTCACCAAATCCCTGTTCGCTTCCCAGTAAGCGTCAATGGTCCCTACGTCCCGCCAGTACTTTGCTTCTTTTTTGTTCTCGTCTTTGAAATTGTAAGCGCAGACCCGAGAAGATTTCCGCATCTGCGGGATGATGTTTTTGCCGAAATCATGGGCTGTGTCCTGAAGAGCATCCGATTTAAGATGTTCGATAACAGTCTTAGTATTGAAAAGATAAATGCCCATGGATGCAAAAACCAGACCCGGCTGGCCAGGAATATGCTTGGGATTTTTCGGTTTTTCCTCGAACCCCGTGATCCGATAGCCATCCTGTCGATCAACCTCGATAATACCGAAGGCAACTGCGCTTCTTTTCGGGATCTCGATGGCGGCTACCGTGGCATCTGCTTTCTGCTCCCGGTGAAACCGGAACATTTCGGAATAATCCATCTTGTAGATGTGATCGCCGGCGAGTACGAGTAAATGATCGGGGGCATCCTTCTCGATCATATAAATATTCTGATAGATGGCGTCGGCCGTTCCCTGGTACCACTTGTCGCTAACACGTTGCTGGGGTGGAACGGAAATGATGTACTCATCCAATTCCCCGGAAAAAAGGTTCCAGGCCAGCCGCAGGTGCTTGTCTAGAGACAGCGACTTGTACTGGGGTAGAACGGCGATCTTGCGGATTCCGGAATTGATGCAGTTCGACAGGGCAAAATCGATAATCCGATAGATTCCGCCAAACGGGACCGCGGGTTTTGCCCGATGGATGGTGAGGGGATGCAGACGCTCTCCCTTGCCTCCGGCGAGGATCATTGCGAGAATACTCATGGATGATAGTTCTCCCAAAAACTGAGTTGGCTCACGAAATAATAGCAGGGGACCGCTCTGGTGTCAATCAAGGGATCAACATCGCTCCTCTTTTTCCGTCCTGCTCTGGCGGACGGAGTAACAAATAATAGAGATTAATAATTTCCGCATGAAATTTATTTATAAGTATTTCCCTTGATTTTTTATTTGGCGGTTGTTATTATGCATTTCCTTATAATTATATTTATTTTATCATTTTTTCTAAGTAACAAAAAGTAACCTGTCTGCGAATTATTCGTAATGCAAAAGTTTCATGACTTAAATAAACCCGTTGAGTTTCTTGTCCTTACGCAATTTAAGAGGGAGGTCACTATCGTGCTCCAGCAAGAAGATTTGGAAAAGGTTGACGCAGTTCTCGATGATGCATCCGGTCAGCGTGGCGTTCTCATAGCCGTGCTCCAGAGGATTCAGGAAAAAATTGGCTATCTGCCTGAAGAGGCCATGAAGATGATCGCTGAAAGGTTGAACCTGTCACTGAACAACGTGTATGGTGTTGCATCATTCTACAAACATTTCCATTTTAAACCGCGGGGCAAGAATGTTGTCAAGGTCTGTATGGGCACGGCATGCCACGTGAGAGGAGCAAAGGCAGTACTTACCGAGATGGAGAACAAACTCGGCATTAAGGAGGGTGAGACCGCGAAAGACCTCTCGGTCACGCTCGAGACCGTGGGATGCGTGGGGTGCTGCGCCCTGGCGCCAGTGGCCACGGTGAATGATCAGGACCTGTATGGTGAACTCACCCCGAAGATGGTGGAAGACATCGTAGCAATGGCGAGGAGTGAACATGGAACTCACGTTTAAGAGATTAGAGAATGCAAGCGAACTAGCCGCCCTTCGCAAGAGGCTTCAGCAGGAGCACAATGACGCCGATGTCCACCGTATGCGCGTATGCTGCGGGACGGCATGTCAGGCATCGGGATCGAACAAACTGATCAAAAAGTTCGAAGAGGAGGCCGCCCAGAAACAGGTGAAGATGGAAATTGTAAAGACTGGCTGTCAGGGGTTCTGCCAACGCGGTCCGGTCATGATTCAAGAACCGCAGGAAACCTTTTACCAGAAGGTCAAAGTGGGCGATATCCCTGGCCTTTTCTCTGATTCAGTGCTGCACAACGTGCCCTATCGGAAGCAGCTGTACAGGGAGTTCCCGCTTGCCGAACCAAATGTGGCGATGCAGGACATCCCATTCTATAAAAAGCAGAAGCGACTAGCGCTTCACCGGAACGGGATCGTTGATCCCTGCAACATTTATGATGCCATCCGCGAGGACGGCTATACGGGCCTGGCTAAGGTCATCACCGAGATGAAACCCGACGAAGTCATCGACGTCGTAAAGAAGTCCGGTCTTCGCGGCCGAGGCGGTGCAGGTTTTCCCGCAGGTCTCAAATGGGAACATACAAAAAAATCGGGCGCAAAATTCAAAGCTGTTGTGTGTAACGGCGACGAGGGCGACCCGGGAGCGTTCATGGACCGCTCGCTCATGGAAGGCGACCCTCATTCTGTCATCGAGGGCATGCTCATCAATGCCTATGCTATCGGTGCACAATATGGATACATTTATGTCCGACATGAGTATCCCCTCGCCGTGAAAAACCTTGGCGTTGCGATTAAGCAGGCCGAGGCACTCGGATTGCTCGGCAAGAACATCCTCGGGTGCGGTCTCGACTTCACCATGGAGATCAAGGAAGGCGCAGGCGCTTTCGTTTGCGGCGAGTCGACGGCGTTGGTAGCGTCGATTGAAGGGGAACGCGGCATGCCTCGTCCAAGGCCGCCGAGGCTCTCTGAAGCGGCGGGCGGTCTCTGGGGCATGCCCACAAACCTGAACAACGTCGAGACCTTTGCAAATGTACCCACCATCATCACTAAGGGGCTGAATTACTATACCTCGATTGGTACCGAGAAATCGAAGGGCACGAAGGTGTTTGCCCTGACGGGCAAGATCAAGAACACCGGCCTCATCGAAGTACCAATGGGTATCACGCTCCGTGAGATTATCTTCGACATCGGGGGCGGCATGCTGAACCCGGACAGACAGTTCAAAGCTGTCCAGACCGGAGGTCCCTCGGGCGGCTGCATCCCCGCTCAGTTTCTTGATATGCCCGCAGACTTCGACACCCTGGCCAGCGTGGGCTCGATCATGGGCTCAGGTGGCATGGTGGTTCTTGATGAAGACGACTGTATGGTCGATGTGGCAAAATACTTCCTGTCCTTTACCAAGAGTGAGTCCTGCGGGAAATGCCCGCCCTGCCGTGTCGGAACCTGGCAGATGTATGAGCTCCTAGACAAAATAACCAAGGGTCATGGGGAGCGCGGCGACATAGAACGGCTTGAGAAGATGGGCAAGATGGTGGTCGCCGGTTCGCTCTGCGGTCTCGGGAACAGCGCGCCGAATCCCGTTCTTTCGACAATCAAGTACTTCCGCGAAGAATACGAAGAGCACGTGAACGACAAGTACTGCCGTGCGAAGCGCTGTCAGGGTCTCGGGACGTTTCGCATCCGGCCTGAACATTGCATTCTCTGCGGTCTGTGCAAACAGGCATGCGCCTTTGATTCCGTTGTCGAACTCAAGGACAAATTCTATATCGACCAGGATTACTGTACCAAGTGCAAGGCCTGCTTCAGTGTCTGCCCCACGCAGGCAATCGTGATTGAAAAGGGAGGGGCCTATGTCTCATCAGGAAAATAAATGCCCGGTATCGGCTACGCGGAACAAACTCGAAAAATTTTACTACGATGACTCGAAAGATGGCATGTGCTCCAAGTGCCATCCCTGCAAACTGGGGATTTATGACGCCATCAAAATTTTTGAATTGATTCAGTCTGGTAAGGGCGCTGCGAAACATGTTGCCCAGCTTCAGCGTATCGCCGTGGATGTCAAGGACGGCGGCATGTGTAAGAAAGGCAAGGATCACGCCGATATCCTCGGCGCCTTTCTAAAGGAACATGCCGAGGACCTTAATCGCCACATCAAGGGCGTGTGCACGAACCTGGAGTGCAAATATCTCATCCGCTACGAGATCAATCCTGATAAGTGCACGATGTGCGATAAGTGCCGTGAGGTCTGCAAGGACTTCGCCATTGAAGGCATGAAAATAGTGCAGTACAAAGGTGGGTTTACGCCCTACCGCATCCGACAGAAGCGCTGCACCCATTGCGGGGAATGCATTAAGGTCTGCCCTGAAGGGGCTGTTTTCGTATCCGAGGACGCACTTGCGGTTGAGGAAGTGCACGTAAGCCCCGAGCGCCACGCAGTCGGGACATGCCCGATTTAATCTACAAACTGTAAACCCACACGGGGACGCAGAGGCGGGTTCCGACAGCCTTTGTATCTTTACTTTATCGATATTCAAAGTTATGAATAATCTGGAGGATATTATGAGTAATATGGTTAACATGGAATTTGACGGCAAGGCGGTATCGGTCCCGGAGGGGATAACCCTTGTCGATGCCGCAGCGACCGTGGGAATACACATCCCGAACCTGTGCCACATCAAGGAACTGCGCGGCGTAGGTGCCTGCCGCATGTGCATGGTTGAAATCGAGGGCATGAAAACGCCGGTCACCGGTTGCACAACGCGCACGAAGGAAGGCATGAAGGTCCAGACCAAGACCGCCAAGGTCGAGGAAATCAGGAAATTCGTGACTGACCTAGTCCTGTCCTTCCATCCGCTCGATTGCATGACCTGCCCCAAGGCGGGAAGCTGTGACCTCCAGCGGTATGCTGCGGACCTCGGCATCCGAGAATCATCTTTCGGGAGAAAGAGCTTCAATTACGAACTAAATGACCGCAGCCCTTTCATCACCATCGACAATAACTACTGTATTCTTTGCGGCCGCTGTGTGAGAGTCTGTAAGGAGCAGGGGACGAATGTGCTCGATTTTATGGGCCGCGGCATCGCGACCAAGGTCACTACGGCAATGGACAAACCCCTTCATGAGTCGGGATGTACGTTCTGCGGGTCCTGCGTGGATGCTTGCCCTGTGAACACAATCATGGAACGCGACCGTTGGCAGCACGGTAGGGAATGGGATCTGGAAAAGCACGATACGGTCTGCACCGCCTGTGCTTCCGGCTGCAGTGTCATTACGAGCAGCAAGGATGGAAAAATCGTAAAAGTAAATGCCAAAGAAGACAACGGATATATCTGCGCTATAGGCCGGTTCGGTTTCGACTCCCTACACTCCTCAAACCGCATTACGACACCAATGAAAAAGCAGGGGAATAAACTCGTACCCACGACCTGGGAAGAAGCTCTAGAAATTACGGCCAGTGGGCTCAGGAAAGCAGGGGCCAACGCCGGGTTTATTGCCTCCGGCTCGATTACCACTGAAGATGCCTATGCCGTCCAGTCACTTGCCCGCGACGTTGTGGGTAGCGGAAACATCGATACCCCTTCATCGTCTTATGCATCGGGCCTCATTTCCGCGCTCCGTACCATGCATGGTGATGGCGGCGTGAGCATTGCCTCTCGCGCTGACCTTCATGGTGCCGATTGTGTAGTCGTGATTGGCGCTGATCCTTCACAGAAAAAACAGTCACTCCAGGAAGTGAACGTTATGATCCGGAGACGGGCACAGGCCGGTGCAAAAATAGTTGTCGTTAGCACAGTCGAGACGGACCTTGCCGGCCACCAGAACGCCATTCATCTTCAACTTAAACCGGGTACGGATCCGATCCTGCTGGCGGGGTTGATGTCATCGGCCCTTGCCGAAGGCGCGGTGCCGTCGGCAAAAGGGCTTGATGCTCTCAGGAAGTCCCTGGTGAGCGTCGATGATGCCGCAATTGGATCAGGTGTGTCGTCAGACCAGATTGTTGCAGCCGCTAAGGCTTTTGCTGCTGCTAAACAGCCCGTTGTCGTCATTGGGACCGGGATCTCCTCAAGTAAAGAGGCTTCGCTGCAGGCCCTCAATTTCGCACTGATCAAGAACGCCGGTGTACTGCCGTTGATGCCCGAAGCGAATGCTCTGGGCGCACTCCAGGCGGGATGCCGAGCCGATATGGAACCGGGCTTTATTAGTGTCAAGAAGCACGGTGTCGGATATCAGGATATGAAGTCAGGCATGAAGGCTTTGATGATCGCTGGCGCGATTCCCGACGCTGATTTCAAATCGGATTTTCTCGTCGTTATGGCGAGTCACCTGTCCGGACTCGCGGGAAAAGCCGATGTCGTACTTCCGCTTGCCGCCCTGTATGAACAACAAGGCAGTATTGTCAATACCTATGGCAAAGTAAAAACACTTACTCAGTCCCAGCCAGTCGTTGACGAAGCAAAAGATGGAGCGGATATAGCTGCCGAACTTTCTCAGGTTATCAGTAAAGCCAGGGGGTTCAAGCTCAAGGATGTCGCTTCAGCCGTGAAAAAATTGAAATCTGGGAAAATGAGTGTCTCTTCGTTCAAGCCCGTTGAAGCAAAAGCAGTAAAGTCCGCAGTTTCTTCTAGCGCGGCCATACTGGCGTCAGTTCACGAGGGAATGCTTTCAAGTTCGGCCGTAGCCGCGGTCGTTGCAGTAAAACAGCCGATGTTTCAAAAATAAGGTACGGGAAGGAAACAAAAAAAGCGGGCTTCTCGCGGAGTAGTGCATGGCTAACTTCTTGTGGTTTTTTCTCATGCCATTTTGTATAATGCAGCCGTTCTGTCAATCAGGGGATAGAATATCTCCTTCTGGAAAGGAGTTTTGAAAAATTATGAGAGAAGAATTGAAATCGGTTGATCCGGCTGCGCAGTCGATGCTGAGGGTAGCAGCCCAGAAAAAAATGGAGACGTCGTTCGACCGCGCCGACAAGCTCAAACCCTGTCCTATCGGGCATCAGGGTGCCTGCTGCAAAATGTGCCACATGGGTCCCTGCCGGCTTGTGGGCAAGGAAGAGGAGGCAATGGGCGTTTGCGGCGCCACTCTTCCGGTCGTGACAGCGCGAAACTTTGCTCGCATGGTCGCGGCTGGCACGGCTGCCCATTCAGATCATGCGCGGGATCTTGCGAACACCCTTCTGGCTGTTGCCCGCGGAGAGGCCAAGGATTTCCAGATCAAAGACGTGCGCAAGCTCAACCGTGTGGCCGGCTACCTTGGCATCAATGTCGAGGGGAAGGCTGTGAACGAGGTTGCGGAGAAAGTTGCCCTCAAGTTTCTTGAACAATTCGGCCAGCAGCGCGGAACGCTAGCTTACTTGGGCAGGGCGCCCAAAAAACGACAGGAAATATGGAATAAGCTGGGTATAGCGCCGCGTGCTATTGACCGTGAAGTTGTCGAAATGATGCATCGGACGACCATGGGCGTAGATCAGGAAATGAACAATATTATGCTGGGTGCCTTGCGCGCAGCGCTCGCCGACGGATGGGGTGGTTCGATGATGGGCACCGATATTTCAGATATTCTGTTCGGCACCCCCAAGCCAGTGAGAACGAACGCCAGCCTTGACGTGTTCTTGGAAGATCACGTAAACCTTGTTGTCCATGGACATGAACCATCCTTTGCCGAGATGCTCGTGATCGCTTCTGAGGATCCTGAACTCGATGCTTATGCAAAATCCAAGGGTGCTAAAGGCGTGAAGCTCGTCGGCATGTGCTGCACGGCCAATGAAATCCTTATTCGTCACGGCATCGCCACTGCCGGTGGATTCTTGCAGCAGGAGCTCGGGCTACTCACGGGCATGGTCGAAGCAATGGTCGTCGATGTGCAGTGCATCATGCCCGCCATAGGCGAGTTGTCGAAGAAATTCCACACTAAGATCATTACCACAACGTCCAAAGGGAAGATGAAGGACGCCATCCATATTGAATATGATGAGCATCATGCGCTTGACCTCGCAAAAAAGGTTGTTCGTCTCGCGATCGATAATTTCCCGAACCGAAAAAAGGAAATGGTTTCTCCGGCAAACATAAAACCTGCCGACCTGATTGCTGGTTTTTCTCATGAGTATATTGAATACATGCAGGGAGGCAGATACCGCGGGTCCTTCCGGCCGCTGAATGACGCCATTATCGCGGGACGCATCCGCGGCGTCGTTGGTCTTGCCGGCTGCAACAACCCCAGGATCAGCCAGGATAGCCTGCATAATTTCCTGTCCCGCGAGTTGATTAAAAACGATGTTCTGGTTGTTCAGACCGGTTGCTCCGCCATGGCGTCGGCCAAGGCGGGGTATATGACGCCTGAAATGGCGCTTGAAAATGCAGGAAAGGGACTTCGCGAAGTGTGCGAAGCAATCGGTATTCCGCCGATTCTTCACATGGGTTCCTGTGTGGACAATTCACGAATTCTGACCGTGGCAGCCGCTATTGCGGAGGAAGGCGGTCTCGGAGACGACATCGGCGGTCTCCCTGCAGTCGGTATTGCTCCGGAATGGATGAGCGAAAAGGCTATTGCAATCGGTACCTACCTGGTGGCTTCCGGTGTGCCGATCATTTTCGGTGCGGGATCTCCGGTCAGCGCGAGCAAGTCGCTTAAGGATCTTATGGAGAACAAGTGGTGGGATATATTGAACGCCGGGTTCTATTTTGAGGAAGACCCGGGGAAAATCCTCGACCTCACACTGAAGCTCCTCGATACGGCGCGGGAAAAACTCAAGATCCGCAAGTACGAGTCGGGTAGATTCGGAACTGAACGCGTGCTGATGGATATGGCCGCACGTCGGTCCGGCACCTTTGCGACACCGCACGGAACAGATGTGTAGAGGATAATCCCCAGCCATGCACAGTATAGGGAGAGGCTTATTAGCCTCTCCTTTTTTTATTTGCGCCTGCAGTGTCCCTCGTGTAACATGCCAGCCAAGAAACGGGAGGTCTTGCCGGCGATGTATGAGGGAGAGCGGGTAAACAGCATATCGCATTTAATCGGATCGGGTCTTGCCGTTGCTGGTCTTATTATGCTGATCGT
>Ga0335081_10002380_pt1 | contig 29595 bp, 21 predicted proteins | sample Lox_Sample_35_FD_206713 | JGI IMG/M metagenome (GOLD analysis project Ga0335081, IMG submission 206713) | Soil microbial communities from Loxahatchee National Wildlife Refuge, Florida, United States - Lox_Sample_3.5 | ecosystem: Environmental > Terrestrial > Soil > Wetlands | place: USA...
TCCACGGCCGTCACGGCCAGGTGTCGTTGCACCATCTCGCTCAGCATCGCGCCGTCGGCCCTGAGCGCGGCCCGGATCTCCCGCACGATCGTCCGTCGGAGCCCGGGCGTATCTGTGGCGGCGGCGAGCGCCGCGGCGACCTTGGTGGCCAGCCGTCCCTCAGCCTCGTGGCGCTCCGCCTCGACGTTGAGCCGCACCTCCATCAGCGCCGCAGCCGCATGCAGCGCGAACCGGTGCAGGGCCTCCCGGTCCGCTTCAGTGAAGCGGCCCGCCGAGTCGTCGGCGACGGTCAGTACTCCCACCGCCTCGCCTCCTCGACGGAGCGGCACCGACACCAGTGATCGGATCCAGGCCGACGATCCCGCGCTGCCGGCCTCGGCCGCCCACTCGCCGGCCACCACGCCCTCGGCGCTCGCCAGCGCCACCCCTTCGAACCCGAAATCCCGGGATCGGCGGCGGCCGAGATCGCCACTGAAACGGCCGATCGCCGCATGACACACGAGTTCATCGTCATCGAGGAGGGAAACCCGCGCCGACGCCGCCTCCAGCATCGCGGCCGCGGTGCGGGCCACTTCAGCCCAGGCCTCGGCTTCACCCTGCCGCGCGGCCGCCAGCAGGACCATGCGTGCCGTGGCTCGAATCTCCAACTCCGGCCGTCCCAGGACGGGCCGGGCGGCAGTCGATGCAGCCGACCAGAGGTCCGCCGCGACCGCGGCGAGCCGGTTGAGCAGGTTCGCCTCGTTGCGCCGGAAATGCCCGAGGTGACGATGGTACAGCACGAACGAGGCAACCGGCTGCTCGCCCACCATGACCGGCGCCGCCATGACCTCGACTGTCTGCCCCTCGGCACGATGCATCCCGGGACGACCGGGCAATACCTCCGAGCCGGTCACCAGCCGCGCGCGATACCAGGCCTCGCCGGCGACACTCCCCAGGAGCGACGGCCGGTCGGTCGCGGCCGGGGCGTTGGCACCGCGGGAAGCGAAGACGTGCAGGAAGTCCCCTTCGGGCGCGAGGAGCGCCGCGCCGGTCGCGGCCGTCGCGCCGAGCGCCAACTCGAGGAGAAGCTCGAGTCGGTCCGAGACCTGGGGTGATGGAGGAAACAGCGGGGGCAGCTGATCGGCAGACAGCGTGGCCATGAACCGCTCCGCGCGCCCGGAGAGCCGGGCAAGGGCTCCCTCCAGGCTGAGTGGTCCGCGGGGGAGCGGACCGGCACTGTGCGGAATCTAGGCGCGAGGCGGCAGGCGGCTCAAGTGTCTCCGAGAAAGGAAGTGTCGAAACGCTTGGCCTTGAGGGCCTGGGCAAAGGCCGACTTCTCCGCCGACTTGAGGTACGCCTCCCGCGGCTCGACCAGCTTCCGCTCCACCAGCTCCAGCAGGGCATCGTTCAGCGTCACCATCCCGGCCTTCCGGTTGGTCTGCATGATCGACGGAATCTGGAACGTCTTTCCTTCCCGGATCAGGTTGGACACCGCCGGAATCGTAAGCAGCACTTCGTGCGCCGCGACGCGTCCGCCGCCGACCTTTCGGCATAGCACCTGCGCGATCACCCCCTTCAGAGACTCGGCGAGCATCACGCGGACCTGTGACTGCCGGTCCACGGGGAACTGATCGATGATCCGATCGATGGTCGACGCCGCCGTCGTCGTGTGCAGGGTACCGAAGACGAGGTGCCCGGTCTCGGCCGTCTCGATGGCAATGGAGACCGTCTCGAGGTCCCGCATCTCGCCCACCAGAATGATGTCGGGGTCCTCCCGGAGGGCCGCGCGCAGCGCGGCCTTGAAGCTCCTGCTGTGCTCGCCCACCTGGCGTTGAGTCACGACCGCCTTCTTGGACGGATGCACGAACTCGATCGGATCCTCGATGGTGAGGATGTGATCCGACCGGGTGCGGTTCACCAGGTCCACCAGGGCGGCGAGCGTGGTGGACTTCCCCGATCCCGTCGGCCCCGTGACCAGAACCAGTCCCTTGGTCAGCTGGCAGAGCTTCTGGATCTCCGTGGAGAGCCCAAGCTCCTCGACCGTGAGGATCCGCGAGGGGATCACTCGGAACACGCCCAGCGGGCCGCGGCGCTCCACGGCGGCATTGCATCGGAACCGCGCGACCGCGGGAAGCTCGTAGGCCCAATCGACGTCCCCGGTGTCCCGGAAGGCGGACTGCTCCCGGGGCGGCATGATGCTGGTCAGCATCTGCTCCAGCGCTTCCGCCTCCAGCGCCTGCCCCTCCTGGCGATGCAGGTCGCCGTCACGCCGCAGAATCGGCTGCTCGCCAGTCCGAAGGTGCAGGTCGGATGCCCCCGTTTCCACCGTGAGGCGGAGCAGCTGTTCGATCACCGCGCGGCTTCCCGCCGGGGCCGCCGCCTCGGCAAGGCGGGGCGCGGCTGGAGCAAAGGTGCCCGGTCCCGGTGGCGGCTCGGGTGATACTGGCCGGACCAGCACCCGGGGACCATCGGCCTCGGGAACCACCTCGACCGTCACGGGGCCGCTTGGAGACTGATACGCGAAGCTGAGCGGTGTCGGCCCCGCGAGCCGAGCCTGATCGGGGCCCGATGCGATCTCCTTCGCCAACGGGAGGATCTGCCCCGCCGCAAGGGCGTCGCGGGTGATGGGCCGGGGCGCCCCGTCGAACAGGAGGCTGGCCTGCTTGCCGGGAGCCAGCACCAGGCCCTGGGCCTTGTGCTGGTGCATCGCCTGAATGAAACGATCGAGTTGGGCCACGGGGATCAGGACAGGGGTCGGGTGGCGCGGACGAAACGCCGGTTCAGGCACAGTGTGCCTTCATCGGTCAACAGCTGAAAGAACCGTTCCGGGGCATTGAGAAAGTCGAGGGCGCGCGAGCGGGTCGGCGGCAGCTCGCTCACGGCAATGCCCCGATGCTCGTGGCCGCCGACCATCATTACCTCGAGGGGGATCATGCGAGCGGCCACCTTCCGCTCGGGGTCGTCAAACGCGACCACGGCCGGATACCCCAGGACCGCAACCTGCTCCTTGGCGACGAAGACGATGTCGCCATTGGGCAGAGTCATGGGAAAGAACGCCTCACCCCGGTTGAGCAGTTCGATCGGTGTCTCCGGACCGTCCCGCCACGCCACCCGCGGCTGCAGGTGCACGTCTCCCTGGATGACGAGGCCCTCGGCCAGCGTCACCCGGACGGCGAGGCGATGCGTCGTTGCCCAGTCGGTCATCATCCTCTGATTTCGGCTCCCGCCTGCCGTTCCTGAAGCCGGATCGCTTCGAGGTAGTCGGCCTCTTCGCCCAGCGCGGCCCGGGCGGCGCGAAACAGCTCACCCACGAGGTGCAGCACCGGTGACGCAACCCCCTGGCTCTCCAGAAAGCTCACCGCGATGCGGACGTCCTTCTCCAGCAGCGCCAGGCGGAAGGTGCGTGGAAACTGCCCGGTCAGCACTCGGTCGCCCACGAGGTTCTCGGAGACGAACGACCGGCCGGAAGAGGCGTTGAGCACGCCGAGCGCCTGCCGCGCCGGAACGCCGAGCTTCACCAGCCCCGCGAATCCCTCGCCGAAGGTCAGGATGTTCGAGGCCAGCAACGCGTTGTTGATGGCCTTCATTGCGGATCCCGAGCCGACGGGACCGAGGTGCTCGATCCGCTTGCCGAAGCAGCTCAGTACCGGGCGAGCTCGGGCGAAGGTCGCGTCGTCGGCACCGACCATGATCGTGAGCTGGCCGGATTCGGCGCCGTTGGTGCCCCCGCTCACCGGACAATCGGCATACGCCACGCCGGTCGTGGCCAGCCGCGCGGCCAGGCGCGTCGCGCCCTGCGGCTCACCGGAAGTGCAATCGAGGAAGAGCGCCCCTCTGGAGATTCCGGCCAGGACGCCATCGGGGCCATCCAGCACTGCCTCGACCTCGTGGGAGGTCGGAAGACAGCTGACTACGATTGCCGCGCCAGTCACCGCTTCGCGCGGCGTGGTCGCCACTCGCGCCCGATGCCGCTGCGCAAACGCCTCGGCACGCGCCGGCGTGCGATTCCAAACGACCAAGTCGTACGGGCCGGCGAGATGAGCCGCCATCGGACGGCCCATGGCCCCCAGCCCCAGGAATGTGGCTCGCATGCCTCAAGGCTACATCGGTCCCGTACCGACGGCTAGCTTCTTGACCATGTCCAGTCGGGTCGTTCATGTGGACCTCGACGCGTTCTTCGTCGAGGTGTGCCGACAGCGCCACCCGGAGCTCCGGGACGTGGCGCTGCTCGTGGTGGGAGGGCGGCGCGAGTCGAGGGGCGTGGTGCAATCGGCGTCCTATGCCGCCCGGCAGTTCGGCATCCGGTCCGGGATGTCCATTGCCGAGGCGGTACGGCGCTGCCCGGACGCGACCTTTTTCCAGGGGCGCTTCGAGCACTACCGGGAAGCCTCGCGTACCGTGCGCCGCGTCCTGGCTCGACATTCCCCGATAGTCTCCATGGCCTCCCTCGATGAAGGCTACCTCGACTTTGCCGGGACTGAACTGCTGCATCCGGTCTCCCTGCTCCCGGTGGCGGAACGGATTCGCGATGATGTGAAGCGGGAGACGGGCCTCGATGCCAGCCTGGGCATCGGCCCCAACCGGATGCTTGCCAAACTCGCCTCCGACTTCGCGAAGCCGCGTGGGATCTGCGAGGTCCGGGACGGGTGGGCGGAGGGGTTTCTCGCGGGGCTGTCGCTGCGCGCGTTGCCTGGCATCGGCCCGCGAACGGCCCAGAAGCTGGAGCGCCTCGGGCTCACGGAAGTGGCGCAGGTCCAGGCCCTGTCGGAAGCAGACCTGGCCCGGCTGGTGGGCAGTTACGCGCGCGAGCTCAAATGGCGGGCTCACGGCCGCGGCTCCGCCTCGCTCCACCCGGGGCGCCTCGCCCGCTCTGTCAGCCGAGAAACGACGCTGGCCAGAGATGCGGTCGATGCCGCCTACCTGGATGAGCTTCTGATCCGCTTCGTCGGGCTGGTTGCCGCCGACCTGCGCGAGACGGGGCTGGCGGCGAAAACCGTGGTCCTCAAGCTCCGCCACGGCGACTTTCGCACCGTGACCCGCCGCCGCACCTTGCCCGCTCCGACCGATCTGGATCGCGAGCTGCTTGAGCCGGTTCGGGCGCTCTTTCTGCCCGCCTTTGCCGAGGCGCGGCGCAGGCGGCAGGGTATCCGGCTGATCGGGGTTGCGGCGACGAACCTGACGCAGTGCGCGCCGGGAGATCTGTTCGAGGCGCCCGAGCGCGCCCGGTTGCGGCGCCTCACCGATGCGGTTGATCGGGTTCGGGAGCGATATGGGTTCGATGCGGTGACCCCCGCACGTACGCTCAAGTCAAGGCGGGACGGCCGCCCATGACCCTGGCTCGCCTGGGCATCCTCTGTCTCGTCCTTGCTCCGCCGCTCGCCGCCCAGCAGGGCGACACCATTGGCCCGGACTCAGCCTGCTCCGCGGGTGAGGGGGAGGCCTGCGTCGATCTGGCCCACCGCTACGCCCAGGACATCGGGAAGAGTGCGAATGTGTCGCGCGCCGAGGCCCTCTTCCTCAAAGGCTGCGACGAGGGAGCACCGTCCGGCTGTACCGAGCTCGGCCTCTGGTACGAGCGGGGGCTTCGTGTCCAGGCAGATCCCGCGCGCGCGGTGGCGCTGTACGGCCGGGCCTGCGATGCCGGAGACGGGGAGGGATGTGACCGCCTCAGCCTCGCCTACGACAACGGCCTCGGCGTCATACCCAATGTGGAGTCCGCCGTCCGGTTCGCCGCGCTCGCTTGTCAACAGGGGGCGCCGCTGGCCTGCCTCCGCCTTGGCGACCGGTATGAGCGAGGCCTTGGCGTTTTTCCCGATGCGACTCGGGCGGCCGAACTGTTCGAGCAAGGCTGTGAGCAGAGTGAGGCCAACAGCTGCGTTCGACTCGCGGCGATGTATGAGACGGGCCGCGGCGTGACGCTGGATAGAAGGAAGGCGATCGCGCTTTACCGACGGGCCTGCGACGTCGGGAACGTCATCGCCTGCCACCTGGCGGCCATCAAGGCGGAGCTGCTCCGCTAGCGGCCGCCACCGGGTGGAAGTCCTTCGCCTCGAACCGAAGCCCCACCGTTCCGGTCGCCCGGTCGACCTCCGGCCCCAGCTGGCGGAAGGTCGCCGCCCCTGCCCCCGACATGTCCGCCTGCACGGTGCTGTTGAGGTACAAGGGGTAGTACCCGATGTGCGCGCGGACGGCGCCCGGCCGCACCGCACACGCGCACGGCTGCGCCGTCGTGGTGCCCGCATTCACCGTGACGGCAAGCGCCTGCTCGGTGGCATTGGTCACCAGCGGCGCGAATACTGGCCGATCACCCCCCATCGCAGTCACGTCGGCCAGCACGGTCCCGCGCGGCGTGGAGTCCGCGATGCTGCCCTGCAGTTCCACTCCCAGGGGTACTCCACCTGGGCCGTTGGGTCGCACCAGGTACCACTGGGCCACCAGAGGACCAGCCCGCCGGAGCTTTCGCCGTGCCTCGCCTCCCGCGGGCACCTCGAAGCTCTCCGCACCGAGCACCACGCGAACCGGCTCGACCAGGTGATTCCGGACCAGCAGCACGGGCCGACGCGTCCCGAGAAACCACGCGGCCCCGCCGATCAGCGCCGCGAGCAGCAGCAACCAGCCCACGCGGCGACGGGGGGCGCCCCCCGCAGGCTGGGCGGGCGCCGGGGGCGCCGGCGTCGCGGCCCGCGCCCGCTCCGCGCTCGGCAACACCACGGTCGCGTCATCGCTTCGGAGCTTGCGGGCCACCCGTTCCGCACTGACCGGCTCCTGCGCGCCCGTTCGGGGCCCCGCATTGAGGGCATCCAGGAGCATCGCAGCAGACTGGAAGCGATCGTTGGGGCGCTTGGCCAGGCAGCGGACGATGATGTCCGAAAGCCACATCGGGATCTGGGCGTTCTTGGCCGTGGCGACCGGCGCGGGCTCACTCAGATGCTTGCCGACGATCTCCTGCGAACTCGCCCCCTCGAACGGAGGCGCGCCGGTAACCATCTGGTAGAGCACTGCGCCCACGGCATAGATGTCGGACCGTGCATCGAGATCGCCCTGCCCCAGGGCCTGCTCGGGGCTCATGTACTGCGGGGTCCCGACCACGAAGCCCGTCTGGGTCTTGTGGCCCTCGCCGTCGATCCGCTTGGCGATGCCGAAATCGACCAACAACGGACGACCGGTGCTGGCCTCCAGCATGATGTTGTCAGGCTTGATGTCCCGATGGATCAGCCCCTGGGCGTGGGCGTGAGCAAGGGCGTCGAGCAGCGGCCGGACGATCTGGAGCGCGCGGTCGACGGGGAGGGCCCCGGACCGGCGCAACACCGCGGAGAGCGACTCTCCCTCCACGAAGGGCATCGCATAGTAGACCAACCCTTCGCCTTCACCCACGAAGTGAATCGCCAGGATGTTGGGGTGGCTCAGGCGGGCGATCGAGCGGCACTCCTGTCGGAAGCGGTCGAGCATCCCGGCGGACCATGCGATGTCCGGCTTGAGCACCTTGACCGCGAGCCGACGCTGGAGATCGGTGTCGTAGACTTCGTAGACCTGCGCGAAGCCCCCCTCACCGAGCAGCCGTCGCACCTCGTACTTGGGGCCGAGCGCGCGCGCCAGGCGGCCCTGAACATCGACCACGCCATCCACGCCCGGGGCCACGTCGCCCGCGCCGGTGCGGCTGCCGCAGTTAGGGCAGTACAGGGCGCTTCCTGGCACTGGAGTCTTGCAGGTCGGACAGGGAGTGTCGGCCATGCGGGAAATGTAGAGGCTCGCGGAACGCTTGTCGCCTCGACCCGCCGCCCCGGTGCCCGCCTATACTTGTAGGGCGATTCCACCCCGGGATCATTCCTGACCCGCCCCATTGCGAGCCCCTATGGCCCGACCCGCGTCTGTCACCCTCCGTTTCCTGGCCGAACCAACGCACGTGAACTTCGGCGGGAAGGTTCACGGGGGAGCCGTGATGAAGTGGATCGACCAGGCCGGCTACACCTGCGCCGCCAGCTGGACTGGCGAGTACTGCGTCACGGCCTACGTGGGGGGGATCCGCTTCCTGCAACCCATCAGCGTGGGGGAGCTGGTCGAGGTACGCGCCCAGCTCATCCGTACCGGCCGGACCAGCATGGACGTGGCAATCGACATCTACGCCGGGAGTCCCCGACAGACGACGCGCCGCCGGGCCTGTCACTGCGTCATGACCTTTGTCGCGGTGGACCAGCAGGGCGAGCCGAAGCCAGTACCCGTCTGGTCGCCGAGCACGCCGGTGGAGCGGGCGCTCGAGGCCCATGCGGTTCGACTGAATGAGATCCGGAAGACGATCGATGCCGAAATCGAGACCCAGCTCAGATGGCTCGACCAGCAACCGCCCGCCGAAATCGACCGCGGCTGAGACGGGACGCGCGGGGGAGACAACTCAAGCTAACCCCTTGACTGGCCTGTTTTTCGTGGAAACCTGTTCCCCCTAACTGTCACCTATTTGCAGCACAATTGCCGCATTCTGACGACAGATATATCAATTTAAGCGTTGTGTTCCTGCCGATTGTCATCAAAATCTTGCATGTTTAGCAAAATCCCGTTGACAACAATTCTGGCGAGCCCTATACTTTGGCCCGCGAGGGAGCCGGGTCCGACACCACGTGGCGGAGCACCGATCCGGGCGGCGGCCAAACCCATTCGATCACTCCCGGGATCGAAGCGATCCGGCATCGGGGTCGTGGCCATCGAACGCGATGCTGGCTGGGGCGGCGGGACCGGCTGGACCTCGTTGGATCGTTGGGGCGGCGTGGTTCGAGACGTCTGGCTGCGGCGAGCGCACCCCGTGGGTCGCCATGGGGGCGCCGGCATCGTCCAGAGCTCCGGCCCGAGCCACGCGGCTCTTCACATTTCAGCTCGTCGACCCTAGCACGGTATGGAGAAAGGACCCATGACAGCGACCACCAAGCCCAGCGCAAAGCGCACCCGCACCGGCGGCGATCTCAAGCGTGTTCTCGACCTGATCAAGGACCGCGGGGTCCAGGTCGTGGACGTGAAGTTCTGCGACCTGCCGGGGACCTGGCAGCACTTCTCCATTCCCGCCGCCACGCTGGATGAAGACATGGTGCGGGAAGGACTGGGCTTCGACGGGTCCTCGATACGCGGCTTCCAGGCCATCAACGAATCGGACATGCTGCTGATGCCGGACCTGTCCACGGCGTTCGTGGACCCCGTGCTGAGCGTCCCGACCCTGTCGATCACCTGCGACGTGTACGATCCCATCACCCTCGAGCCCTATTCGCGCGATCCGCGGTTCATCGCCTTCAAGGCCGAGGAGTACCTGAAGAGCTCAGGCATCGCCACGACATCCTTCTGGGGCCCGGAAGCGGAGTTCTTCATCTTCAATTCGGTCCGCTTCGACCAGAACGCCAACGAAGGCTATTACTACGTTGATTCGGAGGAAGGGATCTGGAACTCCGGCTCGAACGGCACGGCGAACCTGGGGCATCGGCCGCGGCATAAGGAGGGCTATTTCCCGACGCCGCCGAGCGACCGGCTGCAAGATGTCCGGTCCAAGATCATGCTCGCGCTCATCTCGGCCGGCGTACCGGTCGAGGTGCAGCACCACGAGGTCGCCACCGCCGGCCAGGCCGAGATCGATTTCCGGTTTGGAACCCTGGTGCAGACTGCGGATCGGCTGCTGGTCTACAAGTACATCGTGAAGAACGTCTGTCACAACCTGGGGTTGACGGCCACCTTCATGCCGAAGCCGCTCTTCGGGGACAACGGCTCCGGCATGCACGTCCACCAGTCGCTCTGGAAGGACGACAAGCCGCTCTTCTTCGACGAGAAGGGGTATGCCCTCCTCTCGGACACCGCGCGCTGGTACATCGGCGGCCTGATCACCCACGCCCCCGCGCTGCTGGGCCTGTGCGCGCCGACCACCAACAGTTACCGGCGCCTGGTCCCCGGATTCGAGGCCCCGGTCAACCTGATGTATTCCCAGCGCAACCGGTCCGCGATCTGCCGGATCCCGACCTACTCCAGCAACCCCAAGGCACGGCGCGTGGAGTTCCGCGCGCCCGATCCGTCATGCAACCCCTATCTCGCCTTCTCGGCGATGCTGATGGCGGGGCTCGACGGCATCAAGCGGAAGATCGAGCCGCCCAAGCCGATCGACGAGGATCTGTACGAGCTGCACGACGACCGGAAGCACAGCATCAAGACCGTCCCCGGCTCGCTGGGGGAGGCCCTGAGCGCCCTGGAGAGCGACCACAAGTTCCTGCTGGAGGGAGACGTCTTCACCAGCGACGTGCTGGAGGCGTGGCTGACGATGAAGCGGACCAAGGACCTCGCGGCGGTGACGCTTCGCCCGCACCCCTACGAGTTCTTCCTCTACTACGACGCCTGAATCCGGTCGGCGCGCGCGGGCTGCGTTCCACCCGCGCGCGCCGTCCTGGCGCTACGGCTCCACCACCAGAGGCGGCGTGACCGCCGCCTCGTCCCGCTCCCCGGTGCGGATCCGGCGCACCTGCTCGACATCGAGCACGAAGATCTTGCCATCCCCGACGTCGCCGGTGCGCGCGGCGGCCAGTACGGCGTTGACGGTGATGTCGACGAAGGAATCAGAGACTCCGATCTCCAGCCGGACCTTTTCCTGCAGGCCCATCTTGACCGTCGTCCCGCGATAGTTCTCGACCCGCTCCATCTCGCCGCCGTGTCCCATCACCCGGGACGCGGTCAGGCCTCGCACCTCCGCCCGATACAGCGCCTCCAGCACATCGTTCAGGCGATCGGGGCGAATCACGGCAATGATGAGCTTCATTGGGGACTCCCTTTCAGCGGTCGCGCGGGCGCCTGGCCGAAAATCGGGGCGGAGGATTCGGAGAGAACGAGAATGGAGCCCTCCCCGCTGGTATAGGCTTCCTCACCGTGTTGGGCGACATCCATTCCGAGGCCCTCCTCCCGGAGGGCCGACCGGAGCGGAACGATCATCCCGAGCACCTTGAGCAGCAGGTAAGTGACGGCCCCGGCGTAGACCAGCGAAGCCACGACGCCGATGGCCTGCACGCCGAGCTGGCGCGGGTTGCCGGCCAGCAGGCCGTCGGTGCCGCCCCACGCCTTTTCGGCAAACACACCCGTGAGCAGCGCGCCCGAGAGACCGCCGATGCCGTGCCCGGCAAAGACATCCAGGGAATCGTCGAGCCGGGTTCGCGAACGGAGCACCATGACGGAATAGCTGGGAACCGCCGCGATCGCCCCGAGCGCGAGCGCCCCCACCGGACTCACGAAGCCCGCCGCGGGGGTGATGGCGACCAGGCCGATCACAATCCCCGTCGCCCCACCCACGGCAGTCACATGCCCGGTGCGCACGTGATCCAGCAGCGCCCAGACCAGCAGGGTCGCCATCGGTGCCAGCATGGTGTTGGTGAAAGCGGTGGCCGCCGACTCGTTGGCGGCCAGGGCGCTCCCTCCGTTGAACCCGAACCACCCGAACCAGAGCAGGCCTGTCCCCAGGAGGACGAAGGGCACATTGTGTGGCAGAAACGCCTGGCGCCCGTAGTCCTTGCGAGCGCCCAGCACCGCTGCCGCCACCAACGCGGAGATCCCCGCGTTGATGTGCACCACCGTCCCGCCCGCGAAATCGAGCACTCCCAGACGACCCAGCCACCCCCCGCCCCACACCCAGTGCGCCACCGGCGCATAGACGACGACCGTCCACAGGATGATGAAGAGCAGGTACGGCCCGAACCGCATCCGCTCGACGATCGCACCGGAGATGAGCGCGGCGGTGATGATCGCGAACGTGGCCTGGTAGGCCATGAAGAGCACGTGGGGAATGGTCCCCCTCGGTTCGACCCCGACGCCGCGCAGCAGCATATGATCGAGCCCGCCGATCCAGTTTCCCCCATCACCGAAGGCGAGGCTGTACGCCACCAGGGCCCATACCACGCCGACGGCACCGAGCGCGATGAAGCTCATCATCATGGTGTTCAAAGCGTTCTTGGAACGCACCAGCCCGCCGTAGAAAAAACCCAGGGCCGGTGTCATCAACAGCACCAGGGCCGTTGCCGCCAGCATCCAGGCCGTGTCGGCCGGGACCACCGCAGGGGGGGCCTGGCTGGGAAGGGCAACCACGGAGCCAGTCAGCATGTGGAGTCCGCTAGGTTAGGTTGGGTGAAGCTCGGGGACACTTGGCGGGCGCCCCGGACCAATTGCAGCGCGGCGCAATCATACGATTGTCCTTCGTCTGGCGCAACCGGGATGCACCGGTAATTCTGCACGATCTGCACGCCTCACAACGCACAGCGCGCGATTTGCAGCGCTTCCGTGACCTTCGACTTGCGTAACGAGCCAAGCGGTCCAGATTTCGGCTGCAGACGTCCGCAAGCGTCCAGCGGACGCTGCCCGGTCCCGCTGTAACCAACTCAAGTCTCACCCAGAAACCGTGGCCGACCGCATGAGCCTCAATTCCCGTAGCCGTCTCATCACGCAGGGTGTTCAGCGTTCGCCGAACCGCGCCATGTTGCGTGCCGTTGGCTTTGGAGACAACGACTTCGACAAGCCGATCGTGGGAGTCGCGAGCGGCTACAGTACCATCACGCCGTGCAACATCGGGCTTGATGGGCTCGCCCGACGCGCCGAGGCGGCCCTGCACCTGGCCGGGGCCATGCCGCAGCTGTTCGGCACCATCACGGTGAGCGACGGCATCTCCATGGGCACCGAGGGAATGAAGTTCTCCCTGGTTTCTCGGGAAGTGATTGCCGACTCGATCGAGACGGTCGTGAACGCCGAGAGCATGGACGGGGTGATCGCGATCGGCGGCTGTGACAAGAACATGCCGGGCGCCCTCATCGCGATGGCCCGCCTCAACATACCGAGCATCTTCGTCTATGGGGGAACCATCAAGCCGGGGCACCTTGATGGGGAAGATCTGACCGTGGTGAGCGCCTTCGAGGCTGTGGGCCAGTACAGCGCGGGTCGAATCGATGCCGGGCGTCTCGCCGCCGTGGAGCGGCATGCCTGCCCCGGCGCCGGATCCTGCGGCGGGATGTACACGGCGAACACGATGTCTTCGGCCATCGAGGCGCTGGGGATGAGCCTCATGGGGTCGTCAACGATGGCCGCCGAGGACGCGGAAAAGGCCGACAGCGCGGCCCGCTCCGGCACGGTGCTGGTCGACGCCATCGGTGCCGGTCGGCTGCCCAGGCAGATCATGACCAGGGCTGCGTTCGAGAATGCGATCGCGGTGGTCATGGCGATCGGCGGGTCGACCAATGCGGTGCTCCACCTCCTGGCCATGGCCCACGCGGCGGAAGTCCCCCTCGCCATCGACGATTTCGAGACAATCCGCGCTCGGGTGCCGGTCCTGTGCGACCTCAAGCCGTCCGGCCGCTACGTCATCACGGACCTGCACCGCGCCGGCGGAATCCCCCAGGTCATGAGGATGCTGCTCGCGCACGGTCTGCTGCATGGCGAGTGTCTGACCATCACGGGCCAGACCGTGAGTCAGCTGCTCGAGGGGGTGCCGCTCGATCCCCCCGCCAACCAGAGCGTCATCCACCGCTGGGACCAGCCGGTCTACCCGCAGGGGCACCTCGCGATCATGCGTGGCAACCTCGCCGAAGAAGGCGGCGTCGCGAAGATCAGCGGCATCAAGACCACCAGGCTTACCGGCCCGGCCCGGGTGTTCGACTCCGAAGAAGCGTGCCTGGACGCGATCCTCGCCGGTCGCATTCGGCCCGGCGACGTCATCGTCATCCGATACGAGGGCCCGCGTGGCGGACCCGGTATGCGCGAGATGCTTTCGCCGACATCGGCCCTGGTCGGGGCCGGCCTGGGCGACTCGGTCGGCCTCATCACCGATGGCCGGTTTTCGGGTGGGACCCACGGGATGGTGGTCGGCCACGTTGCCCCGGAGGCGGCCGTGGGCGGAACCATCGCGCTGGTCGAGGAGGGAGACCCGATCACGATCGATGCGGAGGCGCGCCGACTCGAGCTCGATCTGCCGGCCACGGAGATCGCGCGACGGCGCCGTTCCTGGCAGCCACCGGCTCCGCGGTACCGGACGGGGGTCCTCGCCAAGTACGCGCGGTCCGTCTCAAGTGCCAGTCTGGGCGCGGTCACTGATCTCGCCTGAGCGAGGCCGAAACTATTTCGCCGGTGCCCCGTCGGGATCGAGGCCCTCACTGTGGGAGCGCCCATGCTCTGCGAACGTTGTCATCTCCGGCCGGCCATCGAACGCGACGGGGAGCCCGCGCGCTGCCTGCTTTTCGGCGAGATCGATGGGTACTTCTGCCCCGAGTGTCTGCGCGAGCTGCAGCAACCTCACGAGGAGCAGCTGCGGCGGGATATCGCGGCCCGGGCTCCGGACCTGAGCGAGGCCGACCTCGCGGCCGTCCCGGATCAGATGCTCAAATTCACCCTCTGCCTGCCCATCCCACGGGGGCTCCCTTCCCGGCGGGGCTAGGCCGCCCCAACCAGCAGGGCCACACGCTCCGCCATCGCCCGGGTCCCAAGGACGACATCACCCTCCCGGGCGATGTCGCGGGTGCGGGCTCCCGCCGCGAGGGCGCCGGCCACCGCCGCCTCGATGGCCTCCGCCGCCTTCCCCGCCCCCAGGCTGTAGCGGAGCAGCATCGCGCCGCTCGCGATCGTGCCGATCGGGTTCGCCACGTCCTTCCCCGCGAGTGGCGGGGCGGAGCCGTGAATCGGCTCGTACAGCCCGGGGCCGTTCCCGAGGGAGGCCGAGGGGAGCAGACCGAGCGAGCCGGCGAGGACGGCCGCCTCGTCGCTCAGGATGTCGCCGAACATGTTCTCCGTGAGCAGCACGTCGATGGATGACGGATCGCTGACCAGGCGCATGGCGGCGTAGTCGACGTAGAGGTGCTCCAGTTCCACATCCGGGTAGCCGCGAGCAACGTCCGTGACGACCTGGCGCCAAAGCTGGGAGGTCTCCAGCACGTTCGCCTTGTCCACCGAAACCAGGCGCCGACGGCGTCCCCGGGCGGCCTTGAACGCCAGGTGCGCCACCCGCGTGATCTCCTCCCGCGTGTAGCGGAGGGTGTTCACCGCGGTGTCGCCGTCGTTCGAGCGGGGCTCGCCGTAGTACAGTCCGCCGGTCAGCTCGCGCACGATGAGCAGATCCGTCCCCTGCAGGCGCTCAGGCCGGATCGGCGAACTCGTGATCAGGGACGGATGAATCGCCACCGGACGCAGATTCGCGTAGACCCCGAGCAGGGCCCGGAGGGCCAGCAGCCCGCTCTCCGGTTTGAGAGGCCGCGGCGCGCTGTCGAGCGAGGGATCGCCCACGGCTCCGAGGAGTACCGCGTCGGCCGCCTGCACCCCGGCTCGGGTATCCGGCGGAAAAGGGTCGCCGTACCGGGCCACCGCGGCAGCGCCGATGGCGTGGGTGGAGAACTGCAGGGAGAGTTTGAACTGTTCTGCGGCGGCCCTGAGGACCAGAACGGCTGCATCCACGACCTCGGGACCGATGCCGTCGCCCGGTAGAATCGCGATGCGCGCCGCCGTCATGCCTCGAGGCGCGCGTGCAGGGCGGCCCGGCGCCGCTCGAACGCCGCGATCGCAGGCTCGTGCAGCAGGGTCCGGGCAATCTCGTCGAGGCCCTCGAGGAGCGCGGCGCGCCGATACTCCTCCATGGTGAACCGGGCGGTGAACCGGTCGCCGTCAACCACGCTCATCTCCTCCAGGCTCACCGTCAGGTGGTACGGTCCCTCCGAGGCGGCGGCCCGGTGGAACAGCTCCGCCATCTCCTGGGCGCGAAGCCGCACCGGCAGAATCCCATTCTGGCAGCTGTTGGCGTAGAAGATGTCGGCGAACGACTCGCTGAGAATCGCGCGGAACCCGTACTCCCCGAGTGCCCACGGCGCGTGCTCACGGGACGAGCCGCACCCGAAGTTGGCCCCGGCCAGGAGGATGGTGGCCCCCCGCGCCTTGGGGCGGTTCAACTCGAAAACAGGATCCGGCGTGCCATCCGGGCGGTAACGCCAGTCGTAGAACAGGGCCGGGCCGAAGCCGGTCCGTTCCACCCGCTTCAGGAACTGCTTCGGGATGATCTGGTCGGTATCGACATTCACCCTCGGCAGCGCCGCCACGATCCCGTGGTGCACCCGGAACGGCGTCACCGGGCGGCCTCCACCTGCTCGGCTTCCGCGGGATCCGCGAGGGTCCACTGTCGGACATCGGTGAGACATCCGGCGATGGCCGCGGCCGCCGCCATGGTGGGGCTCAGCAAGTGGGTGCGTCCACCACGGCCCTGGCGCCCCTCGAAATTGCGATTCGACGTCGAGGCACAGCGCTCCCCGCTCTGCAGAATGTCGGGGTTCATGCCGAGGCACATGGAGCAGCCTGCGTTGCGCCATTCGAAACCGGCTCGTCGGAAGATCTCGTCCAGCCCTTCGCGCTCGGCCTGGGCCTTCACCATCATCGATCCCGGTACCACCATCGCGCGCACCCGCGGCGCCACCTTGCGGCCCCGGACCACGCGCGCGGCGTCGCGCAGGTCCTCGATCCTGGCGTTGGTGCAGCTGCCGATGAACACCCGGTCGATGGGGATCCCTTCCAGTGGCGTTCCGGGAGCGAGCCCCATGTACTCGAGGGCCCGCTGGATGGCTTCCCGCTCTCCCGCGGTGGAGGCGGTGGAGGGGGCAGGCACCCGCCCGTCGATGCCGGCGACCATGCCGGGACTCGTGCCCCAGGTTACCTGGGGCGCGACGGTCGAGGCATCAACCTCCACCGTCAGGTCGTACTGGGCGTCGGGATCGCTGACGAGCAGGCTCCAGCGATCCACGGCGCGGGTCCACGCGGCGCCTGAAGGCGCGCGGGGACGGTCCATCAGATAGGCGAAGGTGGTCTCGTCGGGCGCGATCATACCCGCGCGGGCGCCGGCCTCGATCGACATGTTGCACATCGTCATCCGGCCTTCCATCGAGAGGGCCCGCACCGCGGGGCCCATGTACTCGATGACGTGCCCCGTCGCGCCCGCGGTACCGATCTGGCCGATGAGCGCCAGCACCAGATCCTTGGCGCTCACTCCCGGCGCGGGGCGGCCGGCGAACCGCGCGGCAAGCGTCCTGGGCTTCGTGGCGACCACGGTCTGCGTGGCCAGAACGTGCTCGACCTCGGTGGTTCCGATGCCGAAGGCGAAGGCGCCGAAGGCGCCGTGGGTCGAGGTATGGGAATCTCCACACACGATCATCAGTCCGGGCTGCGTCGCGCCGAGTTCGGGCCCGATCACATGGACGATGCCCTGCTCGGGCGCCGCAAGATCATAGAGCGGAATCCCGTACGCGCTCGCGTTCTCGATCAGGAGCTCGACCTGACGCCGTGCGATGGGGTCCGCGATGGGCAGAGTGCGGTCTCCGGTCGGAACGTTGTGGTCCACCGTGGCCAGGGTGAGGTCCGGCCGGCGGACCCGTCGGCCAGCGAGTCGCAGCCCCTCGAACGCCTGCGGCGACGTGACCTCGTGGATCAGATGCAAGTCCACATACAGCAGTGCGGGACCGCCGTCGGGCAACTGATGCACGACGTGGCCGTCCCACACCTTCTCGAACAGAGTGCGCCCTGACACGGGCTACACCGGCGCGACGCGTGAAGGCTTCGCCTTCGCCGCCACCTGGGCCGCCTTCCCTTCTTCCGTCCAGGGCATCATGGCTCGAAGCTGGGCCCCGATCACTTCCACAGGATGGTTCAGGTCGGCGGCGCGCATCCGGGCGAAGTTCTTTCCCCCGCTTCGGTGCTCGGCGAGCCATTCCTTCGCGAACTGACCGCTCTGGACCTCGCCGAGGATGCGCTTCATCTCCGCGCGCGTCTCATCGGTGATGATCCGGGGACCCCGGGTGTAGTCGCCGTATTCGGCGGTGTCGCTGATGGAATAGCGCATGAACTTGAGGCCGCCACGATTGATCAGGTCGACGATGAGCTTGAGCTCGTGCAGGCATTCGAAGTAGGCCATCTCGGGACGGTACCCCGCTTCGACCAGCGTCTCGAACCCGGCCTTGATCAACGCGGACACGCCGCCGCACAGCACCGCCTGCTCGCCGAAGAGGTCCGTCTCGGTCTCCTCCCGGAACGTGGTCTCGATGACCCCGGCCCGCGTGCAACCGATCCCCATCCCGTAGGCAAGGGCATTGGCGAGCGCCTGCCCGCTCGCGTCCTGGTGCACCGCGACCAGCGCCGGAACCCCGCGGCCCGCCTCGAACTCACTCCGCACCAGATGTCCGGGGGACTTCGGCGCGATCATCGAGACATCGACGCCGGGCGGAGGCACGATCTCCTTGAAATGGATATTGAACCCGTGCGCGAACATGAGCGTCTTGCCGGGGGCGAGCACCGGGGCCACGGATTCGTCATAGATGGTCCGGCCGTCCTGATCCGGCACCAGCATCATAATCGTGTCCGCGGCCTTGGCCGCCTCCGCCACGGTCATGACCTCGAGGCCCGCTGCCTGGGCCCGTTTCCAGGAGCCGCCGTCCGGGCGGAGACCCACGATCACCCGTACACCCGAGTCCCGGAGATTCAGCGCATGGGCGTGCCCCTGGCTGCCGTAGCCGATGATGGCAACCGTCCGGCCGGCCAGGCGCTGCCTGTCCGCATCTGTGTCGTAGTAAATCCGGGGACCGGTCGTCGAACGGGAACTCGCTGCCGTCATCGTCGCTCCGAGCTGAAATGGTGAAAGTCAGACCACCGGTTGAGGTTTAGGCCGGTACTGCCCGGGCATTGCGTGAGGGCGCCGCCGGTAGCCGGGAGGAGTCGCCCACCGCCCTCCCGGTCGGGAGCGGAAGCGCGAGAGACGCCCCGCGCACCAGGTCGATCATCCCGAAGGGCTCCAGCGCGCGCAGAAACGAGACCATGAACGGCGAGGTCCCCGTCGCCTCGAGCAGCAGTTCGTCGGGCCGTTCCTCGACAATCGTGGCCTGGAAGAGCGAAACGGTATCCAGCAGGGCCGAGAGCCCGGTCGGCGGAACCCGTACCCGGACCAGAAGGTGTTCGCGCATGACGCAATCTGCCTCGGCGTGGAGTGTCACCTCGCGAGCCTCGGTCATCTTGCGAAGGGCGTTCGCGGTACGCTCGGCCGTGGCTCGGTCCGCGGCAAGAGCGCAGCTGAGCCGGAGCGTCCCGGGCCGACCGGTGGGCCCCAGGGCCACGTTCGACACCGGCAGGCTCTGACGGCGGAGAATCCCCACCGCCCGATTGAGGCAGAGGAGGTCATCCGGGAAACAGACCGACAGAATCCAGGTCGCCTGCGGGGCACTCATGAGGCGGGTACGGCGGCTGGAGCGGACTCGATGGGCTCCGACAGTGACCCGCCCGGCGGGATCATCGGGAACACGTTCGCTTCCTGCTCGATCAGGAACTCCACCAGAGCGGGGCCCGGATCGCGGATCGCCCGGGTCACCGCCTCCTCGATCTGACCGGCGTGCTCCACCCGATAGCCGGCAATGCCATACGCTTCGGCGAGCTTCACGTAGTCGGGACTCCAGATCGGCGTCGCCGAATAGCGGCGACCGTGGAAGAACTGCTGCCACTGGCGCACCATGCCGAGGTAGCCGTTGTTGAAGATGGCCATCTTCACGGGAATGCCCTCCTGCACCATCGTCGCCATCTCCTGCATGTTCATCTGGAAGCCGCCGTCCCCGGAGATGGCCCAGACCGGACGCGTGGGCCTGGCAAAGTGCACCCCCATTGCGGCCGGAACGGCGAACCCCATCGTGCCGAGCCCGCCGGAGCTGATGTGGCTGTTGCGATCCTGGTAGCCGTACAGCTTCGCGACCCACATCTGGTGCTGGCCCACGTCCGAGACCACCGTAGTGCCCGGGCCGCTTCCTTCCCGCAACACCTCGAGAATACGCTCCGGGGCCATGTCTCCCCGATAGGTCTCGTGCCGGGCCCGCTGATAGCCCCGGATCTCGTCCAGCCAGGCATCGCAGCGGCGCGGCGTGACCGCCTCGAGCAGCTCCGCGATGATGGCCCGAGCGTCCCCCACAAGCGCCACGGCCACCGGCACGTTCTTGCCGATCTCGGTGGGATCCAGGTCGACGTGGATGATCCGGGCCTGCGGAGCGAAGGCCGACGTATTGCCCGTGACCCGGTCATCGAAGCGGAGCCCGATGCCCAGGATCACATCCGCGTGCTGGATGGCGCGATTCACGTGGACTTCCCCGTGCATTCCCGGCATTCCCAGATGCAGAGGATGAGAAGCCGGAAAGGCGCTGATACCGAGCAGCGTGGTGATCACCGGGATGCCGGTCCGTTCCGCCAGCGCCTGGACCTCCGCGTAGGCATGGCTCAGAATGACGCCGTGGCCCACCATCAGCAGCGGACGCTGGGCCTCGGCCAGGAGCTGCGCGGCCTCGAGGAGCTTCACCGCGGTGCTCGCCCGCGCTCCCGCTCCGGTCGCGCGCCGGCCGCCACGCCCGGAAGCGGTCGGCGCGGCAGACCATTCCATCCTCTGGTTTTGCACGTCCTTGGGCACGTCGATCAGGACCGGACCAGGCCGGCCGCTGGTGGCGATGGCGAAGGCCTCCCGCACCTTGTCCGGCATCTCGGTGACGTCGTCGACCATCACGCTGTGCTTGGTGATCGGCAGTGTGATCCCGATGACATCCGTCTCCTGAAATGCATCGCGCCCCAGCATGGCCCGCGGCACCTGTCCCGTGAGGGCCACCACGGGAGAACTGTCCATCTGCGCCGTGGCCAGGCCGGTGACGAGATTGGTGGCGCCTGGCCCCGAGGTGGCCACGCAGACCCCCGGTCGCCCGGACGCGCGGGCGTAGCCGTCGGCGGCGTGGGCCGCCGCTTGTTCGTGACGAACCAGGATGTGCCGGAGCGCCGGGGACTCCGGCAGCGCATGATAGAACGGCATGATCGCGCCACCGGGGTACCCGAAGACGAGCTCGACCCCCTGCTCCTCGAGCAGGCGGCAGAGGATGTGCGCTCCGGAGAGGAGTTCGGTCATACGCCCCAGTGCTGCGTCGAGTTGTAGGCCGTGGCCTCGAGCCGTTCCGCGTGGCGCTCCTTGTTGAGCGCGTGGACCAGGGCCCGCGCGCTGGCTTCGACGATGTCCGTCGACACGCCCTGGCCGGAGAGGGACTTCCCGCCAATCCGGCACTGCAGGAAGACCTGACCGACCGAGTCCCGCCCGGGCGTAACCGAACGCAGCGAGAGATTGATGACCTCCACCGAGCGGTCCAGGATCTCGCTGATGGCCGCGAAGGCTGCTGCGATGGGGCCGTCGCCCTTGCCGCGCGCCGCGCGCTCGCCGACCCAGGGCCCCGTCATGCGGACGTCCGCTTCCGCGTTCACGCTGCCGCAGACGACGCGGAGATGGGTGAGCACATGCTCCTCGGGCGCGTCGTGGAAGCTCTCGTGCAGGAGCGCGAGGAGGTCCTCGTCCAGGATCTCGCGCTTCCGATCCGCCAGCGTCGTGAAGTCCTTGTACAACTCGGCCAGCTTCTCCTCGCCGAGATCGTACCCGAGCTCCCGGTAGCGTCGTTCGAGGGCATGGCGACCCGAATGCTTCCCGAGCACCAGGGTTGATCGCGGAATGCCCACCGTCTCGGGGCGAATGATCTCGTAGGTCAGCCCGTGCTGCATCACTCCATGCTGATGGATTCCGGCCTCGTGAGCGAAGGCGTTACGACCGACGATCGCTTTGTTGGGCTGGGGGAAGCTCCCGGTCAGGTAGGACAGGAGCTGGCTGGTTCGGAAGATCTCCTGGGTGTTGATCGCCGTCTCGAAGCGGGCCAGTTGGGGGCGCACCCGGGCCGCCATCACGATCTCCTCCAGCGCGGCATTGCCGGCCCGCTCCCCGATCCCGTTGACGGTGCACTCCACCTGCCCCACTCCAGCCTCGATCGCCGCCAGGGAGTTGGCCACCGCCAGGCCGAGGTCATCATGGCAGTGCGCGCTCCAGACGACGCGATCACTCCCCGCCACCCGCTCGCGGACCGTCCGGAACATCGCCGCGTACTCCTCCGGCAGGGCATATCCGACCGTGTCCGGCAGATTCACCGTGGTTGCGCCCTCGGCAATCGCCAGCTCGGCCACCTGACAGAGGAAATCGAGATCGGTCCGGCTGGCGTCTTCGGCGGAGAACTCCACATCGTCGGTGTATTGGCGCGCCTGGCGGATCGAGCGGCGGGTCAGCTCCAGGGCCTGCTCGCGGTTGATGCGGAGCTTGTGCTCCAGATGCAGGTCGGAGGTCGACAGGAACACGTGCAGCCGTCCCCGTTCCGCCGCCCGGATTGCCTCACCAGCGAGTTCGATGTCCCGGTCGTGGCAGCGAGCCAGCGCCGCGATGACGGGCCGCCGCACTTCCTGGGCGATCTCCCGGACGCTCCGAAAATCCCCTTCGCTCGCCGCGGGGAACCCGGCCTCCATCACGTCCACTCCGAGCGCATCCAGCTGCCGGGCGAGCCGCAGCTTTTCCTCCGGCGTCATCGTATTGCCGGGCGCCTGCTCGCCGTCCCGAAGGGTCGTGTCGAAGATGATCAGGTTGCTGGCCATACCGGGTCTCCGTCCTCCTGAAGGAAGAGCCTAGAAACGAAAGCCGCGGACCTTGTCGGGGTCCGCGGCGAGTGGGGCTCAATCTTGCTCGATCAGTGCTGCCCGTGAACGCCGCGCTCCCCGTGTCCCAGTCCCAGAAGGACGAGCACGAGGCTAATAAGGACGAGCACGAGGGACAGCGAACCGAGCATCGAGCACCCTGCGTCAAATTGAGTCGGGCGACAACTTTATGCGTCCCGCTGCGTCGCCCGCGCAGCCTCAACGTACCGGCCCACTCTGAGCCTGTCAAGGCAGCCGGGGCCACAGGGCCGGCTCGGTCCCGCCCCATGACCTCCCTTGACCGGCCGGGCGAGGCTTGTATTTTTATTCACATGCAGCGTCCGCTCTGGAATAGCGCCACCGTCATTCTGGCCATGACCCTCCCGGTCGGGAGCGGTCCCGGACGCTGACGCGCTTTCGCGCTGGACAGTGACCGGCCCGCTCCCTGAGGACGCGGGCCTTTTTCGTGCCATGTCGAGGAGGACCCCCGTGCCCGATCCCCGCTCCGGTTTCCCCGCATCCGCCGCCCACCACCGGATCGCGTCCGCGGGGAGCACTCGCGCGCATGATGCCTGCGGGGTGGGCTTCGTTGCCCGGGCCAACGGTGAGCGCTCCCACGAGATCGTGCGCATGGCCCTCGAGGCGGTGGCCCGGGTCGCGCACCGGGGAGCTGCGTCGACCGACAACTCCGGGGACGGGGCCGGGATTCTCACTCAGATCCCCAACCGGCTGTTCCACCGGGAAGCGTACCGGCTGGGGCTGCGCCTGCAGCCTGGCCAGGCGTTCGGCGTGGGTGTCTTCTTCCTGCCCAACGACCACGAAAAGCTGAGTCGGGCCCGCCGATTCGTCGAGCAGGTGCTGGAGCGCAACGGGATTCCCTCGCTCGGTTGGCGTGACGTCCCGACCGAGCCCGCGGCGCTGGGCCCCCAGGCGCGGGCGAGTTGCCCCGCCATCGGCCAGCTTTTCGTCGGCCGCCCGCTCACCGCGCTGGACGACGATGCCTGGGAGCGGGCCCTCTACCTGGCCCGGCGCGACATGGAACGCGAGGCCGATAGCGCTGGCGTCTCGCCCTTCTTCGTCTGCTCCTTTTCCTGCCGCACGATCGTCTACAAGGCGCTCCTGACCGGCACCCAGCTCCCGGTCTTCTATCCCGATCTGCGCTACCCGGAGTACGAGAGCGCCGTAGCCCTGTTCCACCAGCGCTATTCGACGAATACCCTGCCGAGCTGGGCGCTGGCCCAGCCATTCCGGATGATCGCCCACAACGGAGAGATCAACACCTTGTGGGGCAATCGGAACGCCATGGCGGGCCGCGAGGCCGACCTGATCTCCCCGATCTGGGGCAACGACATCGAGCGCCTCAAGCCGGTGATCTGGCCCGAAGGCAGCGACTCCGCGGGCTTCGACAACACGATGGAGCTGCTGGTGCGGTCCGGGCGGGACCCGCTTCACACGATGATGATGCTGGTCCCCCAGGCTTGGGAGCAGTACCCCGATGTCGAGCCAGCCATCCGGGACTTCTATCGCTTTCACGCCCACCTCACGGAGCCCTGGGACGGACCGGCGGCGTTGGCATTCTCGGACGGGGTCATCGCCGGCGCCGCCACCGACCGCAATGGCCTCCGGCCCTGCCGGTACAAGGTCACGCGCGACCAGCTCGTGGTGGCCGGCTCCGAGGTAGGGTTGGTGGATCTCGACCCCCGGGAGGTCGTCGAGAGCGGGCGGCTCGGCCCCTGCGAGTTCATCGCGGTGGATCTGCATCACGGCACCGTGCTCCGCAACATGGACGTCAAACGCCGGGTCGCCTCGCGGCAGCCCTACGGGCAGTGGTGCCGCGAGAACATGCAGGTGCTCGAGCCGGATTCCGCCTATCGCTTCGCTCCGCTCGGCTCGAGCGAACTCGCCACCCGGCAGGCGGTCTTTGGGTACGGCAATGAAGATCTCCGTTTCGTCCTGGAATCCATGGGGGGAAGCGGAACGGACCCGGTCTGGAGCATGGGGGACGATGCCCCGATTCCGCCGCTCGCGAAGACCCCGATCGGGGTCTACAGCTACTTCCGGCAGCGCTTCGCGCAGGTGACCAACCCCCCGATCGACCCCCTGCGAGAGTCGGTGGTCATGTCGTTGCGGGTCCATATGGGGAAACACGGCTCGTTCCTGATCGAACACCCGAGCCTCGCGCGAGTGCTGCGCGTGGACCATCCCATCCTGCTCGACGAGGAAATGGCGGCGCTGCGCAACACCCCCGGCTTCTCCTGCATTACGCTGAACACGGTGTGGCCGGTGGCCGAGGGAGTCGAGGGCCTCAAGTCTGGCCTCGACCGTCTCTGTGCGGAGGCGGAACGTGCCGCGCGGAACGGTGCCCGCCTTCTGGTCCTCTCCGACCGGGCCGCGGATACGGAGCAGGCCCCGGTTCCAATGCTTCTCGCGCTCGGAGCGGTGCGCCGGCATCTGATGGATGGGGGCCTTCGGATGCGCCTCGGGCTCGTGGTCGAGACGGCGGATGCCTGGGATATCCATCATTTCGCCACGCTGATCGGCTATGGCGGCGAGGTCATCTACCCGTGGCTGGCTCTTCAGTCGGTGCACGCCCTGTTCGGCGAGGGGCCAGAGGAAGAAGCGGGCGGTGGGCGTCAGCGGCAGAGCCGCTACGACGTCGCCGACCGTCCGTCCCCGGAAGAAGCCAGGCGCCGCTATCGCGCTGCCGCGGAAAAGGGCCTCCTCAAGATCATGTCCAAGATGGGGATCTCGGTCCTCCCGTCGTACAACGGCGCGCAGATCTTCGAGTGCCTCGGGCTGGGGCAGGACGTGGTACAGCGCTGCTTCCGCGACACGGACTCGGCGATCGGCGGGGTGGGGTTCGAGGAGCTGGCCGAGGACGTGCTACTCCGCCACCGGCAGGCCTACACCGCTCTGGAGCGCGGCGAAGCACCCAACGTCCCCGACTACGGTCGGATCCGCTTCCGCAAGGAAGGTGAAGAACACGCCTGGGCCCCCCAGGTGGTGGTGTCGCTGCAGAAAGCGGTGGGAGGTGGCAAGTCGACCAAGCACCCTGAGGCCGACGTGGAGACTGGCTACGCCAGATACAAGGAGTTCGTCGCCCGGGCGGAGGATCGCCGGCCCTCGAATCCACGTGACCTTCTGGGTCTCCGCCTCGCCACGAACCCGGTGCCACTGGAGGAGGTGGAGCCCGTCGACGCGATCATGCGCCGCTTCGTCTCCTCCGCGATGTCCCTGGGCGCGCTCTCGCCCGAGGCGCACGCCACGGTCTCCATCGCCATGAACCGGATCGGCGCCCGGTCCAACTCGGGAGAAGGAGGCGAGGATTCGTTCAACTACGCTCCGCTGCCCAACGGAGACCGGGTGGACAACCGGATCAAGCAGGTCGCCTCGGCCCGCTTCGGGGTGACCACCGAGTACCTCATCCGCGCGGAGGAGCTCGAGATCAAGGTGGTGCAGGGCGCCAAGCCCGGCGAAGGCGGTCAACTCCCGGGTCACAAGGTCACGGAGCTGATCGCGCGGCTGCGGCACGCCGTCGTAGGCATCCCGCTCATCTCGCCGCCACCGCACCACGACATCTATTCGATCGAGGACCTGGCGCAGCTCATCCTGGACCTGAAGACCGTGAATCCCCGGGCACGCGTGGGAGTGAAGCTGGTCGCCGAGACCGGAGTCGGCACGGTGGCCGCCGGCGTGGCCAAGGCATACGCCGATTACGTGCTGATCGCCGGTCACAGTGGCGGCACCGGGGCCTCGCCCCTGTCGTCCATCAAGCACGCGGGGAGTCCGTGGGAGCTCGGACTCGCGGAAGCGCAGACCACGCTGGTCGCGAACGGCCTGCGCCATCGGATCGAGGTGCGCACCGATGGGGGCTTCCGGACCGGGCGCGATGTAGTGGTCGCCGCGCTCCTCGGCGCGGAATCCTACGGTTTCGGGACCGCCCCGCTCATCGCCATCGGCTGCGCCATGGCCCGCCAGTGCCATCTCAATACCTGTCCCACGGGAGTGGCCACTCAGCGGCCCGACCTGCGCGCGAAGTTCAAGGGGACACCCGACCAGGTCGTCACCTATTTCAGCTTCGTTGCCATGGAGATCCGGGAGATTCTGGCCAGCCTCGGCGCCCGGTCACTGGATGAAATCATCGGCCGGGCAGACCTGCTCACCCGGGTCGAGCATCCCGAAGTGCCACGGGCCCAGATGCTCGACCTCTCGATGCTGATGACGCCGGCTCTCCCCGGGCGTGAGACGGCGGTGCGCCGCGTCGTCGAACGGAACGACAGGCCGGGCGTGACCTACCTCGACGATGAGATCCTGCAGGAATGCGCGAGCCACATCAGCCAGGGTCTGCCCTTCTCGGGCTTCTACGACATCCGCAATCACCACCTGGCCGTCGGCGCGCGAGTGGCGGGAGCCATCGCCCGGCATCACGGCGACGCGGGACTGCCTCCCGGTCACCTGCAGCTTCGGTTCCGAGGCAGCGCGGGCCAGAGCTTCGGCGCGTTCGCAATCCGGGGGATGCATCTCAGCCTGGAAGGCGAGGCCAACGACTACGTGGGCAAGGGGCTCTCCGGCGGCGAGATCAGCATCCGCCCGTTCCGCCAGGCGGCTTACGCTCAACTCGGTCACGAGAACACCATCGTCGGCAATACCTGCCTCTACGGAGCCACGGCGGGGCGGCTGTTCGCCGCGGGCCAGGCCGCCAGCCGATTCGCGGTGCGGAATTCGGGCGCGACTGCCGTGGTCGAGGGCGCCGGGAATCACTGCTGCGAATACATGACCGGAGGCCTGGTTCTGGTCCTGGGCCCGGTGGGCCGGAACTTCGGCGCGGGCATGTCCAACGGCGTGGCCTACGTGCTGGACGAGACCGGCAGCTTTGCCAGCCGCGTCAACATGGACATGGTGCGCGTGGATCGGTGCAGCGAAGCCGATGAGGAGGCGATTCTACGGTTGATTCACGAGCACCAGGAACGCACGGGCAGTGCGCGCGCCAAGCACCTGATCGAGCAATGGGACGGCTATCGGTCCCAGTTCAAGAAGGTGGTTCCGAACACGACACCCACCGCCCCAAAGCCCGAGACCGTCACACCGGCGCCCGCGCCAGAGGTGGAGCCCGAGCCGGCCTCGGCCTCGTAGGAGGCAGGGGTGGCTTCCAGTCTGATCCAGTTAATAGGAAGGCGCTTGCGGGGGTTGAGGTGATTACTTAACTTGCTGAACAACAAGCAAGCTAGCCGGAGCGCCGGAGGCAGCGTGCAGCGCATTGCGGAGCGAGAGCGCAATCCAGTAAGAACGCGGGAGGCGATCCTCGACGCGGCAGAGCATCTGTTTGCCGATCGAGGGTACGAGGCCACCAGCCTCCACGATGTCGGGGCAGCGGCAGGTGTCTCGCGGGGCACGCCAGGCTATTTCTTCGGCTCGAAGGAGCGTCTCTATCGCGAGGTGCTGGAGCGGTGTCTCGAGCGGGTCCGTGCCGCCGTTCGGAGCGGCCGCGAGCGCGCGCTGGCGAGCGCCGAGCCGCGCGACGTGGTGCTTGCCGGCGCGGTCGGGGAATACTTCGACTTCATTGACGCCAACCCGGATTTCGTCCGCCTGCTCGAGCGCGAAGCACTCGACGGCGGACGCCACATCGCCACACTCCCCCCACACCTCGAAGCCGCGCAGGAAGCCTTGGGGGCGATCGTGAGCGAGCTGGCCCTCGAGCCGTCCGACGAATCCGAGGCCAGGCAGATCCTGATTAGCATGCTGGCCCTCTCATGGTTCCACGTCGTGCACGGCCCTACCGTGCTGCGGGCGCTGGGTCTGGACGCGCGGCACCCCGGGTTTCGCGAGGCACGACGCGAGCATGTGGTTGATCTGGTGGTTCGTGGCCTCCGCAGTCACCTCCCCGAGCGCCAGCCGGCGCCGCTCATGCCCGCTGGTCCATCAGTCGATACTGTAGACTCGCATCATAAGGAAGCACGCCCATGACCAACCTCCTGACCCCAGAGCCCAGAACCGGCACGTCGGCGGGCGGCGCGCTGGCCACGGAGAAGGAAGCCCGCGAAGTGGCGGAGGCCGCTCGTGAACGAGAGTGGCAGGCGCCGAGCTTCGTGCGGCAACTCTTCGAGGGTGATTTCCAGATCGGCCTCATCCATCCCTACCCCGAACCCACCGCCGAGGACCTCGAACGAGCCCGCCCGTTTCTGGAGCGCCTCGAGACGTTCATGCAGAACCGCGTCGACAGCGATCGGATCGACCGTGAGGGGAAGGTGCCCGAGGAGGTGATTCAGGGCCTCCGCGAGATCGGCGCCTTCGGCATCAAAATCCCCAAGGAGTACGGCGGGCTCGGTCTCTCACAGTTGATGTATACAAAGGCGATCGGATTGGTCACGAGCCAGGACGGCAGCCTGACGGCGCTGCTCTCGGCGGCGCAATCCATCGGCGTACCGACGCCGCTCAAGCTGTTCGGCACTCCGGAGCAGAAGCGGAAGTACCTGCCCCGGCTGGCCCGCGGGGCCATCTCGGCCTTTGCGCTGACCGAAGCCAACGTGGGCTCGGATCCGGCTGGCCTTTCCACCCACGCCGAGCTGTCGCCGGACGGCACGCACTACATCCTGAATGGCGAGAAGTTGTGGTGCACCAACGGCACCGTGGCCGAACTGTTCGTCGTGATGGCGCGGACCTCGGGGAAGCGAATCACCGCCTTCATTGTCGAGGCAGACTGGCCCGGCGTCGAGGTGGTGCATCGGCTCCATTTCATGGGGCTCAAGGGAATCGAGAACGGCGTCATCAGGTTCACCAACGTCAAGGTCCCCGTCGAGAACATCGTCTGGGGAGAAGGCCGTGGCCTGAAGCTGGCCCTGATCACGTTGAACACCGGTCGGCTGACGCTGCCCGCATCCTGCGTGGCCGGCGCCAAGCGATGCCTCGAGATTGTCCGCGCCTGGGCCAACGAGCGGGTCCAGTGGGGCCAGCCCATCGGCAAGCACGACGCCATCGCCCAGAAGATCGGGCGCATGACCGCCGAGACCTTCGCGATGGAGTCGATGAGCGACCTGGCCAGCCTGATGGCCGATCAGGGAAACCGCGATATCCGCCTCGAGGCCGCAATGGCCAAGATGTGGA
>Ga0335081_10002381_pt1 | contig 29592 bp, 19 predicted proteins | sample Lox_Sample_35_FD_206713 | JGI IMG/M metagenome (GOLD analysis project Ga0335081, IMG submission 206713) | Soil microbial communities from Loxahatchee National Wildlife Refuge, Florida, United States - Lox_Sample_3.5 | ecosystem: Environmental > Terrestrial > Soil > Wetlands | place: USA...
CTCGAAGAAGTCCCCCAAGGCCCCTCTCGCGCGACTGAACGACAGCGAGCTCGGGGCCGCGTCCGGCGGCCGGATGCGGATCCCCGGTGGCCGGGTCCCGACCGTCCTTCTCGACGACGGCATCAACATCCTCACGACCGACCCGTCGCGAAGCAACGTCATCATCACGATTGTCTAGGCGGTTCGGCCGGTCGAGGCCCGCCGCCCCGGGTCTCGCGCAGAGCGAGGGGCAGCGGGTTCAACCTGCTGCCCCTCTGTGCGCTGCGGACGCTTTCGGGCCGAGGCGCCTGGCTCGGGACTCCTGCGCGTCGGGAGCGCCCGGCGCCCGTTTGCCGCCATCCCAACCGGACGGGTTCAGCAAACCGCGTCCGCGGACGGTCGCGAGCGGCGAGCGGCTGCCGCAAGGCACCGCCCGCCGACGACGCACGGCCGAGAGCGCCCTAGGAGGCGAGCAGGGACGGGGGGCCCGGCTCGATGTGCTCGTCGAGCCCCGTCTCTTCCCTCTGCAGGGCCTGCTCCACCGGGCTCCCGGCGGGACCGGCCGGGGATCCGAGGGCGAGCGCCTCGGCGCCGTAGGCGGAGTCGTCCGTGACGTCACGGACCACGAGAGGCCTGAGCCACTCCGGCGGAGGGGCGGCGGAAGCGAACGCCGGCAGCCTCGCCACGGCGAGGACGAGCGCGCGGTCCGCGAACGAGTCGATGTCCCAGGCGATGCCGGCCTCGAGGAGCCGGTAGCGGCGTCTTTCGAGCCGACGGCCGCCGGTGAGGGGCCAGAGCCCCTCGAAGACGGGCTTGGCCAGCTCCTCCTCCGCCTCGGCAAGGCCGCTCCCGCGCCGGCGAAGGGTGCGGTAGTAGCGCTCGCCGTCCGGGCCCCGCACCCGCCGCACGCTCTCGCACACCTGTTCACCCACCAACCATCCCTCCAGGATCTCCAGCGCCGGGGCGCCGGATGTCCCCGGCGGAAGCCCGGAGAGCAGGTAGCGCCGATCGATCTCGCGCTCGCCCGCCGCCCGGTTCTCGAGGGCCGCCGCCACGCCCTCGATTGCCATCGAGGCGGCGTAGAGCCCCCCGCCCTCGACTTCTCGCTCGAGCAGGAGGAGGAGCGCGTCGCGGTGGGCGCGGACCAGTCGATCCAGTGCGAGGAGTCCTGCTCGGGGGTTCGGCCCGAGCGCCCTGCGAAGGGCCGCGAAACCGAGCGGCCCGTCGCGCCCCGCCATGTGGAGGAGCCTAGCTCGCTCCGCTCCCGCGCTCGCGGCGCTCGTCAGGATCTCGTCCGCCAGCACGAAGGCGTCGTTCAGGTCGCCGAGCACGTCCTGCAGGCGCTTCAGGTGCTTGAGGGAGACGCGGACGTCGGCGTGCGGGTTCCCCTTGAGCGGTTCGAGGAGGTAGCGCAGGCGCTTCGCCTCGATGCGTGCCTCGTGCGCCACCTGCCGATCTTCCGGGCCGCGGACCTCGCCTAGGCGTTCTTTCAGGACCGCGAGCTGCTCGCGCAGGAGAATGGCGAGAACGTTGGCGAAGGATCCGTTCGGGTCGGCCCGCCGCAGGTGGCTCTGGTAGACCTCGAGCTTCGCCCCCAGTTTCGCGGAGACCCGGCGGTAGGTCTCGAGGAGCGCCTTGGCCTCCTCCTCCGGCCGCGAGGCGCATTCGAGGCGCCGGACGAGCCAGTCGAGCCCCGCCCTCTGCCTCGGGTCTATGAGGGCGCCCTTGTCGGAGAGCCAGGCGAGCTGGACCTCGGCGTCCCGGGCGCGGTTGGTGGAGCGGGCGAGCGCCTTCAAGCGCTTCTCGGCCCGACGTCGGACGCTGCTCGCGAGCCAGGGGCGAAAGGCCCGCAGCGCGCTGCGGAGGCGTCGCATGCCCACTCGAAAGTCGTGGAGGGCCTCGGCGTCCTCGGCGGAGACGAGGCGCTCGGCCGCCGCGTCGGCCTGGGCGAGCAGCGAGAGGTTACGAGCCTAGCCCCTTTCCTCCGCGGGGCGGTCGACGAAGTCGTCGGCGAGCTGCATGGGCAGGGACTCTAGCAGGCGGGTATCACATGCTCTGGAGCCGACCGCCCACTCTGGGTCGCCGCCCGAAACCGTCCCGGCGGGCACCTCCCTGGATCTCGAGATCCCGGGCGCCTGGCGGTGTGTTGGAGCTACCGGCCCCGCCTGCGAACGAGGAGGGCGCTCGCCACAGCTCCGCCCGCGAGCCCGGCGGCGGTTGCCGCCGCGAGCGCGCCAAGGCCGAGGGACGGCTGCGCCCACCAGGCGAGGACGGCAAGGGAGGCGAGCGCGGCCCCGATGGCGCCGGCCGCGAGCCGGCGCGAGGGTGCCGCGGCCTCGAGAGCCTGGTCGCGGATCGTCGCCGCCAGGTAGAGGGCCTCGGGCGCCGGGCGCTCGCTGTTGGGAAGAAGGCGCCGGATGGCCCGACGACTGCCGGGAGCGAGCGTTCTCGCTTCCTCTCGGAGAGCGAGCGCCGCGAGCGAGAGCTCGGGCTCGCGAAGCCCGAGGAGCGCCATCCGCCGAGCCCCGGCGGCGAGGCGCCGCCCCAGCTCGACGTCGCCGCGCGCGGCGGCATCGTGGGCCTGATCGAGCAGGTCGAGGGCGGGTCCGACGCCGGCGGCGTCGGCGTCGGGGCCGAAGGCCATGACCCGGCGGACGAGATCGGCGCGGGCGGTGGCGACCTCGGCGGCGAGGGGCCCGCCGGCCCGCGTCGGGTTGGCCGACTCGCCCCCGGGCGGGCGACGCTCGACGAGCCGCCTCTCGGGTGCGTAGTCGAGGCGGGCGAGCGCCTCCGCCGGCTCGAGCCAAACCACCTCGTCCACCTCGTCCCCGGCGTCGAGCGTCCCCTCGCGCTCGAGGCGCATGTGCCAGTAGAGGACGATCTTGGGGGTGCGCCGCGGGACGTAGAAGGTGGCCCCCGCGAAGGTCGTGATCCGTCCTCGGCAGCCGGTCTCCTCCTCGACCTCGCGAAGCGCCGCCTCCTCCCAACCTTCATCGTTCGCGAGCTTGCCCTTGGGCAGGCTCCAGTCGTCGTGCCGGGGCCGATGGATGAGCGCCAGCCGCGAGTGGCCGGCGTCTTCGCGCCAGAGGAGCCCGCCCGCTGCTCGCACGATCGCCATGGGGCGGGATCGAAGCACGGCTCGTCCTGCGCGCCAAGCCGACCCGAGTGGCGAGCCTGCCGTCCTCGGGAAGCGTGCGCAAAGGAGGGTGCCGCGCGTGGGTAGGGAAACGCCTACCCTCCCGTACCTGCCCCGGTCGGGCGATGCACTCGGGGGGTGGCGGAAGGGCTCGCGCCCGTTCGTCGAGGCTCGCCCGCGCAATCCCCGGTCGGAGGGTTCGCGAACCTTCACGGGGGCGCCACGCGCGCGGCACGCGCAGCGTTCATGCTCATGCGGTGCGACGAAGCTCTCTGGCCCCGCGACACGGCAACGCTCGAACGTTCGCTGTCCGGAGTTTCTCGGGCGCACCCGCGAAACCGCGCGCGACCCTCCGAGGCGGATCGGGTCCCGGGTTGGCGAGCGAGGGTACGCCCGCGGGGTCGCCAAGGGGCTCCCCGTGAATCACCAGCCGCCCGACGTGCGCGACTTCGTCGTGATCGGGCATCACGTGCGGGTCGAGCGGGCGGGGAGCCGGCGCTGGCAGGTCTGGGTGGATGAGGAGCTCCTCGACGAGGACTTTGCCTTCTCGTACGAGGCCTGGGCGAGGGGAGTGGCGGAGAGCTACACGCGCGGCCCTGTGGGCCGCGGGCGGCTGCCGCTCGAGGCAGATGCTCCGGCTTGGGAGGGGGGCAGGCCCGAGGGTGAGCCAGGGAAGCGGGGGAGCTGAGAACGGCCGGCTCTCCGAGGCGCACCCCATGGGGGCCGGGGGTGCATGCGATGTGCGTCCCGGGCCGATGGGCAGCCTGAGAAACGCCTGCGCCCGGCGCCTCCGCCTCGAGCCGAACCCCAGGGACCACCTCAGTCCCCTTCCATTCACACCGACTCGAAGCGATCCGGCTCGAGCCCCGCGGTCCCCCGGGATGGCCGAGGCCACGAGGGCGTCTTGGGCTCGAGTGTGACCGACCCACGATCGCGACGAGTAGAAGAGAGAGAGGATCTCTTCTTATGGAACTGAAGATCCCCCCGGCGGTCTTGGGCCCAACGCAACGGCCTTCTGCTGCCCGCTCGCTACGATGTCGCTGCAGGAGCGGAGGCCTCCGTGCCACGATCGGGCGGCCGGATGGCTCTCAATAGCCCGAACGCGTGACGCGAGCGGGGATATTGCCCTCAGAATCGTCCGAAATCCGGCCGGAAGACCAATTTGGGGGCATGTCAGGTCCACGCGACGGTCAAGAAGTGATTAGCGAGACCCGCCGGTTTCCTTGGAGGGGAGTCCGGAGGTGCCCATGCGTGTCCTTGGTCTGGTCGGTCTTGGCCTAGTCGCCGCCTTCATTCTCGGAGCTGCATATGGGCGTACGGTCCACAGGGTCGCCGCGCACGAAGCGCAACATGTTGCCGGGCAAATAGAGGCCGCAGCGAAGAAGCTGTAAGCCGCGCCGAGATTCGCTTTGCCAAGAGGGGCGGCGCGCAGCCCAGCCCGCATCCTCGGAGGTGGACGCCAGAGGGCCAGGCCGCGCGCCGCCATTTTCGCTGGGACCCTAACCGTCAACCGTGGCGACAGCGTGGCGTCGGTGGAGATCCGGCGTGGCTGTGCGAGCGGCGCCTCGGCGGCGTTGGCGTCCGCTGTGTCGAACGGGGCGGACCGCGCCCATGCGTGCGACGCTAGCCAGCGCAGCCGGCCCCGGGGCGCCTGGGAGGGGGACGGACCGCGGCGCCCACCGCCGAATCTAGCGCGACCGCTCGCTCCCGGGAAGTCCGACCCGACGCGCGTGCGTGCTGAGATCACCCTACGAAGGTCCAAGGGAACGCGGGCCGCGCGCCGGCGAGGTTGCGCGCGCGGGGGCTTTGGACGGCTCCCTGCGACATGGGCCGCCGGTAGAAAGTGGCCCGTCTCGCGGACACCTTGACACCCCCGCATACGAGAGGAGCCCAGGCGCGGCTCCAGGGAGAAGACGGCGCCGAACGGCGGCAGGCACTCCAATTCACGGAACGGGCGGGTCCCCCGTCCAATTGGCTCACCAGCCCGCGTCGGCCCCGGCCTTTGTGGGGATTATCCCCGAGCGGGCCAAAGAGGGACTCGCGCAGATTCATGACGACAAAGAAGGGGCGCACGATCAGTCAGAATTCGCCTTGTCGTCAAGGACGATGGCGAGGAGCCTTCGTCATGCGTAGCAAACCTTACCGTGACCTCCACCGAGGACCACCGCTCAACCTTAGCGAGCGGAGCATCGATCGCGTGCTGGCGGAGGAGTTTGAGCCCTAGCTACAGCTTGTCGGGAAATTGGACCCCCGCTTTACGGGTACCTGGCTGCGGAGCGGCCTGAAGACCCCAATTGGGGTCGATTGCTTGCGCACGGGTATCACCCTAAGTGTATGCATCTGCTTGCTCGTGACCAAGGTCACCGTCAGGAGCTTGCTCGGCGGAACCCTGGGCGTGGTTGTCGTCAACAAGACCGGAGAGATCATCCAGTGCAAGTGGTTCGGCGGTTACAGGCCGACGCTGCGTTAACGACGGGGCACCTCGCAGGCGAGCACGCAGTCGCCGCCGCGCGCAGCTAATCCCCTTGCTGCTTACTTGCATGACGTAGGGTGATCCCCCTGCGCGGAGAGGCTGCGCGTTGCAAGATGCACGAGATGTCGCGCGTGGAGGGCGCGCGTGGCAGAAGGTCACGACGTTTCCGGACGCAGCGATCACTTACCGTCACTCGAAACCTGTGGTAGGCGTGCTGTTGCGGGGTGGCGCGAGGATGAATGTCGCTCAACGAAATGGTGTGCCGCAACCTCCACATGCTTCGGCGCAGGCGGAAGTTGACGCAGGAGCAACTGGCGCGAAAAGCGAAGCTGTCGGTCTCTTACGTCTCGATGATCGAAAGGGCGGAGCGCTCGCCCCCGCTTGACACAGTTGAGAAACTCGCAAGGGCGCTGAACGTAGATCCGCTGACGCTCTTTGGAGGCTAAGGGCGCCTCGTCGGAATCGGGCTCTAGGTGGCGGGCGGCCGGGCAGGCCGTTCGCTGCTTCGCGACCCTACGCGGTGCTGCCCACCTCGACGACGCGGAGCGATGCCGCCCTCCAGTGTCGAGCCTGACCGAGAACTCCCCTTCGAGTTGGGCGAGGACCGACTCACCGGAGGGAAGAGGGAAAAGCGAACGCCTCCAGGTCCCCGACGCGCTTCTTCTTAGCTCACGGACCAACTCGGCAACCTGTCCGTGACCGCCCCGGCCGCGAGCTCCGGCGCCGCCGCCGCACCCTGAAACACGCGGCAGCGCTGGAACCTCGAGAGCCGCGGCGATCGACGGCGACGTGTTCTGGCCGCTCACATCGTCGGAGCTTGCGGCAAGAGGCCGCGCACGTTCGCACGGCCCGTTTGCCTTCTCTCCGCGAGGGCCCCCATCCCCATGTCGTCGCTACCGAGGCGGCGCCGTCACCGAAGGCTGGCGGGTGCGCCGGACCGTCGGGCGAGCCGGAGAGACAGCGAGGTCATGCGTACAGGTTGCCTCGTGAGCCACCTGGAGCTCTCGCAGGATCTCGAGCAACTCGCTCGGCTCCGCGTCGCGCCCCCGGACGACAACGTCGACGCAGAATCCGCAGGACGGGGTGCCACCACATTGGAAGGTGACCTTCGCGAGCATGGGGGGTGAGGCTACGTCGGGGCGGCTGGGATGTCGAACGATATCGGGACCCGGGGCGCTGCCGCACGCTCGGAAGACGGGCTCCTCGCCGGCGCTCAAACGCTCTGCCCCGGGGCGCCATCCCTTCCCCGAGGGTCGCCCAACGGCGGCCCCGAACAATGGGCGGGAACCGGCGGCCAGTGCTTGCGGGAGGTCCGCGGGACAAGAAGAGGGGCCCGTCGCCACTAGGTCTGCCCCCGCGCGACGGACCCCTTCGGCGCTGCAACCGGGGAACCGGTGCGCGCCGTTCATGAGCGTAGGGGCCTCGTCGCCGAATGACACCTCCCGGTGGGGCAGCGACCCCACCGTGACAAGAACGGACTCGCCGCGTTGGACGCGGTGCCCTCAACGCCGCTTGCGTTGGATCCCTCTCGAGACGGGACTCGAGTTAGCCCGCCGCAAAGCACGCCTTGCCGGAGGTCCCCGCACGAACTGTTCGACCGCCGAGAAGGGTCCATGCCAGCGAACGAAACCAGCCGTGGCACTGAGCCCTCCTCAGCCGGCGTCAACATCCGTTTTGCAACATGCCGGGAAGTACATTCTCAAGACGTGCTGCTCAGCGTGCGCCGCGACGTGCGGGTAGCCCTGGTTGCGACCACCGCCACCATGCTATCCCCGCCGCAACCCGAGAACACAGTCCACCTTGTGGTCTCCCCGGCAGGCTCGTCTGGCGGGCGACGTCGCTCCCTGCCCGCGGTGCGGCCGGGAAATGGCGCTTGTGCCGCCGGCCGGCGAAGGACGCCCAACCAATAGAAAGGGACCCGCGGTTCTCACCGTAAGTCCCCATTTTTCGTCGTTCGTTTGGTGGAGCCGACACCCAGACTTGAACTGGGGACCTACTGATTACGAATCAGTTGCTCTACCAGCTGAGCTATGTCGGCAGGATCCCAGGAAACCGGGGCGTTCTAGCACTGGGCGCGGCCCATCGCAAGGGCGTCATCCCGGGGTCTGGGGCATGGCCGCGCGAAGGCGACGGGCGAGCACCCGGATGACCGCGCGCGCGACCTCGAGTTCCTCGGCGAGCAGGTCCTGGAAGTCCTCCCTGCGGATGCGCAGCAGGACGGTGTTGGTGGCGGCCTGCACGGTGGCGCTCCGGGGCGCAGGGTCGAGGAGGGCCATCTCCCCGAAGACCTCGCGCTCGCCGAGTTCCGCCACGACCGAGTTCGCCTTGAGGACGCGCACCCGGCCCTCGACGATCAGGTAGAGCGCGTCGGCGATCTCGCCCTCGTGGAAGATCTCCTCGCCGGCGCCGCGCTGCTCCTCCTCGGCGAGGAGCGCGATTCGGGCGAGGTCCTCTCCGGGGAGCGCCGCGAAGAGCTCGGCAGCCCCGAGGAAGAGGACCTTCTCGACGGTGGCGATCAGCGGGATCCCTCCTTGGCGAGACCCATGGCGCGCCGCGACAGCGCCCTCACTGCCGGATGAGGATCCAACGCCGTCTGTCGGCACGCAACATCCCGGGCGGCGGGAGGGAAGAGGCGGATGGCCGCCGCGAGCGCCGCCTCGCGAACGAAGGGGGTCTGGTGCTCGAGAAGGGAAGCCAGGGCGGACCCGGGAAGGGAGATCCCGTTCGCGGCCGCGTAGTGGAGGGAGGCCGCGGCGATCCAGTCGTCCTCGTCCGCGGCGAGCGCCGGCAGCCAGGCGTCGCGCGGTCGGCGTGGCAGCCGGAGGATGCCCGAGACCTCCCGCAGCCGCGCGGCGCGGGACCGGCCATCGAGCAGCGGGACGAGAAGGCGCCGGAGCCTCGGCTCGAGCACGTGGTCCAGGATCTCCAGGGCGCCCGCCCGGTGCGCCGGGACCTCGTCGTCGAGCGCCAGCAGGACCGGGGCGAGGTCGGCCTCGGGGTGGATGAGCCCCACCAGGCCGGCGGCGCGTCGTCCGGCGCGCTCGGCTCGCTCCGCGAGTGCCAGTGCGAGGGCGGTGGCGGACGCCTCGGGCCCTCGAGCGAGGCGGTTGCGAGGGGCGGGGTCGAGGCCGAGCGCCTCGGCGGCGGCGAGCGCCCGGTACCCTTTCTCCAGCTCCACCAGGCAGGCGCGGCGGAGGCGGCCGGTGTCGAGCGGCGTGTCCGTGTGGGTGCGAGCCACCGCTCCCAGGGCGCGGTCCGCCGCCTTGCGAAGCCGGGCGTCCGGCTCGTCGAGGTGCTCGGCCAGCGCCGCCGCCGCCGCCGGGGTGGCGAGCCTCCCGAGGGCCCTCGGGATGGCGCGGCGCACCGCGGCGGGAGACTGGGGATCGGCGAGGACCTCGCGCAGGGGTCCCTCGATCCCGGGCCCGTAGCTGCCGAGCGCGTCGGCGGCGACGTCGGCCGTGTGTTGGTCGGCGAGGGAGCGGACGAGGGCGGGGACGAACTCCGGTGCCCGCAGCTCCGCGGCGGCGCGGATGGCCGCCCGGCGGACGACGGCGGAGGGATCGTCGAGCATGTCGGAGAGGAGCGGCCGGAGGTCGGGAGAGGTGGCGAGCGCCATGGCGCGGGCGGCGTGCTCCCGCTCGGAGAGCTCGTCGCTCGCCGCCAGGGTCTCGAGCGCGGCCCGGCCGGCGCGGGCGGCGGTCTCCTCGCCACCGCGGACGAGCGCGGCGGCGGCGTCGGCGCGCACGCCCGAGTCGGGGTGCGAGAGGAGCGGCTCGACCGCTCGCAGCTCGTCGCCGCGCGCCAGCGCACAGAAGGAGCGCGCCGCGGCGATCCGGACGGCGGCGTCCGGGTCGTCGATCTTCTCCAGGATGGCCATGGCATAGCGCCGCTCCCCCGTGCGTCCCAGGTAGTCGCAGGCCATGGCGCGCAGCTGCGGGGTCTCGCTGGAGAGCAGGGACGCGGCCTCCGTGCCCACCGAGGCGCGCCGAGCCCCGGCGAGGTCGAGGGCGGCCTGCGCCGCGGCCGGGTCTCCGGAGAGGAGCGCATCCTTGATCGCCTCCTGCTCGGCCTGCGGGAGCGGGCCCGGGGCGAGCGGGGGAGAGCGGAGGCCCTGGCGCAGGGAGAGCAGGTACTCGGGCTCGAGCCGGGCGAGGGCGGCGAGCCATAGGGCTGCGAGGCCGGCGGCGGCGAGTGCCACGAGCGCGGGCGAGGCCGGGCTCCAGAGGGCGAGCGCCACGCCCGCGAGGGCCACGGTGGCGGGGCGGACCGCCCCGTCGATGAAGGCCTTCGCCTCCTGGCGCCGGCCCGGGGCGAGGGGCAGGAAGAGGAGCTGGGAGGCGGACTCGGTCACGCTGAAGCGCAGGACGTGGTCGGAGCCCTTGGCGAGCGAGGCCGAGGCGAGCCCGGGAACGAGCGCTGCGAGGAGCGAGGTGCCCCCCAGGGCGAGCGGAAGGACCGACAGGGACGCCGCCACCCCCAGACGGTCGAGGACGTGCCCGGTGACGGCGAGCTGGACGGCGAGCCCGGCGGCCCCGGCGAGGGCGTGGAAGGTGCCGAAGAAGCTGGCCATCGCCGCCTGGTCCCCGCCGAAGCGCGCCGACGCTCCGGCCTTGAACTGGAAGTCGACGAAGGTCACGGCGGCGAAGGCGAGGACGGTGAGGAAGGCCACCGAGCGCATGTAGGGCGAGGCGAGCAAGCCGGCCCCGTGGATGGCTCGGTGCCGCGGAGTGCGCGCCCGGACGAGGGTGGGCCGCACCCGCAGGCTCGCGGCCGCGGGGAAGGCCCCGGCGGCGACGAAGAGGGCGCTGCCGAAGAGGAGGAGGTTCTCGGCGCCGGTGTGGGGCGCGAGCCGGGAGATGGCGAACCCCATCACCACGTCGGCGAGCGTGCCGCCGGCGGCGATCCACACGAAGGTCCGCCGGGCGGTGCGGGCGTCGTGGAGATCGTTGACCACGCTCCAGAACTGGATGACGGTGAGCGAACCGGCCACGTCGACCCATACCCACAGGGCCGCGTAGGTCCAGGATCCGCCGAGCTCGAGGAGGAGCCGGAAGGCGGCGATGGTGGCGCCGAGGAGCACGCCCAAGGTCGGCCCGAGCTCCTCCGGGCGCATCCGCGCCGAGATTCGGGCAAAGGCGGCGCCGACGAGGGCCACCGATGCCGCGGAGGCCACGTAGAGCCACGGGACCCCGTGCATGGAGAAGCGGGAGAGGAAGAGGGCGTCCCGGGCGGATCGCGACACGACGAAGGCACCCACCGACGAGAAGCAGCCGAGGAGCAGGAGCAGGGTGGGATTGCGTTCGCCGGGGCGGAGGCGGAGGCGCCCTTCGAGCCACTGGTCGAGCCTCGCGCGGGTCATGCCCGGTGGAATCCTAGCACGGCGCCGCAAACCGCCGAGCGGATGGCCATTCCTGGTCAGAAGGGTTCCCCGAGCGTGACATAGAACTCGGTCTCGGCGTACGGGTCGGCCGGGTGACCGGGGGCGAACGGCGCCCCGAGCCCCTGGCCGACGCCGATCCGCACCACCGCCGGGAGGTAGTACCCGAGCACGAGCTCGACGCGGAGTTCCCCTCCGGCGCCGAAGCGCAGGCCCTGCCACCAGTCGACCCCGGGATAGGGGACCCAGGCGATCCCGGAGTCCACGAAGAGGGCGCCGGAGATGCGCTGCAGGTAGACGGGCCAGGTGCTGATGCCCCACTGCGGCGCGAAGATGGGGAAGCGCAGCTCGAGTGTGCCCGAGGCGAGGTGGCTGCCGGAGAAGATTCCGTAGGGATAGCCGCGGAGCTGGTTCGGCAGCGCCCCGGTCTGGGCGAATCCCAGGGCTGCGAGGAGGAAGCTGGCGACGTTCACGGACGGGATCCCGCCGAGCGTGAAGGGCAGCTGGCCCCCGAAGTACCCCTGGGAGGTCCCGGCGGCGAGGTGGAGGGCGAAGACCACCTGCTTCGTGAAGGGGACCCTGAGGTACCCGTTGAAGTCCCCTTCGGCGAGCGCGTAGTCGTAGTCGCTGCCGAGCGCGGGCGAGGTGATGGCCCCGAAGGCGGAGGCCTGCACGCCCATGAGGTTCGAGATGCTGTTCACGAAGCTGCGCGCGTCGCTGTAGGACAGGCTCGCCGCGATCATGCTGCGGAAGCCGTTCGGGAGCGGGAGCGGCCCGGGCAGGGGGTGAAGGGCGCGGTAGAACGTCCCGCTCCAGCCGATCTGGAGGTCGAGCTCCCGGTAGAGCTCGCGGACCGGGACGAGCACCGAGGCGCTGAGCGGCGTCCACACCTCCTCCAGCACGCCGGGGAGGTTCGGGGCGTTGGCGATGTAGCGGTTGGAGTCGAGAACGAGCGGGGTCCGGAGCCACTGCCCCACGTAGCCGAGGTCGTACTCGGGCGACTCCACCCCGAAGCTCCACTCGAAGCTGAGGGCCCAGGAGTGGAGGCCGACGACGTCGCTGCCCGAGGTGAGGAGCCCGAGCGTGAAGCCGGAGGTGTCCCAGCCGAAGGTGGGGAGCCAGTAGTGGGGCAAGAGGGTGGGGAGCGGGTCGTAGGGGTGAGAGGGGTAAGACGGGTCCCGCGGGTACTCGACGCCCGCGGGGCGGGTCGGCGCCGGGGCCGCTTCGAGGAAGCTCGCCTCGTCGAGCGGGGCCCAGGCGAGGTCGTAGCCCCGGCGAGAGTAGGAGACGTAGACGACCCGCTTCCCGTCCGGCGACACGTCGGGCTCGAGTGCTCCCATGGGACTATTCGTCACCTGCCTCACGCGCCCCGGTGCCACCGCCACCGTCTGGGGCGCTGGCCCCTCGCCGGCACCGGGGAGCGCAGGAGGTGGGGCCTCCGCCTCTGGGACGGGAGGCACGAGGGAGATGAGGGTCGACGGCGAGGGGCCGGAGAGGGGTAGGGGGACCTCGACCGGGGCGGAGAAGGAGGTCGGGCCGTCGGGGTCGAAGGCGTAGAGGTTGTAGATGCCGCTTCGGTCCGAGGAGAAGAGGAGGCGGCCGTCGGGGGTCCAGGCCGGGGAGACGTCGATGGCGTCGTCGTTCGTCACGCGCACGACCCGCCCGTCCTCCCAGACCGCGATGTCCCGCCGCGCGCCCACCTGGATCTCGAAGGCGACCCGCCTCCCGTCCGGCGAGATGCTCGGGTGACCGACCTGGGCGCCGGGCTCGTGGAAGAGGGTCTCCTTGCGCCCGGACGGGAGCCACAGGCGCTTCAGCGCCAGCTCTCCCGGGCCGACCCGCGCCACGTAGGCGACCCAGTCGCCGCCCGGCCGCACGTCCGGCTCCGTGGCCCTCTCTCCCCGGGTGAGCCTCTCGCGCCTGCCGGTCTCGAGGTCGATGGCGTAGAGGTCGCTGTAGAACCAGTAGAACTCGTAGTAGTCGGCGACCGCCACGATGGCCTCGCGCGGGGAGCGGAGCGCGAAGGTCCCGTCCGCGTTCACCTCCACCGCGAGCCCCAGGTCCTTCCCGTCCGGGCTGACGCGCCGGAGCCCCTGAGGGCTGTCGAGCCCCTCGTCCCAGTAGGCGACGAAAGCTCCGTCCGGAGACCAGTGCGGGTGGAACACCTCCGCTCCGCGGCGAGTGAGCCAGGCGGGCTTGGTGACCGGGCGCCTCCGCACCAGGGCGAGCTCGGCCTCGTAGCGGGTAGCGAGCTCCCGCGAGAAGTCGCCCCAGAGGTCGACGAAGTCGCGCCCGCCGAAGTGGTGCTCCGCCACGATGCCGATGGCGAACGGCCAGACCCAGGCCCCCTGCTCGTCGACGAAGGCGGTGAGCGCCCCCGGCCCGTAGCGCTCGGCGAGCATGGAGAGGAAGCGGCCCCCGAGCAGGTACCACATGTCGCCGAGGGGCCAGTCGAGGGGCTGGTTCGACACCTCGGGCAGGGGGAAGAGCCCGCCCTCCAGGACCATGGCGCGGGCGTACATGTCGAAGAGGGCGCTCGCGTTCCGGCCGTGCCCGGGGCCCGACTCGTGGAGGACCGCCATGCCCTCGGTGAGCCAGCGCGGCACCATGGCGTTCGGCAGCCAGATGCGGCCGAAGACGAGGTCGATGAGGGCCGGGATCTTCGAGGCCCGCCCGAGGTGGAGGATGTGGGTGTACTCGTGAGCGGAGAGGGTGAAGACCCAGTCGGCGTAGTCGTTCAGCTCCGAGAGGGAGTCCGGGGGCGTGGCGACGAGGCGGATGGTGTTGTAGGGGAAGGGGGTGGCCGAGCCGTTGGTGCTGTCGCTGTTGTCGGCGAGGACCACCTGTGTCCGGCCCGGATCCCAGGGCAGGTACGGGAGCAGGAGCTCGCGCGACCGCTCCAGGGCTCCCGCCGTCCTCTGGGCGAGCGCCTCCTCGCCCGGGTAGTAGTGGACCTGGAAGTGGGGCGTCTCGAGCGTGAACCAGCGCAGGGCGGGATCGTAGGGCTGGGCCCGCCCGAGCAGAGGCGCGGCGACGGCGAGGAGGGCGAGGAGGGTGCGCGGTTGGGTCAATTCGAGCTCGGGGGGCGATGGGCGCGCGTGCTCGATGGTAGACGATCTGCAGTAGACTGATCCAAGCGGAGCGCCGCGAATGGGGATCGCGCACCACCACCACGGGTCGCACGCCGGCCACGACGATCGCGCTCACGGGCAGGCGCACGGCGCGCGCCGCCTGGGGCTCGCGCTCGGGGTGGCGCTCGCCATCCTGGTCGCCGAGGCGCTGGGCGGCTGGCTGTCGGGATCGCTCGCCCTGATCTCCGACGCCGGGCACATGCTCACGGACGTGGCGGCGCTCGCCCTGGCGATGCTCGCCGTCACCTTCTCGGCCCGCCCGGCGGACGAGAAGCGGACCTACGGCTTCCAGCGGCTGGAGGTGCTGGCGGCGCAGGTGAACGCGGCGGCGCTGGTGCTGCTCACCGGGTGGATCGCCTGGGAGGCGGTGGACCGCCTCCGAAACCCGCACCCGCCGGTCGCGCTTCCCTTGATGGGAGCGACGGCCGTCGTCGGCATCCTCGGGAACCTGGTGGTGCTCGGCTGGCTAAGGCACGACCGTAGCCTGAACGCGCGCTCCGCCTTCCTGCACGTCCTCGGGGATTTCGTCTCCTCCGCGGTGGTGCTGGCGGCGGCGGTGGCGATGTGGATCGAGCCCTCCTGGACCTGGGTCGACCCGGTCCTGTCCCTCGGCATCGGGCTCCTCATCCTCTGGGGAGCCCTACGGCTCAGCCTGGAGATCGCCGACATCCTGATGGAGTCGGTCCCGCGCCACCTCGACCTCTCGAAGGTGTGCCGGGCGATGGAGACCACCGAGGGGGTGGTGGCGGTCCACGACGTCCACATCTGGACCATCTCGAGCGGCCTCTACGCCCTCTCGGCGCACCTGGTGGTGCCGCTCGAGGAGATGGGTCGCAACGACGAGATCCTCACCGAGGTGAAGGGATACCTGAGGGAGCACTTCGCCATCGACCACACCACTCTGCAGATCGAGTCGGCGGACTACGCCCATCTGTACGACCACGTGCACGAGACCGAGCCGAACCGGCGCGCCGCCCCGTGATCCCTGTCGACTGGCCCGCGCTCGCCTTCCGGCCCCCCAGCGCCGTGAACCGCCTGCGGCGCGGCTCCTGCGCCTGCCCGCTCGCGCTCCGGGACGCGGTGGGGGGTCTCCTCGGGGAGGCGCTCACGATCCCGCTCGTCGCCGCGCCCTCGGTGGCGGTGGCGAGCGCCGCCCTGGTCGCCGCCAAGGAGGCGCGGAGCGTCCTCGGCCTCTCGCTGCCGGAGGGCGAGGGGCCGGAGGGATGGTTCGAGGCGGTGACCGGGGTCGCCGACGAGCTCGCCCCCGGGCTGCCCCTCCTCCTCGGGGCCACGGTGGCGCTCCGCCCCGACCCCGTCGGGGAAGGACGCGCCGCCCGCCACCTCCAGCGCCTGGTGGAGGCCGGGTTCACGCACCTCGCCCTCGACCTCGACCTGCTCCCGCCCGAGCGCCGCGCCGAGGAGCTCGCGCGGGTGGCGGAGCCGGCGCTGGAGCGGGGGCTCGGGGTGGAGTGCCTCTTGCCGGCGGGCGGCGAGCTCCTGCCGGATCCCTCCGAGGTGGCGGGACTGCTGGGAGAGCTCGGCTCCCTCGGGGCCGCGCCCGACCTCGCCGGGGTGCGCTACGGACGCGGCGGCGCGGCCGGAGCCGACGCCCTGCTCTCCCGGCTGGCCGAGCTCGAGGAGGCGGCTGCCGGTGTGGCGCTCTCGCTCCGGGGCGCAGCGCCCAGGGTCCTGCGCTTCGTCGGGGCGAGCCTGCTCCGCGCGGCGGACGACGCTGGGGCGGCTGCGGCGGCCGCCGCAGCGAGCGCCGACCCGGTGCGAGCGGAGGCGCGCGCCTACGCCGAGGCGGCGGCGCTCCTCGACGCCGTTCCGGCCGAGGGTTCGGCCGTCGCGCTGTCGCAGGCCCTGGGCCGGGCGCGGGAGGAGTGAGGTGCGGGTGGTGGCGGGAACGGCGCGCGGGCGTCGCCTCCTCGCTCCCCGGGGAGGCGACACCCGCCCCACGAGCGACAAGGTCCGGGGCGCCGTCTTCAACCTGCTCGGGCAGTTCTTCGCCGGAGGGGCGGTCCTCGACCTCTACGCCGGGAGCGGGGCCTTGGCCCTCGAGGCGCTCTCGCGCGGCTGCGAGCGCGCGGTGTGCGTGGAGTCGGGCCGCCTCGCGGCGGAGGTCCTGCGCAAGAACGCCCTCACCTGCGGCTTCGCCGACCGGGTAGAGGTGCGCCGCGAGACGGTGGAGGCGGCGCTCCGGGTCCTCGAGCCCGAGGCGTTCGCGCTCGCCTTCCTCGACCCCCCGTACGCGCTCGACGTGGGGGAGTCCCTCGCCTCGCTCCCTCGCCTCCTCACCGCCGGGGCGCGCGCGGTGGCCGAGCACGACCGGCGCCGGCCGCCGGCGGACCGCTTCGGGCGGCTCGCCCTCGTCGATCGGCGCGCCTACGGGGACACGGGGATCTCGATCTACGCGAAGGAGTAGGGGATACTCCGCGCGATGTCGCGCCTCGCCATCTACCCCGGCTCCTTCGATCCGCTCACGAACGGCCACCTCTCGCTCATCCAGCGCGGCCTCAAGATCTTCGACGGGCTGGTGGTGGCGGTGGCCAACAATCCGGCGAAGAAGCCGCTCTTCACCTTGGAGGAGCGCAAGCGCCTCATCGCCGAGGCGGTGGGCGACGATCCGCGCGTGGAGGTGGACCACTTCGAGACGCTGCTCGTCGACTACGCCAAGCGGCGGCGGATCCACACCGTCATGCGCGGCCTGCGGGCGGTCTCCGACTTCGAGTACGAGTTCCAGCTCGCCAACATGAACAGCAAGCTCGACCCGGAGTTCGAGTCGGTGTTCGTGATGACCGGCCAGGACTACTTCTACGTGACCGGCAGCCTGGTTCGGGAGGTGGCGAGCTACGGCGGGGACGTGAGCGGCCTCGTCCCCGCGAACGTCGCCGCCGGCTTGGCGCGCAAGTTTCCGAGGAAGTAGCGGGGAAGGGCACGGCCGGTTCCCAAGAGCGGGCCGGCTTGCTATTCTCCCGCCCCCCTCCGGCACGAGCCGGAGCAGCCTGACATCCGTCAAGGAGACCCGAGCATGCGGCTCGCCAAGAGGCTCGATGCGGTGAAGCCCTCCCCGACCCTGGCCATCACGGCCAAGGCCAAGGAGCTCAAGGCGAAGGGCGTGGACGTCGTCGGCTTCGGCGCCGGCGAGCCGGACTTCGACACCCCGAAGGCCATCAAGCAGGCGGCGACGAAGGCCATCGACGAGGGGTTCACCAAGTACACCCCCACGAACGGCATCCCCGAGCTGCGCGAGGCCATCTCCAAGCGCATCGCCCAGGACCACGGCATCTCCTACAAGGCGACGGAGATCCTCGTCAGCTGCGGCGGCAAGCACGCCCTCTACAACCTCTTCCAGGGCCTGCTCAACCCCGGGGACGAGGTGGTGATCTTTGCGCCCTACTGGGTGAGCTACGCCGACATGGTGCGCCTGGCCGACGGCGTCCCGGTCATCGTCGAGACGCGCCACCAGGACGGGTTCCAGCCCAGCCACGACGCCATCCGCATGGTCATCACCCCGCGCACTCGCGCGGTGATTGTGAACAGCCCCTCGAACCCGACCGGCGCCGTCTTCGGCCGGGCCACGCTGCAGAACATCATCACCGAGGTGAAGGGCAAGGACATCGTGGTGGTGACGGACGACATCTACGACCGGCTCGTCTACAAGGGCCAGTTCGAGAACGTGCTCACCGTCGACCCGGGGCTGCATCCCCAGGTGGTGCTGGTGAACGGCGTCTCCAAGACCTACGCGATGACGGGCTGGCGCATCGGCTGGACCGCCGGGCCGCAGCCGCTCATCAGCGCGATGCAGAAGCTCCAGGACAACTCCACCTCCAACCCGACCTCCATCTCCCAGAAGGCGGCCCTGGCGGCGCTGACGCTCCCCATCGACGACGAGGTGGAGCGCATGCGGAAGATCTTCGACGACCGGCGCCGCCACATCGTCGAGCGGCTGAACGCCATCGAGGGGGTGACCTGCTTCGACCCGGGCGGCGCCTTCTACGCCTTCCCCTACCTCGGGAATGTCCTGGGGCGGAAGATCCCAGGGGCCTCCGAGCCGGTGGGCACCGACGACCGGTTCGTCGCCTACCTGCTCGACGAGCACAAGGTGGCGGCCGTCCCCGGCTCCGCGTTCGGAGCCCCGGGCTACATGCGGCTCTCGTTCGCCATCTCGCTCGAGCAGATCGACAAGGGCGTCGACCGGATCGCCGCCGCGGTGAAGAGCCTCCGCTAGCAGGCGGCATCCCGCCCGATCGGTCGAGTGGCCCTCCTTCGCGCGGGCGGCCGCCTATCCGTCGATCCCCGTCGCCACCCAGCCGCCGCCCTGGCGGCCGAAGACGATCACGACCGGGCGCCCGGAGAGGTTCGCGACGGCGACCCAGGACGCCCCGGTGACGAGGGGCGCGATCCGCCGGGGGGGCTTCCCGAGCCGGGCTTGAGCCTCGCTCGCCGGCAGCACGGCCAGGTCGAGCAGCGCCTCCGGACCACCCTCGCGGGAGCCGAGGATCTCCTGCCAGCGCGCCCGGACGCCCTCCGCGCCCGAGGTGGTGTGCCCGTCGAAGGAGAAGTTCTGGGCGCAGAGCCCGGCGACCTCGGTGGCCCGCCGGGAGGCGAGGGCCTGGGCGAAGCGCAAGGCGGCGGCGGCCACCTCGACTCGCTCCGGGGCGCGCCCGGGTCCCTTCGGGGCCGGGGCAGCCTTCGCCGGGCCGGGCGGGGCCGGGGCCGCCGCGGCGGTAGCGCCGCCTCCGGCGGGGCGGGCGGGGAGCGGGAGGGAACGGGCAGGCCTCGCCTCGGCCGGAGGTCCGGCACCCCCCGTCTCTTCGGCGGCCGGGGGGGGTGGCCTCTCCGGGGAGGGCGCGGCGGGCTCGCTCGCCTTCCGGGGCGGGGCGGAGGGCTCCTCGGGCGGCACCTCCGCCGGGACGGCTGCGGGGGCCGGTCGGTCGGCAGGTGCGTCGGGCGAGGGCGGCGCCCCGGACTGGGCCCGGAGCAGGGCGAGGAGAGGGAGGAGGGGGAGCATGGAAGACGAAGCCTAGCGCACCTTTGGGATGCGTTTCGACCGTCCGAGCGTTGTGCTAGGGTCCGCCGCCGATGCCGCGCCGAACAGACATCAAGAAGATCATGCTGGTGGGCTCGGGGCCGATCGTCATCGGCCAGGCCTGCGAGTTCGACTACTCCGGGACGCAGGCCTGCAAGGCGCTCAAGGAGGAGGGGTACGAGGTCGTCCTCCTCAACTCCAACCCGGCGACGGTGATGACGGACCCCGGCTTCGCCGACCGGACGTACGTCGAGCCCATCACGCCCGAGGTGGCCGAGGAGATCCTGGCCCGCGAGAGGCCGGACGCGCTCCTGCCCACCCTCGGGGGGCAGACGGCGCTCAACCTGGCGGTGGCGCTCGCCAAGAGCGGCGCCCTCGCCCGCCACGGCGTGAAGCTCATCGGCGCGTCGCTCGAGGCCATCGAGAAGGCCGAGGACCGGCAGCTCTTCAAGGACGCCATGGGGCGCATCGGCATGGAGATGCCGAGGAGCGGGTACGCGACGAGCTTCGAGGAGGCCCGGGCGGTGGCCGAGCGCATCGGCTTCCCCATCATCATCCGGCCGAGCTTCACCCTGGGCGGGGAGGGCGGCGGCGCCGCCTTCAACCGGGACGAGTTCGACTCGCTGGCTCGGCGGGCCCTCGAGCTCTCCCCGACCCACACCATCCTCTGCGAGGAGTCGATCATCGGCTGGAAGGAGTACGAGCTCGAGGTGATGCGCGACAAGGCCGACAACGTCGTCATCATCTGCAGCATCGAGAACGTGGACCCGATGGGCATCCACACCGGCGACTCCATCACCGTGGCCCCGGCACAGACGCTCACGGACAAGGAGTACCAGCGGATGCGGGACGCCGCCGTCCGCATCATTCGCGAGATCGGGGTGGACACCGGCGGCTCGAACATCCAGTTCGGCACCCACCCGCAGACGGGGCGGATGGTGGTCATCGAGATGAACCCGCGGGTGTCGCGGAGCTCGGCGCTCGCCTCCAAGGCGACGGGATTCCCCATCGCCAAGATCGCCGCCAAGCTCGCCATCGGCTACACGCTCGACGAGATTCGCAACGACATCACCCGCGAGACCCCCGCCTCCTTCGAGCCCACCATCGACTACGTGGTCACCAAGGTGCCGCGCTTCGCCTTCGAGAAGTTCAAGGGGGCGGACGACACCCTCACCACCCAGATGAAGTCGGTGGGCGAGGTGATGGCCATGGGGCGGACCTTCCAGGAGAGCCTCCAGAAGGCGCTCCGCGCGCTCGAGATCGACAAGAGCGGCTTCGATTCCCCCCTCGGGAAGCGGCCGGGCGACTCCTACACCGAGGCCGAGGGGATCCGCATCCGCGAGCAGGTGCGGGTGGCGCGGGCCCATCGCATCTTCTGGGTGGCCGAGGCGTTCCGGGCCGGGCTAGAGGTGGAGGAGATCTACCGGCTCTGCGCCATCGACCCCTGGTTCCTGCGCGAGATCCGGGCCTTGGTGGCCTACGAGGGGGAGCTCGCCCGCGGCCTGCCCGCGGGGGCAGGGGCGTGGCGGGAGGCGAAGCGGAAGGGGTTCTCGGACCGGAGGATCGCCTTCCTCGCGCGCGCCGCGGAGGGCGAGGCCCGCGAGGCGCGCTGGGCGGCGGGGGTGCACCCCGTCTTCAAGCGGGTGGACACTTGCGCCGCCGAGTTCGAGGCCTACACCCCCTACCTCTACTCCACCTACGAGGAGGAGGACGAGGCGAAGCCCACCGACCGCCGCAAGGTGATGATTCTGGGCGGGGGGCCGAACCGCATCGGCCAGGGCATCGAGTTCGACTACTGCTGCGTGCACGCGAGCTTCGCGCTGCGCGACGCCGGGTTCGAGACCATCATGGTCAACTGCAACCCGGAGACGGTCTCGACCGACTACGACACGAGCGACCGGCTCTACTTCGAGCCGCTCACGCTCGAGGACCTCCTCGAGATGGTGCGGGTGGAGAGGCCCGAGGGGCTCATCGTCCAGTACGGGGGGCAGACCCCGCTCAAGCTGGCGGTACCGCTCCACCAGGCGGGCGTCCCCATCCTCGGCACGACGCCGGACGCCATCGACCGCGCCGAGGACCGGGAGCGCTTCTCGGCCCTCATCGACAAGGTCGGCCTGCGCCAGCCCGCCAACGGGGTGGCGCGGAGCGCCGAGGAGGCCTTCGAGGTGGCGCACCGCATCGGCTACCCGGTCATGGTGCGCCCCTCCTACGTGCTCGGCGGCAGGGCGATGGAGGTCGTCTACGACGACACCGATCTGAGGAACTACCTCACCGAGGCGGTGCGGGCCTCGAACGAGCGGCCGGTGCTCGTCGACCGCTTTCTGCGCGACGCCGCCGAGGTGGACGTCGACGTGGTCTCGGACGGCAAGGACGTGGTGGTGGGCGGGGTGATGGAGCACATCGAGGAGGCGGGGATCCACTCCGGGGACTCGGCCTGCGCGCTCCCCCCCTTCAGCCTGGCCGCGGCGGTGGTGCGGGAGATCGAGCGCCAGTCGGAGGCGCTCGCGCGCGAGCTCGGCGTCGTCGGCCTCATGAACGTGCAGTTCGCGATCCAGGGGACCGACATCTACGTCCTCGAGGTGAACCCGCGCGCGAGCCGGACGGTGCCCTTCGTCGGCAAGGCGACCGGGGTTCCCTTCGCCAAGGTGGCGGCGCTCGCCATGGTGGGAAAGAGCCTGCGGGAGCAGGGGGTGACGAGGAGCCCGAGGCCCACCCACATCTCGGTGAAGGAGGCGGTGTTCCCCTTCGCCCGCTTCCGGGGGGTCGACCCGGTGCTCGGGCCGGAGATGAAGTCCACCGGGGAGGTGATGGGGATCTCGGGCGAGTTCTACGGGGCCTTCTGGAAGGCCCAGTCGGCTGCGGGCAACACGCTCCCCCTGCCCCGGGCGGGGGAGCGGCTGCGCGCCTTCGTGTCGGTGAAGGACGCGGACAAGCCGGTGGCGGCCGACCTCGCCCGCCGCCTCGTCGCCCTGGGCTTCGAGGTGCTCGCCACCGCCGGGACCGCCCACTTCCTCGGGGCGCGCGGGATCCCGTCCACGCCGGTCCTCAAGGTGGGGCAGGGGCGTCCCAACATCGTCGACCGCATCATCGACGGCGACGTGCACTTCGTCATCAACACCACCGCCGGGAAGACGGAGATCGCCGACAGCTACTCCATCCGGCGCGAGACCCTCATGCACCGCATCCCCTACTTCACGACGCTCACCGGAGCGCGCGCGGCGCTCGGCGCCATGGAGGGAGCGCGCGGGAAGGGTCCGGGCGTGCGGACGCTGCAGGAGTACCATCGCCCCGCCGGGGGCTAGGAGCGGGAGAACCCTGGCGCGGATGTCGACGCGGCCCGGCAGTGCGGGTAGAAGGGAAAGGCGCCCGGAGCTCATGGGGGCGCTCTGTATCCGGCTCGGTCGGCGGAACCGCCCGGAATTGCGGAAGAAAGGGGCGAGCCGGAGGCTCGCGGACCTCGCAGTCCAATGCGGCGATGACAGGGCGCGACGACGACGCCGCGCTATGAATAGAAGCGGGGCCGCTTTGCCACATAGCCGAGGGCGGTCGTGACATCCTTACTCGGAAGGTGGAAGCCGAATGTCGAACTCCCGCCAGCCCATTACCAAGGGCGGCCTGGCGCGTCTCAAGGAAGAGCTGAAGCGCCTCAAGGCCGCGGAGCGCCCGCGCATCGTGAAGGAGATCGCGGAGGCTCGCTCCCACGGTGACCTCTCCGAGAACGCCGAGTACCACGCGGCGAAGGAGAAGCAGTCGCACATCGAGGGGCGCATCGCCCAGATCGAGCACTGGATCGCGACCTCCGAGGTGATCGACATCTCCCGGCTCTCGGGCGACCGGGTGGTGTTCGGCGCCACCGTGACGCTCTCCGACAGCCAGGGCGGGGACGAGGTGCTCTACCGCATCGTCGGCGAGCTCGAGGCGGACCTGAAGCAGGGGAAGATCAGCATCACGAGCCCCATCGCCCGCGCTCTCATCGGCAAGAGCGAAGGAGACGTGGTGAAGGTGCAGGCCCCGGGCGGCGTGCGCGAGTACGAGATCTGCTCGGTGGAGTTCGTCGACGAGGACCTCCCGGCCCAGCCGGCGTAGGCCCCGTCCGTCGGGAGGGCGATGGCGCCGAGGGAAGCCGCCGGGACCCCGGCGGGCGCTCGCGAGCTCGGGGCGCTCGTCGCGCCGCTTCGCTTCGCCGCCCGCCAGGACCCCGAGGGGCTAGCCCGGCTCGGCCACCTCGGGGACACGGTGCGCGGCGTGGTGGAGCGAGCCCGGGCCGCCGGCGCGCCGGAGAGCCCCGCCCTGTCGCGGCTCTCCTCCGAGGCGAGCCAGTTCGACCGGCTCCCAGGGCCGAGGCGCCGCGACGCGCTCTGCCGCATCGCCGCGAGCCTGGCGTCGCTCGTGCCCGTCCCCCCCGAGGTGGAGGACCTGGCGAGGCGCGCCCGCCTCGCCACCGCCGCGGAGGAGGGCGCCAGCGCGGCCGCGCGAACAGGCCCGCCGCCGAGGAGGCGGGAGGGGGAGCCGCGGGCGGCCCCGCCGCCAAAGCCGCTACCCGACCCCGGTTCGGCCGCGGGCCGGGAAGAGCGCCGCGCGCGGCTCGCCACGCCGCTCGACTCGGTCGTCGGGCTCCACCCCGCCCCCCGCGCCCTCCTGGAGGAGCGGGGGCGCGCCACGGTGGAGGCCGCCCTCGGGTTCTGGCCCAAGTCCTACCAGGACCGGACAGAGATGCGGGCAGTGGCGGAGCTCCGCGCCGGCGAGGATGGGATCGCGGTCGTCACCGTCAAGGCGGTCCGGCAGGCCCGGATGCGGAACGGGAAGCCGATGATCAAGGTGACGGCCTCGGACCCGAGCGGTCGGCTCGACCTCGTCTTCTTCAACCCGCCACCCTGGCGCCAAAAGCAGTTCACGGCGGGGGACTCGCTGCTCGTGTCGGGCGCGGTGAGCGAGGGATACGGCGGCACCCGGCAGATGGCGCAGCCGGAGGTGGAGAAGCTCTCCCAGGGCGACTCGGCCAACTTCGGGCGCATCGTGCCCTTCTACTCCGGGCCGGCCGACTACCAGCACCCGGCGCTGCGCAAGCTCATGAAGCGGCTCTGCGAGGAGTGGGCGCCGCTCGCCGTCGAGGACCTTCCCCCCGAGGTGAGGGCCCGGCGCGGCCTCCTCGCCCGGGCCGAGGCGCTCGCGCAGGCCCATTTTCCCCCGTCGGGGACGGACGAGGCGGCGGCGGCCGCCCGGGCCACTCCCGCCTTCCGGCGGCTGGTGTTCGAGGAGCTGTTCTTCCTGCAGCTCTCCCTCGCGCTTCGCCGCCGCGGGCTCAGGCGGGAGCCGGGGATCGCCTTCGACGTGGCGGAGGCGCGGCGGGCCGAGGCGCTCCGCCTCCTCCCCTTCGAGCTCACCCCCGCGCAGGCGCGCGCCTTCGAGGAGATCGCCGACGACATGGGCCGGCCCGAGCCGATGAACCGGCTCCTGCAGGGCGACGTCGGGAGCGGCAAGACGGCGGTCGCCTTCCTCGCCATGATGCTCGCCGTCCGCTCCGGCTTCCAGGCGGCGCTCATGGTGCCCACCGAGATCCTGGCCGAGCAGCATGCGCGGAACCTGACCGCCTGGGCGAAGGCGGCCGGGGTGGAGGTGGCGCTCGTGGCGGCCCAGGCGCGGGGGAAGGGGCAGCAGCGGGCGCGCCGGTCGGTGCGCAGCGGGGAGGCGCGCATCGCCGTCGGCACCCATGCGCTCCTGGAGGAGGAGGTGGCATTCGAGAGGCTCGGGCTCGCGGTGGTGGACGAGCAGCACCGCTTCGGCGTCCTGCAGCGCGCCCGGCTCATGGGCAAGGGCGCCCGCCCCGACGTGCTGGTGATGACCGCCACCCCCATCCCGCGCACCCTGGCGCTCGCTTTCTACGGCGACCTCGACCAGTCGAAGATCACCGGGCTCCCGCCCGGCCGGACGCCGGTCGCGACGCGAGCCTTCGGGGACAGCCAGCGCAAGAAGGCCTACGAGGTGGCGCGCCGGGAGCTCGAGGCCGGCCGCCAGGTCTTCGTCGTCTACCCGCTCGTGGAGGAGTCCGAGAAGAGCGACCTCGCCGACGCCACCGGCGGGGCCGAGGAGCTCCGGAGCGTCCTCCACCCCTTCCGGGTGGGGCTGCTGCACGGGAAGATGCGGTCGGAGGAGAAGCAGGAGGCGATGGAGCGCTTCCGGCAGGGGGAGACCCGGGTGCTCGTCGCCACCACCGTCATCGAGGTGGGGGTGGACGTGCCGAACGCCACGGTGATGATCGTGGAGCACGCCGAGCGCTTCGGCCTCTCGCAGCTCCACCAGCTGCGCGGCCGGGTGGGGCGGGGAGCGGCACAGAGCCACTGCCTCCTCGTCGCCCACTACGCGCGCGCCGGCGACGAGGGGCGCGAGCGGCTGCGCACCATGACCCGCTCGCACGACGGGTTCGAGATCGCCCGGGCCGACCTGCGCATCCGCGGGCCGGGCGAGCTCTTGGGGACCCGGCAGGCCGGCCTCCCGCTCTTCGACGTCGCCGACCTCTACCGCGACGAGGCCATCCTCGACGAGGCCCGGGAGGAGGCCTTCCGCCTGGCGAGTACCGACCCTGAGCTCTCCCGCCCGGAGCACCGCGCCGCCGGAGAGGCGCTCGCCCGCTTCGCCGAGCGGCTCTCCCTCGCCCGGGTCGGGTAGGGTGCGGGGACGATGAGCCGGACGCTCGCCCTGGAGCTCTTCGAACGAGGCATCCGCGACGAGCGGGTGCTGTGGGCGATCGCGCAGGTGGAGCGGCGCCTCTTCGTGCCGCCGGCGCTCCGCCTGGAGGCGGACGACGACCGGCCGCTCCCCATCGGGCACGACCAGACGATCTCCCAACCCTACGTGACCGCGCGGATGACGGAGGAACTCGGCTTGCGGGGCGGCGAGAAGGTGCTCGAGGTCGGCACCGGCTCGGGCTACCAGACGGCGCTGCTCTCGCTCCTCGCCGGGCAGGTCCTGTCGATGGAGGTAGTCCCCGACCTCGCCGCCCGAGCCGCCGAGGTGCTGCTCGGGGCGCTCGCGCTCGAGAACGTGAGGCTCCGCGTCGGCGACGGCACTCTCGGGTGGCCGGAGGAGGCTCCCTTCGACCGGGTCCTCGTCACCGCGGCGCCCGAGGAGGTGCCCGAGGCCCTCTTCGCGCAGCTCGCCCCGGGCGGAAGGATGGTCGTCCCGGTGGGGCCCGCCGACCGCGTCCAGGAGCTCCTTTCGGTCGAGAAGGGGGAAGGTGGGAGGATGTCGGTGCGGGAGATCCTGCCCGTGCGCTTCGTCCCCCTCGTCCCCGCCCGCCCCGCCCTCCACTGAACCGCAGGGACGGCTGTCCGAGGCGGCGCGGTGGTATCATTCGACCTCGATGCCCGCCTGTCCCGTCTGCGAGACCGAAGCTCGAGAGGGCGGAGAGTGCGCCGTCTGCGGTCACCGGCTCGAGGGCGGAGCGGGCACCCGGGTCGAGGTCGAGCCCCTGCCCGGCCTCGAGCCGACGCTGTTCGCCGGGGCGGCCGCCGAGGGGGAGCGCCTCCCGGAGGTGGAGCCCACCCGGTACGTGCAGGCCGGGGACCTGCCGCCGGACCCGGTGGCGGTCGAGCCCACGCTCGCGGCCCGGGTGAACCCCGCGGTGGAGCCCCTCGCAGGCCTCGAGCCCACGCTCGCCGAGCCCGTCCCGGACGATGGGCGCGAGCCGGCGGCGGCGTTCGCCTGCCGGTATTGCCGCACCCCGGCCCCGCCCACCGAGATCTTCTGCTTCCGCTGCGGGATGCGGCTCCCGCGCGAGGCGGCCACGGCCGCCGAGGCGGCGAGGGTGCCGGTTCCCTGCCGCTCCTGCGGCACCCCCACCCTGGGGACGGTCTGCATCGCCTGCGGGGTCCGCACCGCGCGCTAGGGGACGCCACCGTCGGTCGCCGCGGGGACGCCTCCCAGGTCTTGCCAAGGAGGAAGGTTCCGGGCAAATTGGTCGGCCCCCAATGAAAACGTTCACGGATCCCGAGACCTTCGCCCGCGTGAAGCGGCTGCCGCTTTACGTGTTCACCATTACCGACCGGCTGCGCGACGCCGCCATCGCCCGCGGGGTCGACGTCGTCGATTTCTCCATGGGGAACCCGGACCAGCCCACGCCCGCGCGGGTGGTGGAGGCGCTCCGCACCGCGGCGGGCGACTCCAGGATGCACCGTTACCTGAACCCGCGCGGCATCCCCGAACTCCGCGGCGCGGCAGCGCGCTGGTGGAAGCGGCGCCACGGAGTGGAAGTCGATCCCGAGCGGGAGGTCCTCATCTCCATCGGCTCGAAGGAGGGGATCGGCCACGCCCTCACCGCCTTCCTCTCGGCGGGGGACGCGGTGCTCGCGCCCACGCCCACCTACCCCATCCACGCCTTCGGGGCCATCCTGGCGGGCGCCGAGACCATCCCGGTGCCGGTCGGCCCCGGCGTCGACTTCATGGAGTCCCTCCTCGCGGTGGCCGAGAAGTCGGAGCGGCGCCCGCGCGGGCTGGTGGTGAACTTCCCCGGCAACCCCTCGGCCGCCATCGCCACCCCCGACCTCTTCCAGAAGATCGTGCGCTTCGCGGAGGCCCGCGACCTCTTCATCATCTCGGACCTCGCCTACTGCGACATCGTCTTCGACGGCGGGCCCGCCCCGGCGATGCTGCAGGTCCCCGGGGCCCGCGACCGCACCCTCGAGTTCATGTCGCTCTCGAAGAGCTACAACATGCCGGGGTGGCGCGTGGGCTTCGCCGCCGGCAACGCGGCGCTCGTGGCCGCCGCGGCGCGGGTGAAGAGCTACCTCGACTACGGGCTCTTCGGGGCGGTGCAGCGGGCCGCGGTAGTGGCGCTCGACGAGTGCGACGGCGACGTGGCCGTCATCCGGGAGCGCTACCGGGCCCGGCGCGACGCCTTGGTGCGACACTTCGGCGCGGCAGGGTGGAAGGTCCCGCCGCCGGCGGCGAGCATGTTCGCCTGGGTCCCCATCCCCGAGCCCTTCCGCGCCCTGGGCTCGCTCGAGTTCGCGAAGCGGCTCATCGACGAGGCCGGGGTGGCGGTGGCACCGGGCGTCGGCTTCGGCCGGGCCGGCGACGGGCACGTGCGCATCGCCCTCATCGAGGACGAGCCGCGCATCCGGCTCGCCGCCGAGCGCATCGAGACGTTCCTGCGCGGCTCCCGACCGGTCGTGGGCGCGCACGCGGAACGCGCATGACCTCCGAGCCGTACTCGGCCCGCTTCCGCTGCGCCGGGGACTGCGACTTCCGCGCCCCGCTCACCGAGGTGGTCTACCGCTGTCCGCGCTGTGGCGGCCTGCTCGAGGTCGAGCACGACCTCGCTGCGCTCAGGACCCGGGGCGCCGAGGAGTGGAGGGATCTCTTCGACCGCCGCTTCCGGCTCGGGCCCTGGCCACTCGGGTCGGGCGTGTGGGGGAAGAAGGAGTGGGTGTACCCGCAGCTGGCGGCGGAGAACGTCGTCTCCATGTACGAGGGAGGGAGCCCGCTCCTCCGCGTGGAGCGCTACGGGCGGGAGATCGGGCTCGACGACGTGTGGCTGAAGGAGTGCGGCGTCACCCACACCGGGTCGTTCAAGGACCTGGGCATGACGGTGCTCGTCTCGGCGGTGAAGGAGATGCGCGCCCGCGGCGTAGCGATCCGGGCGGTGGCCTGCGCCTCCACCGGGGACACGAGCGCCGCGCTCGCTGCCTACTGCGCGGCCGCCGACATCCCGTCGGTGGTGCTGCTCCCGCGGGGGAGGATCTCGACCGCGCAGCTCGTCCAGCCCATCTCGAACGGGGCGCTCGTCCTCGAACTCGACACCGACTTCGACGGCTGCATGCGGGTGGTGAGGGAGCTGTCGGAGACGAAGGACATCTACCTCGCCAACTCCATGAACTCGCTGCGCATCGAGGGGCAGAAGACGATCGCGGTGGAGATGGTGCAGCAGCTCGGCTGGCAACCCCCGGACTGGGTGGTCATCCCCGGGGGGAACCTGGGAAACGCGGGGGCGGTGGGGAAGGGCTTCCTCCTCCTCCGGGAGCTCGGGCTCGTCCGCCGGCTGCCACGCCTGGTGGTGGCCCAGGCGGAGAACGCCAACCCCCTCTACCGGGCGGTGCAGAAGGCCGGCCGGGCGAGCGCCAGCGTCGAGGTGGAGCCGGTGACGGCGAAGCGGACGCTCGCCTCGGCGATCCAGATCGGGGCGCCGGTGTCGTCGCTCCGCGCACTGCGCGCGCTCGAGGCGATGGACGGGCTCGTGGAGCAGGCGAGCGAGCAGGAGCTCGCCGACGCCGCCGCCCGGGCCGACCGGGCCGGAGCCTTCGCCTGCCCCCACACCGGCGTGGCCCTGGCGGCCCTCGAGAAGCTCGCCTCCCGCGGGGCGGTGAAGCGGCAGGAGCGGGTGGTGGTCATCTCGACCGCCCACGGGCTCAAGTTCGCCGACTTCAAGGTCGGCTACCACGAGGGCACGCTCCCGGGGGTGAGGTCCGA
>Ga0335081_10002382_pt1 | contig 29590 bp, 24 predicted proteins | sample Lox_Sample_35_FD_206713 | JGI IMG/M metagenome (GOLD analysis project Ga0335081, IMG submission 206713) | Soil microbial communities from Loxahatchee National Wildlife Refuge, Florida, United States - Lox_Sample_3.5 | ecosystem: Environmental > Terrestrial > Soil > Wetlands | place: USA...
GACAACTCGAGAATCGGCGAGTATCTCACCCGCCTGTTTTCGGCGCGGGGCCGCACCAACGATTTCCGCAAGCTGCGCCACAAGCTGTTCCTGGTGGCGACCGATCTCGATTCGGCGGAGGCGGTGGCGTTCGGCTCACCCGGCTGGGACGACATCCCGATCGCGCAGGCTGTGCTGGCGAGCTCGGCGCTGCCGGGACTGTTTCCACCGGTCGAGATCGGCGGGCGGCACTATGTCGATGGCGCGCTGGTCAAGACGCTACACGCTTCGGTCGCCCTGCGGGAAGGCGCCAAGCTCCTGCTCTGCATCAATCCGCTGGTGCCGTTCGATGCCGACGCGGCGGCGCGGCATACGCATGGCCGACGCGTTTCCCTGGTCGAGGGTGGGCTGTCGACGGTACTGTCGCAGACGTTCCGCGCCATGATCTACTCGCGCATGCAGGCCGGCATGGGCCGCTATGCCCATGAATTTCCGGACGCCGACGTTGTGCTGTTCGAGCCGCGTCGCGACGACGCCGAGATCTTCTTCGCCAACGTGTTCAACTATTCGGAGCGCAAGCGCCTGTCCGAGCACGCCTATCAGCGCACGCGCGCCGAGCTGCGCCGCCGTTACGCGGAGCTGCGCCCCATTTTCGCCCGCCACGGGGTGACGATCGACAAGGCCGCGCTCGCCGACGGCCGCAAGCTGTCGCAGCCCGTCACGCGCGACCCCGCGGGCCGGCTCGATCACACCCTCGACCGGCTGGAAACCTTGCTGCGGGAAAGCGCCAAGTCCGCCTCCGCAAGAGCCGTTTCGTCCGATCGAGAAGCCCGGAGCCCGGATGTCGAAGACTCGGTGGAAAACCTTCCCACACGCCGACGCCGGTTATGACTACTCCGGCGAAAAACTCGCGCGTGCATGGGACCGGCTGCATCGCGGCGACTGCGAGCGCTTCCCGAGTGCGGAACTGCTGGGCAAGCTGGCGGCTGCTCATTCAAGCTTGAAACCGCCCATGGCCTGGGACAAAGCGGCGGCGACGCTCGCCGACGCCTGGCGCGCCTATCACCGCGGTGACTTCGGCCGGGCCGTGGAGCTTGGGCTCGGTCTCGGCTTCGTCGGCTACAATGTCGCCAACAAAGCCGCGACCATCTACGCGACCTATCTGGAAACCGGTCCCAAGGCCAAACTTGCGCTGTTCGAAGCCGCGGCGCGGCGCGCCGAGGAACTGATCGGCCGTGCCGGCAGCCTGCCCAATGCTTGGTATCTGCACGCCCTCGCGCTCGGCCGCTACGCGCAAGGCCTCTCGGTGACCCAGGCGCTGGCGCAAGGCCTCGGCGGCAAGATCAAGGCGAGCCTGGAGCAGGCGATTAAGCTGGAGCGGCGTCACGCCGACGCCCACATCGCGCTCGGCGCCTACCATGCCGAAGTGATCGCCAAGATCGGAGGGTTCATCGGCGGCCTGACCTATGGCGCCAGTTCTGACGCCGGCGTCAAGCACTTCGAGTCCGCGCTCAAGCTCAATCCGCACTCGGCGATCGCTCGTGTCGAATACGCCAACGGCCTGATCCTGATGTTCGGTAAAGCACGATCGCGACAGGCAACAGCGCTCTATGAGGAAGCAGCCGCCTGCGAGGCAGTCGATGCGATGGAGTGGTTGGATGTCGAGTTGGCGAAAGCCGGATTGAGCGATTGAGCGGAGGCGCTCACTCTGCGCCGCGCGTCGCGCGGCTTTGCCGCGCCGCCGGCTTGGTCCCCGCGCGCGATCTCGGCCGCTTCGTCCGGCTCTCAGCCTCGGCCGGCTCTTGCGGCTCCAACAGCACGAAATAGAGCAGCTGCTCGAATTCCGGCTTGAAGCGGGCGACGACGGCATGCGGATCGGGCACCATGGCCGCGTCGGTGATCAGCCCGAACTGAACCTGGCCGTTGAACGAGAGGATCGACACCCCCATGCCGATGTCATGCGGCCGCGGCACCCAGAACATGAACTGTTTAAGCTCGGAGCCGGCAAGATAGAGCGGCTGTTGCGGGCCTGGCACATTGGTGACCACCGCGCTCGCCCGGCTCAGCAGCAGGTCGAAGACCTTGTCCTGCATGGCCTGCGGCAGGTTGCCGAGGGCGTTAAGCAGCCCGAGCGTCACCATCGGCTCCTTGGACTGCTTGAGCGCCTCCATCCGCCGGTGCACTTCCTGCAGGCGGGCCAGCGGCGAATCCAGGCCGACCGGCAGCTCGAGCGCCACCACGCCAAAGCGGTTGCCGAGTTCCGGATCGCTTTCGGGCTTGCGCAGGTCGATTGGCACCAGGGCGCGGACCTCGACCCCTTGGGTCGGATCACCGCGCTCGCGCAGATAGCCGTTCAGCGCGCCGGTGACCGCGGCGACCAGCATGTCGTTCACCGAGCAGCCGAGCGCGTGGCTGACTGCCTTGACCTCGGGCAGCGCGATCGGGTCGGTCCAGGCCACGCGTTTGTCTCCCGACGGCTTCCCCTTGAACCGGGTCGGGCTGTCGCTCGGCATCAACAGGAGGTAGGCGAGTTCGGCGGCGATGCCGGTCCCTTCGCGCAGGGCTTCGGCCGCCTTGGTCGGATGCGCGGCGGCGCCGAACGCGGCTTGCAGCGCTTCCGCCGAGAGGCCAAGCCCGCTGCCGACGATCCCGGCGGCGCCGCTGGCAAGACCGACGATCGTTTGCAACGGAAATCCAAGGCTGCTATCGCCGCGGGTCGTTGCGCGCCGGGGCTTGCGGCGCACCGCCGGCGCGTCCGGCCGCGCATCGGTCAGCGACAGCGCGACGCCGATGAGTGCGTTGCCGTCCCCAATTGCATGATGGATGCGTCCGATGACGGCGGCGCCTCCGGCATAATCCTCGACAATGTGGAACTGCCAGAGCGGATGCGACGGATCGAGTGGCTGCGAGGCAAGGTCGGCGACGAAACGCTCGAGGTCGGCCTTCAGCCCGCGTCCGGGCAGACGGGTCCGCTTGATATGATGGGATATGTCGAAATGCGGATCTTCGCACCACCAAACGCCGGCGCTGCTTGCCTCGACGCGCTGGCTGAAGCGGGAGAAGGCGAGAAGCCGTCTTGCCAGCGTGCGTTCGAGGCGAGGGACGTCGACGGGGCCCGCCAGCATCAGCACCCCGATAATGGTCATCAGGTTGTCCGGCCGGTCCATTCGCCACCATGTGACGTCGACCGGGTCCATTCTTTCGCTGGGGGGCATCATCTATTCCCTGGCAAGCGGATGGGACCTGACGTTGTGGCTATGATAGAGGATGACGAGCGACTCGACAGCCGCCGGAACTTGGCGGCAACGCGTGCGGCGCCTCGCGCAAAGGGTCCGATCGTCTGAGCAAAATGGATGCTGTGACTTGAGCGATAAGGGTGACGTTGTTGTTGAGCGGCTGCATCGCCTGCTCGACCTTGCAGCGGAATTGCGAGACACTGCCACAGCCAAACCGGATGTCGAGGCGGCCCGCGAGCGCCTGCGCGCCTGGCAGGCCGTGCGTCTTGCGCGCACCCACGCCGACCTGCTGGCCAGCCCCAACATGGGACCGGCCGCGACCTTCTTCTTGACCGATATCTACGGATCCAGCGACCTCAGCAAGCTCGCGGGCGATGTGAAGCGCATCGTGCCGGTGATGACGAAGTTCCTGCCGACGGCTGGGCTGGAGACGGTTGCCGATGCCATCGAGTTGCACGCACTCTCGGAACAGCTGGATCTCGCCATGGTGAAGGCGCTGGGCAAGAAGATCGGGACGCTGGATGCCTCCGCCTATGGCAACGCCTATCGCAAGGTCGACCGACGCGCCGACCGCGAACGGCAGATCGCCCTGATCGACGACCTCGGTCATGCGCTGGCCCGGCTCATCGGTCAGCCGTTTGTATCGAGCGGGCTCAGCCTCATGCGTATGCCGGCGCGGTTGGCCGGGTATGGCGGGCTGCAGTCTTTCCTCGAGCGCGGCCATGACGCCTTCCGCAAGATCGGCGACACCAAGGAGTTCCTCGACCTGGTCGTGAGCCGTGAGCGAAAGCTATTGAGCGCGCTGTTCGCGGGCGACGATAGCCTGCTCGGCCAATAAAATCGGGATCTCTTTTTCCGTTTGAATATTGGCGCAAACGCCGCGGTTGCGCTTGATCTAGATCATTGTTTCGCGACCTTGCCGCAACAGACTGTGCCGCCTCGCAAAGTTGCCGCTACGTGAACCGCGCGACGCCGATTTTTCCAGGGTCGCCGACGAGATCGAGGAGAGCACACGATCGTGGACTGGCCGGTCGGCACCGAATCCGACGCCGTACGCCGTATGGAGGCCTCGTTCCATGCGCTGCATCAGGCGTCGCGCCGGGCGATCGACGTTCCGCTCGCGCAACGTCGCGATCGCTTGCGGCGGCTGGGCGCGATGCTGGTGCGGCACGGCCGCGATTTTGAAGCCGCCATTTCGGATGATTTCGGCCATCGTTCTGTCCACGAGACGCGTCTTGCCGAGATGGTGCCGGTGGAAGCCGGCCTCAAACATGCGTTGCGGCACGTCAGGCGCTGGATGGCGCCCCAACGCGTACCGACCGGCCTGCACTTCTGGCCGGGAACGAACCGCCTGTTGCCGCAGCCGCTCGGCGTCGTCGGCGTGATCGCACCGTGGAATTATCCGCTGATGCTGAGCCTGAGCCCGGTTGTCTCGGCGCTCGCCGCCGGCAACCTGGTGATGATCAAGCCGAGCGAACTGGTGCCGCGCTTCTCGGCCTGCCTGAGCAAAGCGGTGGCCGGGCATTTCGGCGCCGAGGAGATCGTCGTGGTGGAGGGCGGTCCGACGATCTCCGAGCGCTTCGCCGCCTTGCCGTTCGATCATCTGCTGTTCACCGGGTCGGCGCGCGTCGGGCGTCTGGTAGCGGCGAGCGCAGCCAAGAACCTGACGCCGGTGACGCTCGAGCTCGGCGGCAAGTCGCCGGCGATCATCGACCGCTCCGCCGATCTCGGCCTCGCCGCTTGGCGCATCGCGTTCGGTAAACTGCTCAATGCCGGACAGACCTGCATCGCGCCGGATTACGTGCTCTGTCCCAGCCATCTGCAAGGCCAATTCGTCGAGCTTTTCTTTGCCGCGGTGTCGGCATTGTACGGCTTCGGCCCGGACAATCCGGACTACAGCTCGATCGTCGATGCCGCCCATTACGAGAGACTGCAGGGCCTGATCGACGATGCCGAGGCCAAGGGCGCCCGCATCGAGCAGAAAGCGGACCAGGTGGAGGCGTGGAAGGCCGTGCGCAAGATTCCACCGTGCCTGATGCTTGCGACCAGCGAAGACATGCTGGTGCGGCGGGAGGAGATCTTCGGCCCGATCCTGCCGGTCATTCCGTACGAACGAACCGAGGAGGCGATCGCCTTCGTCAACGCGCGTGAGCGGCCGCTGGCGCTCTATTGGTTCGGCAGAGACCGCGAGGCGCGCGAACAGGTGCTGCGCCACACCGTCTCCGGCGGCGTCACCGTGAACGATTGTCTCGTGCACATCGCGCAGGAGCACCAGCCGTTCGGCGGCGTCGGCGCGTCCGGGTTCGGCAACTATCACGGCGAATGGGGATTCCGCACCTTCAGCAAGCAGAAGCCGATCTTCTACCGGCCGCGCTTGAGCGGCCTCGTTTTCCTGTTGCCTCCCTACGGCGCGGCCTTCGAGCGGGTCGTCCGGCTGCTGCGTCTGATTATCTGAGCCCCGCCATGGATGAAGTCGACTATCTGGTGCTGGGCGGCGGTTCCGCCGGCTGCGCCGTCGCCGGCCGGCTGAGCGAGGATGCGGGAGTCACGGTCGGCCTGCTGGAAGCCGGCGGCAGCGGTGACAGCTGGATCGTCAAAACGCCGCTCGCCGGGGTGCTCATGGTGCCGACACGCATCAATAACTGGGCGTTCGAAACTGTGCCGCAGCGTGGCCTTGGCGGGCGGCGCGGATACCAGCCGCGCGGCCGAACGTTGGGCGGATCGTCCGCGCTCAACGCGATGGTCTACACGCGCGGGCACGCCTCGGATTACGACCATTGGGCGTCGCTCGGCAACAAAGGCTGGTCGTTTGCCGAGGTGCTGCATTACTTCAAAAAATCCGAGTGCAACGAGCAATTCGGCGACGAATGGCATGGGCAGGACGGCCCGCTCAACGTCGCCGCACTGCGCACCGACAACCCGTTCCACCGGATTTTTCTGCAGGCGGCGCGCGAGGCGGGTTTCCCCACCTGCGAGGATTTCAACGGCGCCGAGCAAGAGGGGCTCGGCCTCTACCAACTCACGCAGAAGAACGGCGAGCGCTGCAGCGCCGCCCGCGCCTATATCCATCCGCACCTCGGCAAGCGGCACAATCTCCGCGTCGAATGCCGCGCGCGTGTGCTGCGCATCTTGATCGAGAATGGCCGGGCGGTCGGCGCCGAGTATCGGCAAGACGGACAGCGCAAGATTCTGCGTGCTCGGCGGGAGATCATTCTCAGCGCCGGCGCCATCCAATCGCCGCAGCTGCTTATGCTGTCCGGTGTCGGCGACGGCAACGAATTGCGCAAGCTCGGCATCGAGGTCGTGCATCATCTGCCGGGCGTCGGCCGTAACCTGCAGGACCATCCCGATTTCGTGTTCGGCTATGAGGCGCCGAGCCTCGACCTGTTCGGCCTAACGCCGGCGGGTGCGCTGCGCCTCGCGCGGGAAGTTCGCCGCTACTGGCGCGAGCGCCGCGGCATGGTGACGACGAATTTCGCCGAGGCCGGCGGTTTCCTGAAGACGCGCGCCGATCTGGCGGCGCCCGACATTCAGTTGCATTTCGTCGTCGCCATCGTCGAGGACCACGCCCGCCGGCTGCGCGTGGCGCACGGCTTCTCCTGCCACGTTTGCCTGCTGCGGCCGAAGAGCAGGGGCACGGTGATGCTCGCCAGCAGCGACCCGTTCGCCGCGCCGATGATCGATCCCGACTTCCTCGGTCATCCGGACGACGTCGAGGACATAGTCGCCGGCTTCAAGCTGACCCGCCGCCTGTTGGACGCCCCGGCGCTCGTCTCGCGGCGCCGGCGCGACCTGTTCACCGCGGACGTTCATGGTGACGACGACATCCGCGCTGTTTTGCGGCAGCGCGTCGATACGGTCTACCACCCGGCCGGCACCTGCCGCATGGGTGTCGACGAAGAGGCTGTGGTCGATTCGACGCTGAAATTGCGTGGGCTCGCCGGCTTGCGGGTGGTCGACGCCTCGATCATGCCGACGCTGATCGGCGGCAACACCAATGCGCCCACCATCATGATTGGCGAGAAGGCCGCCGACATGATCCGCGCCGACGCGCGGCGCCCCCTGCCAGTGAGCTGACGGATTTTGCAATTGACCTAAATGCTTGAAATGCTTCAGATGCGGCCTAGAGGCGACCGCGCATAACGGTCTGATTGGAGGTGAGAGTCCTCCCGGGCCCACCACTCCATCGCCTGTGAGACCGCATGAGCCCCATCCGACGCTGGCTGCTCGCTCTGGCCCTGGTGATCGTCGCCGTCGCCATCAGCTATGAATGGCTCGATCGGCCGATCGCCTTCTTTTCGTATGCCCTGCACCCGGGCCCCAAACAGGCGCTGTTCGAGCCGCTCACCCACATCCCCGATCCGCTCATCCCGGGGGCGGCGATCGCCTTTGTCGTGCTCGGCCTATGGGCCTTGGCCGGGCGGCCGTTGTCGCGCTGGCAGGCGACCGTCCTGCTGTGCAGCGTCAGCCTGCCGGTGGCGTCGGCGATCAAGGAGCAGCTCAAATACGTGTTCGGCCGCACCTGGCCGGAAACCTGGGTGCAGAACAATCCGTCGCTCATCCACGACGGCGTCTACGGCTTCAACTTCTTCCGAAGCGGCGCGGGCTATTCGTCGTTCCCGTCGGGCCATACGACACTGACCTGCGCGATCGTCTCGGTGCTGTGGATCGTCTATCCGCGATACCGGCCGATCTACGGCGCGGTGGTGCTGGCAGTCGCCATCGGCCTGCTGGGCGCCGACTTCCATTTCCTCAGCGACGTCATCGCCGGCGGCTTTGTCGGCACCTCGACCGGCTGGATGGCGACCGTGCTCTACGACGAGCTGGCGACCAAGCCGCTCGTCAAGTCGTGACGTTCACGCACGCGCCTTGGCCTTCAGCTTCCGGCCGAGCCGGGCGAGGTCGACCACCATGCGCTCGTGCGTGCCGCTGCCGATCTCCTCGATCTCGTCGCGCGCGCTCACCTTGAACTCGATGCGGCGGCCGTCGACTTTGGTCACCTCGGCCTCGGCGGTGATCAAGTGGCCGACCGGCGTCGCCGCCAGGTGCCGCACATTGACCGACGTGCCGACCGCGCTTTCGCCGGTGTCGAGATAATCGCGCACCGCGTTGAGCGCGGCATTCTCCATCGCGGTCACCATCATCGGCGTGGCGAACACCGGCGGCAGCGCGGCATCCTTGAATTGATTGGCGAGATGCGCCGGCATCGCGCGCAGCGTGTAAAGGCCTTTGGCTCCGACCGGGATCGGCCGCATGGTTACACCTCCGCGCGTCGAACATGATTGATCGCCGGCGCCAGCACCGCCAGCATGATGCAACAGAGCGCGATCGGCAGGAAGGCCAGCGCCGGGATACCGCTCAGGTCCCACATCATGCCGCTGATCACCGGCACGATGACAGCGCAGCTATAGCTGATGGTGAACATGGCGGCGGTGACGCGGTGCACGTCGTCGGGCGGCGCCAGCAACGGCGGCAACGCCAACGCCAAGATGAGGATGCCGGCGGCCGTGAAGCCCATCAGCAGCGTAGACGCCACCACCCATTCGCCGGAGCCGAAGACGATGCCGCCGATGGCGACAGCGCATAAGATGCCGCAGGCGACGAAAGGCCAAGCCTTGAGCTCGAGCCGGCTGGCGAAAGCGAGCAGCAGGAACGAGGCCGGCAGTTGCCCGACGTTCAAGCCGGTGAGCGAGAGGCTGATCCAGTCGTGCAGTCCGTGGCTGGCGAGGTAATCGGGCAGGAAAGCGTTGGTGGCGAAATACATGGCGTTGACGGTGCCGAGCATGAGGCCGAGCCGCCAGATCAACAGGCTGCGCCAATCCGGCCACCAGCGCCGGCGTGCGGGCGCCGCGCCTGTTGGCGCCGGCCGCGGCGCGAAGCCAAGCACGAGAATGGCGATCACCGCGACCGGCGCGCTCCAAAATGCAAAGCCCCATTGCCAGCTGCCGGTCAACGGCACGATTAGTGGCAGCATCAGCGCGACCGGGAGAATCTCGCCGACCAAAAGCCCGTTGGTGTAGACCGCGGTGGCAAAGCCGATGCGCTTGGGCGCCCAGGCGCGCACGGCCGGCGGCATGGTCACCTGCATGATGGCGACGCCGGCGCCCATGACGATGGTCATGGCATAGAGCCAATAGATGTCCGGCGTGGCGCCGCGCAACGCGCCGCCGATGGCGTTGAGCGCCAGCCCGACGATCATCGCCGCGCGCACGCCGAGCCGCGCGATCAACAGGGAGCCGGGAACCGCGGCAATGGCGAACAGCATGGAAGGCAGGCCGGTGAGCACGCCGATCTGCGTGGCGTTGAGATGCAGGTCGTCGTGAATCAGCGGAATGACGGGCGGCACCGCGAGAATGGTGAGCCGCAGCGCATTGCCGGCGAGCCAGAGCAGCGTGAGCGCGGTCAGCGTACGGGCGGCGGAACCGCCGTGGGTATCATGCATGAGGAACGTCTTGCGTGTGGAGCCGGCGCGCCGGAAAGGCGTGCGCCCTCCGTAGCAAATTCGTGGAACGTTGGGAATTTTTTGCGCCGGGAATTTCAGCGGGGCAGGGTTGCATCTGCCGCGAGTTGCCGCCGCACGACCTCGATCAGGGAATCCCGCGCGTGAAAACGGATACCGCGGATGTTGAAGGCCGCGGCGGCCTGCATATCGGCGTCTTTGTCGCCGATGAAGAAACTGCGCCCAAGATCGATCGCAAACTCCGCCGCCGCCTGCTCGAGCATGCCGGTCCCCGGCTTGCGGCAGCGGCATGTCATCGTGTAGCGCGCGACCGTGCCCTCGGGATGGTGCGGGCAATAATAGATGGCGTCGATGCGGGCACCCTGCCGCGCGAGTTCTCCCCGCATGTAGTCGTGCAGGCGGTGCATGTCCGATTCGGTGTAGAGACCGCGCGCGATGCCGGACTGGTTGGTGATGACGATGACGTGGTAACCGGCCTCGTTGAGCAGCCGAATCGCGGCGGCCGCCCCGTCGATCCACTGCAGGTCCTCCGGACGGTAGACATAGCCGCGATCGACATTGAGGACGCCGTCGCGGTCGAGAAATGCGGCGGGGCGAGAGGTGCTTGGGCTCTTATTTGAAGCAGTATTCATCAAATAGGCTTTAGCGGGAGCAGCCGACCTCTACAAGGCTGAGTCAAATGTCCTCAATCGCCGAGCAACAAGGGTGCCCTATCCGTTAGAAATATGAACTGAGACGCTGCGTTGACTGATAACTATATCATCCATTGATCTTTATGATTTTCGTGCAGCATCGACAGAGCGGCGCCTTGAGATGTCCGGGAAATACCGCCTTCTCTTGTCTATTTTGGCTTCGATTGTATTTTGGACGTTGGTGATCACTTGGTTATTTGGCGTTTTCGGGCGCTAATATTGGCAACACTCATTCGGAGTTATCGGTGTTTCACCGTTATCTTCTCCAAATCACCTTTGGTTCAAGCGCAATAATGCGGAAGTTGTTCACGCTTTCCGCGATGGTGTAAAGAAATTCCATGCCAGAGCTTCGATTCGACTTGAAAGGAAAGCGGGTCTACGTGGCCGGGCATCGAGGCATGGCCGGTTCGGCTATCGTCCGTCGATTGGCGAGTGAAGGTTGCGAGGTGCTAACCGCCGAACGCCGTGCACTCGATCTTACCGATCAAAGCGCGACCGAGCGATGGCTTGAGAAGACCAAACCTGAGGCTGTGTTCCTCGCGGCCGGACTAGTCGGCGGCATCTATGCAAACGATACCTATCCGGCAGATTTTCTCGTCGAAAATCTCGCGATCGCGCTCAATGTGATCCGCGGATCGTTTAAAGTGCGAGTGGCCAAGCTATTGGCGTTGGGTTCTTCTTGCATCTATCCTAAATTTGCGCCGCAACCGATGTCGGAAGATGCGCTGCTCACCGGGCCGTTAGAGCCAACGAATGAATGGTATGCGGTGGCGAAAATCGCCGCGATCAAATTGTGCGAGGCATATCGCAAGCAACATGGCGCCGATTTTGTATCGGTGATGCCCACCAACCTTTATGGCATTGGCGACAATTATCACCCCGAAAAGAGCCACGCGCCCGCCGCGCTCATTCGCCGTTTCCATGAGGCCAAACGGTCTAACTCACCGAGCGTGACCGTATGGGGCACCGGCAAGCCACGCCGCGAGTTCATGAGCTCAGATGATCTCGCCGACGGTTGCATTTTTGTGATGAAGCATTATTCGGCACCCGGATTTCTCAATATAGGCACCGGTCGCGATATCACCATCGGCGAATTCGCGAAGGTCGTCGCGGAGATTGTTGGCTACAACGGCGAGATCGTATTCGATACCACCCGACCTGACGGACCGCCGCAGAAATTGTTGGATACCTCCAGGTTAAAAGCGCTTGGCTGGCAGCCGAAAACGTCTCTCCGCGATGGATTGACGGCTGCCTACGCGGACTTCCTGGCCACGGGTGGGCGCGCCGCTGCCTAATTGATGCGGAGCTACGGCAGCAAATATGATATGCCGTCAGCGATATTATGAGTGTTGATCAGGCCCCTTCGAGTGTGGCGTCCAACAAGGATTTGATCCTTGACCTTGGAGAGCGTCTTTGCGTGCTCGTGCTCTTCGCAATTTTTGTCAATCGCATGCTGCCGCAGTTTTGGCAGCTCGTTCACGCGCAATTGGCTTACCCTGAATTGATCTTCGCGCTGGCTGGTCTGAATGCACAGGCGCTCTTGCTCATTTTATCGGAAGGACTCGATGTTCTGCTCATCATCATTCGCCGCCGCTCGCCGTCACTTTCGTCTCATCCCCTCGACTGGGCCTTGTGCTTCCTGGCGGTCAGTCTTCCCTTGATGATTTCGCGCGCGCCGGCCGGCAATCTCATTCCGGCCGAGATGGCAACTGCGATGATGATGATTGGATTGGTCTTGCAGATTGCCGCCAAGGTAGCGCTGTGGCGCAGCTTTGGTTATGTGCCTGCGAACCGAGGGATAAAGGTCGGCGGCCCATATCGAATTCTACGCCACCCGATGTACGCGGGTTACATAATCACCCATGTCGGATTCTTGCTTGGCTTTCCACTTAATCAAAATGCAGCGCTTTATGCTGCGGCCTTTGCAATTCAGGTCGCGAGGATTATCCGGGAGGAAAAGCTCCTTTCCCAGGATGCAGCATACAAAAATTATGTCGCGCGCGTACGCTACCGGCTTCTACCCGGAGTCTTCTAACGAGATCGGCGTTTGTGAATCCATCCAACGATGCGGCCCTTGAGCGTTGGCCGCAAAGCTCCGCCGCGCAGCTTCGTGACTAGTCCACTATTTATGAGACGCTGAACGCGATCGGGTGAAGGCGTCGGATAGTTGCCCGGCCCGCGCATGATGCGGACCAGCGTATCCAGATCCCGATCTCGCGTTTCTTGTTCTGCGTGCGACATTACTTCGCCCCCCGAGGGCATAGTTGCTGCTAAATCTTTTTTGTCGAACGTCAACAGTAAACGTGCGATTGTTTCAAAAAATGCGCGTGAATCTCATCCATATTATTACCAATACGTGCAACCGTCGACCCCTAAGTCATTAAGAGCCGTTAGGCAGCGAGATATTGGGACCCGCAATCCTGTCAAATTTCGCGCAGCAGTGAGATCATTATGAGCCGCTATATAAAAAAGGCGCGAGCGCTTTGCGCGCTCGCGCCGCATTGCTGCAATATGCTCGAAACTAATAGTGCAAATTCAGGCCGACTCGGACGATGTTCGCACGCAGATCGGCATCAACCGATGTGCCGCAATGCGCGGCGTCGCAGTTTGCGCTGCCGAGGTCCGCGTAGAGGTACTCGAGTTTGGCCGACCATTTAGAAAAGAACGCGTATTCGACGCCGCCGCCCACCGTCCAGCCGAGCCGATCGACGTTATGGGCGCCGCCTGCGGGTGTCAAAAACTGAACGTCGCCAATTGCCGCGCCACCGGTTACGTACGGCATCCATTGACCGAACGAGTAGCCGAACCGGCCACGCACGGTCGCGAGATAGTAGTTTCGGATTTCGCAGCCGGCGCACGGCGCAACGAGAGCGGCCGTGTCTTTCATCCAGCTGTAGTCGACATCGCCTTCGACACCGTAGACGAACGAACCGGTCTGCAGATTGTAGCCGACTTGCACGCCGGCGAGCGCCCCCGCCGGCTTCACGTTGCTGGAGCCGCCGGCGCCGGTTAGCGTCGAAGTCCCCCAGCCATAGCCGCCGTTGAAGCCGAAATAGAGCCCTTGCCAGCTGAAGATGGGGGCGGGCGAATATAGGGGCGCTTTGGTATAGGCCGGCGCGCGCGGCGGTGGGGAGAGATCGGCGGCATTCGATGGAGTAGCGGCGACGACAGCAAACGCGCCAAGGACAACGGCAATCATAGCTTTGGTCATCGGAATTCCCCCAGATGGTTCCGGCTGGCCGCACTGACAAGAGCCGATTCAGAACTCATATGGATCGGAAACGTTCCCAAATCCTTTACGAAAAACAAACATTTCAGCAAGCGATTGCCCTGTAGATCAGGTATCGGGTTATTGATGGCTCGACTTATTTCGAAAAATGTTGCGTTTTTGCATTTACGGGGTTTGCTTGCGGTATCACCGCGCTAATTCATTTTTTGGGGCTTGTCACAAATAGGCAACGCCCTGAGCAGGCTCAATTCTAATCTCCGCTCAGTTTCTCGAGCGCCCGGGCGAACGCCACCGAATCACCCGGTGTGACCTGCTCGTACCGTACGCCCGCCTGCGTGCACAGGAGATGCACGTCGGAGGTGGTCGGCCCGACGAATAGAATTGGCCGTTTTGATTGAATGCACGCATAGACTTTCGATGGCAAAACGATGCCGGAAAACTCGGTTCGCAAGGCGATGAGATGGACATCCGCAGCGGCCAACAACGCGGGCAGATCGACAAGTGGAACCGGTGCGGTCCGCGCGACCGGAATCGCCAGGGCCTTCAAGCGCTGCTCGATCAGATCCGCGTTTTGACCGGTTGCGTTGAGCCAGAGCCCAAATCGGCCGCTGCCTGTCCGATGGTGTTGGACCAATCCGTCGATCACCGTTTCGACGTCGTGGGCGACGCCGTAATTTCCGGAGTAAAGCAGGACCTTTCGTCCCGTGAGGGTAGGCGGCCTCGGCGCGGGCGATTCGCGGCCTGTGATCGGGACTGGCGCTGAATCTCGGGCTACTCTTATACGGTCGTCCGGAATGCCGCCGCACCTGAGCAGGTCAGTTTGGTCTAGGCCGAGTACCTCGAAGCAATCGACGCGTCGGCGCAGAAACCAGGTCGTCCGCTCTAGTACTCGGAGGAGGAACGGTTTGCGCCCGAGATGCGCAATGATTGCTTCCGGATAAAAATCAGTGATGCGGTAGATCAGCCGCGCCCGCCGTAGAAACTTCAGCGCAAAAGCAAAGTAGAGCATGAACGGCGGCGACCCAGTAAATTGAACGTCGGCGCCATGCGATCTGCGGTTTCGCAGAACGGTCCAGGTTAGTCGGAGGTCCGTCCAGAGGGTCCAAAACAGTCTCCGGACGAATTTGGTTTTCTCGTAGGAGCGGGCGTGAAGTCTTTGAATGGAAAGATTTCCAGCGCCAATGCGTAGGTTCTCTTGCGAGCCAGGTCCCCGCGTCAGCCCTACCAGATGGACTTCTCGGCCAGCGGAGGCCAATTTTTGGGCGGCGATGAGCCCATATTGTCCGACAGCGCCGAAATCTGGCGGGAGCCAGTCCACCACATAAAAGAGAGGCGTGTGGCCACCAGCGTGATCGTCACCGGCTGTCATCGCTATCTAATTGATTTTAGTGAAATTTGCTCCCGATCGGCCCACTCCCGGGAGAACGCTTGGTGCCGGCGCGACGTGTGTTCTACAGGGTAGCAATAGTTTATTCAATGTTTAGGAGCCCCAAGATAGAGTAGTTCCGCGATTGGCCCAGGTGCAGTGTTAGCGTCACAATGAGGGGCCAATTTGTCGTTTTAGTTATGTATGCGGCGCGCTATGTGGGGCCGGCAATATCTCCTTGGTAAGCCGCCGACGCGGCAATTTCTGATCGTGCGGGGCACGAATTGATCGATCTGCACTGCCATCTCCTGCCTGGCATCGATGATGGCGCGAAGAATCTCGAAATGTCGCTCGCTATGGCGGCCATGGCGAGCGCCGACGGCATAACGACGACCGCCTGCACCCCGCATATCCTACCGGGCGTATACAACAATTCGGGTCCGGCCATTAGGGCCGCCGTTGCCCAACTCAAGCAAGCGCTAGCGCAGGCGGGCATACCGCTCCGGCTGGTCACCGGGGCCGACGCGCACGTGACCCCGGATCTTCGCGCCCAGCTGCGCGACGGCCGTGCGCTTACTTTGAATGATACCCGATACCTGCTGCTTGAGCCGCCGCATCACGTTATGCCGCCTCGGCTGGAAGACCACATTTTCCAGCTGCAAACGGCTGGATTTATCCCGATTCTGACACATCCGGAGCGATTATCCTGGCTGGAGGCCCATTACCCCCTCGTCAGGCGTCTGGTATACAGCGGCGTGTTGATGCAACTGACCGGCGGATCGCTTTTGGGTCAATTCGGCCGTCGGGCGCGCTATTGGGCAGAACGGATGCTCGACGAAGGCCTTTGCCATCTTCTGGCCAGTGATGCGCACGACACGGAAAGGCGGATTCCGCGCCTATCGGAGGCTCGCGACGTTGTCGCCCGCAGGGTGGGCGAAGACGAAGCCACCAACCTTGTTCTCAGGCGGCCGCAATGCATCATCAACGATGCCAACCCGTCCGAGATGCCGCCTCTGCCCCAGGCGGCCCCGGAACCGCCGGCGCAATCCGCGTGGGGAAATCTTCTGGAACGCGTTCGGCGCGTCAGGGGTGGGAAATGAGGCGGCTCGCTCTCATTCTGCGTCTGATCTGCGCTTTGGCGGCGCCCCTTATGCTCGCCAACTGCACGTCCGACACCACTAGCAAACCGGTTGCGAGTGAAGAGTCGAATTCGACTTCAGCACTGGCGAGTGCCCCCACAAGCGACGCCGATTACCGAATTTCCGCCCGCGATATCCTCGAAATATCGGTGTTTCAAGTGAGCGACCTCAATCGGACGGCGCAGGTTGCGGATGACGGCAATATCGCGCTGCCGCTGATTGGCGTCGTCCAGGTCAAAGGCAAGACGGCGCAGGAGGCCGGTGATCTGATCGCGGCAAAGCTCAAGAAATCGTACCTGCAATCGCCCCAGGTTAGTGTTTTTGTAAAACAGTACGGACAGCGCGTGACCGTGAGTGGCGAAGTGAAGAATCCGAAAGTGCTTGCTCTTGAAGGTAACATGACGCTTACGCAGGCGGTCGTCGCGGCAGGAGGCTTGGGGGACTTGGCAGATTCCAAACGGGTGCATATTGCGCGCGCCACTGGCGGCCATGTGACTGACGAGGTCTACAACATCAACGACATCCAGTCTGGAAAGACTCCCGATCCTCAGCTCAAAGGCGGGGACCTCATCGTCGCGGAACAATCGGGGGCGCAGGTTGCGTTCAAGAACATCAAAGATATGCTTCCGTTTGCTGCGTTAGCGGCGCTAATCTAGCCAGCGGCGTTTGAATCGGGGAAAATCGGTCAATTCGAATGAACGCGCCGAATTTCAACTTCGAGAATGAGGAACGGTCCAGCCGGTTGCCGTCGCTGAGCGGCGGGGATGCGCGCGCGCTCGCGCCGGAGACAAATTCTGCGCTTTTGAAGGGTGACGAATCTTTCGGCGGCAGCAAATATCAGGAAGAGTACAGCGGTTACCGTAAGCTGTTTTTTATGTACCTCGGGCTGGCGCTCAAATATCGCTGGCTCATCCTCGGCACAACTTGTGCCGCCTTGGCGATCGGCTTTCTCGTCACTTTTACAGCCACTCCGATCTATCGGGCCACCACGGTTATCCAGATCGAGCGCGATGCGCCGAGGGTTGTTAAGGTCGATGTGGCCCCGCAAGAATTGCGGACGTGGGACGAACGCCGTTTCTACCAGACGCAGTACGATCTATTGAAAAGCCGATCGCTGGCCGAACAAGTGGCGGCGAATCTAGACCTTGCCGCGAAGCAGGATTTTCTGCACCCGACCTCGACCTCATCGTGGTCGAAGCTGCGCAGTATGATCTGGAAGCGTGACGCAGTCGATAACCGAGCCCTCCAGGATCGAAAGTCTGCGGCGGCAAGCATGGTGCAGCACGGGCTGACAATCTCGCCGGTGCCCAATTCGAGTCTGGTAAAGATTTCGTTCGACAGCCCGAGCCCGATCTGGGCAAAGCAGATCGCAGATGGCGTCGCCGACAGTTTCATTAGCTCCAATCTCGATCGGCGTTACGCCGCGACGGCATACGCGCGCAATTTCTTGAAGGAACGGTTGGAGGAGCTCAAGCTCAAGCTTGAGGAATCCGAGAAAGCATTAGTCGCCTATGCCGAACAAAAAGAAATAATTACGAGCGGCGATGGGAAGCAGACCCTTGTCGAGGGCGACCTCGGCGCAATGAACGCCAATCTGCAAAAGGCCATTTCGGATCGGCTCACCGCACAAGAGCTGTGGGAGCAGGCAAACACAAACCAAGGCATGGCCTTACCGCAGGTTTTGTCCGACAGCTCAATCCAGGCGTTGCGGGCAAAGCGTGCGTCTTTAATGGCTGATTACCAAGATAAGCTGTCGACCTTCAAACCCGCTTACCCCGACATGCGCCGGCTGAAAGCTCAAATTGATCAAATTGATCAAGAAATAAATTCGTCAGTAAGTGTGATCAAGCAATCGCTGAAGGCGCACTACGAATCCGCATTGGAGCAGGAGAAGTTGCTCAAGAAGCAAATCGAAGAAGTCAAGCTCGGAGTTCTCGACAGCCGGAACAAGCAGATTCAGTACAACATTCTAAAGCGCGAAGCCGACACCAACCGCTCGCTCTACGATGGGCTCTTGCAGCAATATAAGGACGTCGGCGTCGCCGGCGCGGTAGGCACGAACAATGTCGCCATCATCGACCGCGCGCAAATTCCCGGTGGTCCGTTCACGCCGAACCTGAGTCGCAATTTGATCATAGCCTTTGTGCTCGGACTGATCGCGGCCGCAGTCGCGATAGTTGTCTTCGAGTTCCTCGATGACACGTTCAAGACCCCGGAAGAGGTTGAAGACCAGCTCGGATTGGCGGTCCTCGGCATCATTCCATTTGCAGACGCCGATGTCCTAACCGACATTACCGCTTCGCCAAATTCACCCTTGGCTGAAGCATATCGGTCCTTCCGCACCGCGCTGCAATTTTCCACTGACCAGGGCGCACCGAAGAGCATCCTGGTGACGAGCGCACGCCCGGGCGAGGGCAAGTCGACGACAGCCTTGGCGTTGGCGGTTAACTTTGCGCAACTCGGAATGAAGGTGCTGTTGATCGATGCCGATCTGCGCAATCCTTCCCAGCATCGCGTTCTCAAACTGGAAAATAGCATTGGGCTCGCCAACTATCTTGCGGGCGCCAGTGCGCCGACAGGAAGTTTGTTCCAAAATACCGGTATTGGCGGCCTCTATTTCATGGCGTCGGGTCCTATTCCGCCGAATCCGGCGGAACTCTTGGCCGGGCCAAAGATGCTCTCGCTGTTGTCGGCGGCGGGGGAGAAGTTCGACACCGTGGTGATCGATTCTCCGCCAGTCATGGGCCTCGCCGATTCTCCACTACTCTCCAGCATCGCGTCTGGGACGCTCCTGGTGATGGCCGCCGGCGATACGCGGCGAGGTATCATCAAGGCCGCGGTCAAACGCCTTCACTTTGCCCGCGCCCGTATGGTCGGCGCTGTCATGAACAAGTTCGATTTCCGCACCGCGAGCTACGGTTACGGTTATGGCTACGGCTACGGCTACGGTTACGGGTATGGATACGGCGCCATCGAGCACTACGGCTATGGGTCTAAGTCTAGTCCCGCCCAGGTGGAGCACTCGTCTAGGCAATAGCTAATGGTCCGGCGCCACGCCATCGACGTTGCTCTCGATCTATCGCGGATGCCTGCGATCGCGCGTTCGTCGCTTGGGCGGCCGCTGCCGGCCGACATTGCCGAACTGATGCAGGTTGCCGCGCGGCAGCCCAAGGCTTGCCAAGATGCGGCTTCCGCAACCGGCGAGCCGGCAGATGCGCTGGTTGAGGCGGCGCGGTTTTATCTGCAGCAGCAACTATTCCAGCCGGCCGCGGATTGTTATCGCATTCTCGGTCTCGAGCGCGGCGCTTCGCGCGCGACAGCACGTGAGCACATGCGGTGGCTTTTGGAATGGCTTCATCCGGATCGCAACAACGGCCTGGAGGCCGTGTATGCGGAGCGCGTTCTCGAAGCGTGGCGAGAAGTCTCGGCACAGCAGGGTAGCGATGAGAGCGAGGAACGCCAGCGTGCCAGAGCCGGAATGAACGGGCATGCTGCTGCGTCTTTAAGGTTGCCTTGGATTAAACTTCCCACGGCGGAAGCGGGCATCGCTGAAGGCCGATATAGCGCCCTGGCCGCGTGGTTCATCCCCGCTGCCGTTGCGATTGTCTTGCTGACTCTTTGGTCGGCCATTCACTTCTTCGATGCCGTGCAAACCACGGTCGTAAGTCGCATGCCATAAGGGCAAGGCTTCTGAGCCCTCCAATGATCGGGGTGGAAAGCCAGCTATGCCTCCAGCCAAACGTACTCATCACCGTCACCGTCGCCGCGACCCGTCGGGTCTTTCGCTTCGCCTGCTCGCGGCGTTGAAATTCATGACCGATATTGTCTCGGGCGGGAACCGTAGTCCGGCGTCAAGGCCGGTTCATCAACACTCCCATCGCCGGCCTCGCGACGTCAAGGATCAGCGCAGCCATCCACACTCCTGGCTGATGAAAAAGAAGGTCGGCGGGGCGGGTCTCATCCTTATCGCTTGCATGTCCGTAACATTGGCATGGCTCGCGTGGCGCATCGTTGTAGAAACGGCAGCGCAGACCCTCGCCGCATCCCAGCCCGGTATGGCTTTGCGCTTGGTATCTGACGAAACAGACGCGCTCGATCAATTGGCGGAACAACAAATCATCAATCCAAATGGCGACCTCAATGCGGCAAAGGAGTGGGCCGAGCAAGCGCTGCGTGCCAACCCGTTGGACGATCGCGCTTTGATTTTGCTCGGCCTTATTGCCGAGCGCAGCGGTGACAGGAAAATGTCGGACGCTATCGTGCTAACGGCGGGAGAGCGTTCGTGGCGTAATCCGGTGACGCAACTCGCGTTGTTCGAGCGGGACGCCCGGCGCGGCGAATTTGCTGCCGCCTTGACCCACGCGGACGCGCTCCTGCGCATCAGGTCGGAATATGAGAGGTTGATTTTTCCCTATTTGACCGGCTTTGCGGCAGACCAACGAACCGTCCGGGCGCTGGCTGACCTGATTGCGACTAACCCGCCATGGCGAAGCCTGTTTCTGCGGCAACTGCCCACGATACTCGCAGATGAATCGAAGCTGCGCGAGTTTTTCGCCGTGTTGGAAAAATCGGCCAATCCTCCGACGAAGAGCGAGCTAGTGAATTATGTGAAGCGGCTGGTGCACGATGAGAATTTTTCGGACGCGTACCGGGTGTGGCTCTCGACATTACCGCCACCCGCCCGGCAGAATCAGGCGCATCCCTACAACGCGGACTTTTCCGCGCCTCTCGATGACATGCCGTTTAATTGGGAGTTAAGGTCCACCACCGGCGCCGACGTCGACACCATCAAACCGGATGGATCGGATCAGAAAACGCTGCGCATTCAATTTTCCGGTGCTCGAATCACCGAAATCGGTGTTGGTCAATTGATGCTGTTGGCGCCAGGGCGTTATCGCTTTACTGGAGAGGTCATGACAGCAAACTTGGTCACGGCGCGAGGGCTCCGATGGAGCTTATCTTGTGCGGGAAAGCCGGCGGTCGAACTCGCCCAAACCGATTTAATTTCCCACACGGTTCGCTGGACCGATTTTGCGGTGGATTTCGTGGTGCCCACGTCAGGCTGTGAGGCGCAGAATTTGCGCCTGGAGCTGCCCGCCCGCATACCGACTGAAAGGAGAATCGAGGGTGAGGCCTTTTACAGGGGGCTGCTAATTGCCCCCCTTCCGGGAGAAGCGCGACAGTAGATATGCCGTTGTACTGCCGCCGATTAGTTCTCAGGATCGGCGTGCGCGACGGGATATGCAGATCCTAAACCACAGAGGTTGCTCGATCTGAACCGCCTAACGAGCATTTCGCCATGCGCATGAACACGTCCCTAACTGTCCCGTTTCCAAACATCCTGTCTGAGGCGTTTACACCATACGCACTCTTTCTCGTTGGACTTGCGTTGTTGTTTGGCGGGGGCACGCAGCAAGGTCTATGGTCCGATGTCCCAGTCCTGTTGGCGTCGCTGCCGCTGTTGCCCTGGGCTGTCGTTAGGTTGACCTCGATCCATTTGGGTAGGCTCGGGCGATGGGCGATTGTCATCCTTTGCGCGACTATCGCCATGCCGCTATTGCAATTGATTCCTTTGCCGCCGGCGCTGTGGAGCTCTCTGCCCGGCCGCGGAGAAATTGCCTCGACCTATCAAGTTGCGGGCATCACCGTCCCCTGGCTTCCCATTAGTCTGACACCTGCGGCCACCTGGCGTGGCTGCTTATCACTACTGCCGGCCATCGCAATCTTTCTGTCCGTACTATCGCTTGGCTATTCGGCAAGGCAAAGAATGATCATTCTCATTCTGGTCGCTGCGGTCGTGAGCCTTCCACTCGACTTGCTCCAGACGATCGAAGGGCCCGAAAGTGGACTTCGTTTCTACGCTATTACTAACCTCGACCGCGCCGTCGGCTTCTTCGCGAACGCAAATCATCATGCAGCGTTCCTTGCGTGCGCAATATCGCTGGCGTGCGCGTTCGCCGTCGGAGCCACGGGCGACGAGCAGCCCCGACGCTACGTTGCTCTCATGTTGGCGGGTTTCCTTGCCGCCGTCGCCGTCGCCCTGTCGCTCACCGTGTCACGGGCCGGTGTAGCGCTTGGGTTTCTCGCGGGGATGTGCGGTCTCGGCTTGGGTTTACGCCAGAGCCACGGACGGTCCAGACGTCGCCTCCTGATATACGGGAGCGTGGCCATCATCGCGATGCTGCTCTTAGTATTTCAGTTCGGCTTTGTCGGGTTTGTCGGGAAGTCCGTCGACATGATGGACGATTTGCGCTGGCCGGTTGCCAAGGTGACTTGGCGAGCCGCCAACGCTTTCTTTCCGCTCGGCTCGGGATTTGGCAGTTTCATTCCAGTTTATGAAATGTTTGCGCCGCTGACCATGGTCAGAGAACACTATGTCAATCACGCACACGACGACTGGCTCGAGCTCTGGCTCACTGGCGGGGCACCGGCTCTGGTTTTGACGTGTGCTTTCTTGCTTTGGTTTGGCTGCGCCAGCGTCTCTCTTTGGGGGCGCAATTGGCCCGGCAGCGAAGGTCGCGACATGGCGATCGCGCGTTCGGCAACAATCATTGTTATTCTACTGCTATTGCACTCGACCGTGGACTACCCGCTCCGCACCGTCGCGCTTTCCGTGTTGTTCGCGCTCGGCTGTGGCTTGCTGGTTTCGCCCGCCGTAAGCGAGCGCTCGACGCAAAACCTCGGCCATCAGCCCCATGCTCGCCGACATAGTGCGAGAGAGAGCAATAGTTCAGGCGCGCCGCTGTAGCTTTATTCGGCTATCAAAGTAGACTCACGGTATTGCTGTAAGTGTTCCGAAGAATTTGATAAGGTTGTATCGTGGGTTGTGACGTGCTATTCAAATTTAGCTTTGGGGGACTCACCCGAAGTGCGGTAGCATTAAGTACTAAGTACGTAGTGATTAATCTAACAACTGGTCCTTCTCGCGGCGAATCAAAGAGCCAGCGTGGGTCCGAGCTGCCGTATCGCCCCGCCTTGGCGCATCGGAGAGCGTCCTGGTGATTGGACGAACAAATCGGCGCCGAGGACCGTGTGTGAGGCAGCCGCGCGAAACTTCCCTTTTTCGTCGTGCTCAGGTCTAAGGTGTGAAGCCCCGGACGGTGCAGCCGATGGTATTTAGAGCAGAGAGCCACCCCGGTGACGTTGAGCGCGATCGGCTTTGGCTCGCCGGGGCGCTGTGTAGAAAGCGGTGGCAAATAATCCTCGGACTTTTTCTGGCGGTTTTTTTGCCCGCCCTTATCCGCTGGCCCGACTACAGCCTGAAGCTGAGCACGCCCAGCTTTAACAACGCGATATTGGGCACAGCGATCGCCCTCATCCTAGGCTACTTCCTCCTGCGCAAGTTCGCGACGGTCCCTGGGTTGCAGATCTTCTCCTATATCATTCCGGTCTTCTCGATTACGTACGGCCTGCTGGCTGTCTTGCTGCTGCTAAGCCGCCAGGATTATTCCCGGTTTCAGTTGTTCGTGAGTTTCGTCATCGCCGTAGGCTTCTACTACCTCGCTTTTTTGCTTCAGCGACGGGTCAAACGACCACGGTTGGCTATGATCGCGGCCGGCCATACCAAGGAATTGCTCGAATGCGGCGGAGTGGATTGGGTGACGTGGCCATCGCCGGATCATATCCCCAATAATTATGATGGCATCGTTGCCGATCTGCGCGCCGACCTCGGGCCCGAGTGGGAGGCGTTTCTCGCGCGATGTGCGCTCGGCGGCATTCCCGTCTATCACTCAAAACAGGTGCAGGAGTCCCTGACCGGTCGTGTTGCGATTGAACACCTGTCAGAGAACACGCTTGGATCGCTCAATCCATCGTCGCTGTACATGCAGCTTAAGTTGGCGATGGATATCGCGGGAGCGATTGTGTGCTTGCCGATCGTTGCCGTGATCTGCGGCATTGCGGGAATTCTTATCAAGCTCGATAGCCCAGGGTCGGTCCTTTTCTCGCAAGAGCGGATCGGTTACCGCGGGGAAGTATTTCGTGTCTACAAGCTGCGCACGATGGCAGATGGCAGCGAGGGGACCCATTACACTGAAAAGAAAGACCCGCGGATTACGCGCGTCGGTGCGATTTTGCGCAAGTACCGGATCGACGAACTTCCCCAGATCGTGAACATTCTTCGCGGAGAAATGAGTTGGATCGGTCCGCGACCGGAAGCGATTTCACTGGCCGAATGGTACGGCCGGGAACTTGCATTCTACAGCTATCGCCACATCGTTCGTCCTGGGATTACCGGCTGGGCACAGGTGCAGCAAGGCAACGTCGCAAAACCAGAGCTTGTGCGATACAAGCTTCATTTTGATTTTTACTACATCAAAAATTTCTCGCCGTGGCTCGATATCGTTATCAGCGCCATGACGCTGCGTACGATATTGACCGGCTTTGGATCGCGTTGAAGCGCTATCGTGACGCTCGGGCTGCGAGACTCGGGGCCACCTGTTCTTGTTACCGGGGGGGCCGGCTATATCGGGTCGCACACCTGCAAAGCGCTGGCGCGGGCAGGTTTCCTTCCCGTTGTTTACGACAACCTCGAGTGCGGCCACGATTGGGCGGTGAAATGGGGGCCGTTGGAGCGCGGCGATATTGCCGACCGGGCGCGGCTCGAAGACGTGCTCGCCCGCCATCGGCCGATCGCAATCATGCATTTTGCGGCATGCGCCTATGTGGAGGAATCGGTCGCGAACCCAGGCAAGTATTACCGCAACAATGTCGTCGGCTCACTCAATCTACTCGAGGCGGCGCGGAACTACGGCATCCAGCGGTTTGTATTTTCCAGCACGTGTGCGACCTACGGTGTCCCAGAAATGTTGCCGATTCGGGAGGATGCTCCGCAGCGTCCAATTAATCCGTACGGGACCTCCAAGCTGATGGTCGAGCGCATGCTGGCGGACTTTCGCGCCGCTCACGGGATGGCTTCGATCACGCTCAGATATTTCAACGCGGCTGGGGCCGACCCCGACGGCGAAATAGGGGAGGACCATGATCCGGAGACGCACCTCATTCCGCTGGTTTTCCAGGCAGTGTCCGGTCGCCGCCCACAAGTGTCGGTGTTCGGCACGGATTACGACACACCGGACGGAACCTGCGTGCGCGACTACATCCACGTATCAGATCTTGCCGAAGCGCATGTGCTCGCTTTGAAGGCTTTAGATTCGGGAACAAGTCTAGCGGCCTACAACCTCGGCAACGGCCACGGATTTTCAGTACGCGAGGTAATCCGGGCGGTCGAGCGAGTGTCGGGCTCGCGGGTGCCGGTCGAGGAAGCGCCCCGTCGAAGCGGCGACCCACCATTTCTTGTCAGCGACGCGAGCCGGGCCCGCTCCGAACTTGGCTGGCGACCTGCCATCACAAGTCTTGACGAAATCGTCGGCACAGCATGGGCGTGGCACCGTCGAGCATGATGTACAGGAAAAATATAGTGCCGGATGGCGTGCTCGGCCGGCTAACCGAGCCCCGTCGGTGGTTGCCACTGGGTGCCGGTAGGCCGTGATCTTTTGTTATGTGCGGTATCAACGGGATCTTCGCCTATCACGACGCGGCAGGCCCGATAGACCGCGCAGAGCTCGTGCGCACGCGTGACTACATGGCGAGCCGCGGGCCCGATGGAAAAGGTGAGTGGATCGCCGAGAACGGTCGCATCGGTTTCGGGCACCGGCGCCTGTCGATTATCGATCTCACCGAGGCAGGCGCCCAGCCCATGGTGAGCGCCGACAGGGAAATCGTCGTCACATTTAACGGTGAAATCTACAATCATCGGGAGCTGCGCCGCGGCCTCGAGTCCAAGGGCTGTCAATTTCGTAGCAATTCCGACACCGAAGTCTTGTTGCACCTCTACGCCGACAAGGCCGAAGAGATGGTGCGCGATCTTCGTGGCATGTATGCGTTCGCAATTTGGGATGGACGCCGGAAGCGCCTGTTCATGGCGCGCGACCCCTACGGCATCAAGCCGCTTTATTATGCTGAAGGTGTTGGAACCTTCCGCTTCGCAAGCCAGGTTAAAGCGCTGCTGGCCGGCGGAGGTGTGGACGACGCGCGTGATCCTGCAGGTTTAGTAGGATTTCATTTGTTTGGCAGTGTCCCGGAACCACTGACGCTATATCAGCGAATCAAGGGATTGCCTGCAGGGCACACGATGATTGTCGGCGCAGCGGGTCCCGAGCCGCCGCGGCGCTACCACTCAATTGCTGAAGTCTACGCGCGCGCAGAGGAAAGCTCGCTGCGGCCGCGGGGGGCGGCGCGCCTCATCGCGGCGCGCGAGGCGCTTCTCGACAGCGTGCGGCACCATCTTGTCGCTGACGTGCCTGTGGGCGCCTTTCTCTCCGCCGGCGTCGACTCGGGCGCGCTCGTTGGGTTGATGCGCGATGCTGGTCAAAGTTCAATTGAGACGGTGACGCTTGCCTTCAAAGAGTTTGAAAAGTCTCCGGATGACGAGGCGCCCATCGCTGCGGAGGTTGCCCGCACCTATGGCACGCGCCACACGACGAGAATTGTTACGAAAGACGAGTTTCAAGCCGACCTGCCGTTAATGCTCGCCGCGATGGATCAACCAAGCATTGACGGTGTGAACACTTGGTTCGTATCGAAGGCCGCACACGAACTCGGGTTGAAAGTAGCGATTTCTGGTCTTGGCGGTGATGAGCTGTTTGGCGGCTATCCCGCTTTCCGCGACATTCCGGCGTGGGTCGGCTGGTTAAAGGGTCCCGCATCTTTCCCTGGGCTCGGCGCGTTCGTTCGCCGGACAATGATGGCGATTGGACCGACGCGGCTAAAACTCAATCCGAAAATCGCCGGGTTCGTTGAATATGGCGGAACCTACCCGGGAGCGTGGTATCTCCGACGCGGGCTTTTCATGCCTTGGGAGCTGCCCGGCATCCTCGACCCAGACATCGTGCGGGAAGGTCTTGCGCGGCTCGACCCGCTCGCGGTTGTTGGCGCCGTTCTCGACCCTGTGCCGCACGAGGGATTTGCGCGTGTCGCAGTCATGGAAGCTTCGCTGTACATGCGCAACCAGCTCTTACGTGATACGGATTGGGCGAGCATGGCTCACTCGCTCGAGATCCGTACGCCGCTCGTCGACGCAACGCTGCTGAAGCAGATCGCTGCGCTCGGAGCTCCCGAGCCGGCAGCGCCGGCCAAGCAAGAGCTGGCGCTCGCCCCATCGACGCCGCTTCCGGCTGTAGTCGCGCAACGAGAGAAGACCGGGTTCGGAGTGCCGCTCGCCGCATGGCTACCGGTCGGCAAGACTGTAAAGCGCACGTCGGCATACGGCTACGCACGCCAGTGGGCGCGGGTCCTGGCAACGCAGGCACCTGTTACCGGATCGGCGCGGCTCGTGGCGGCCTGATAACGAGCCGCAGGGTAACCGCCGAGTGAAATATCAGGACACCCGATGAGCGGCGGCACACGTTCTCCACCAAATTTCACTGGGCGCAAATTTGTCAATAAAGCTGAGGGCTTTGACACCCCCACCAAGCTGCCGACCAGCGAAATCGAGCGCGCCAAATGGCAGTCGGCCAATAAGGCTTGGTGGGAAGCGACGCCAATGCGCTACGATTGGCGTGAAAGCATTGCCGTCGCGCCGGGCACACGTGAGTACTACATCGAAATCGACCGGCGATTCTTTGTCAGTGCGCGGCAATACTTGCCTTGGAAATCGAACCCATTCGACCAACTAATACCCTATGCTGACCTGCCACGCCTCGATGTCCTCGAGATCGGGGTCGGTCAGGGAACGCACGCTCAATTAATATCTTCACATGCCAAGTCGTTCACTGGAATCGATCTCACCGAAGCTGCCCAGCAAGCAACGTCGAAGCGTCTGGAGACTTTTGGTATAAGGGGCCGGGTCCTGCAGATGGACGCAGAAGCCATGAGCTTCCCTGATGCGAGCTTCGATTTTATCTGGAGCTGGGGCGTTATTCATCACTCTGCAGACACGCGCCGCGTGCTCACCGAGATGAATCGGGTACTGCGTCCGGGCGGGCGGGCGACAGTGATGGTCTATCACAGGAACTGGTGGAACTTTTTCGTTGTGGCGGGTGCTCTCAAGGGCCTCGCGCAAGGACAGCTGAAGCACTTAGGTAACATCCATAATATTGCGCAGGGCGCGACCGACGGCGCAATTGCAAGGTATTATAGACCTAATGAGTGGCACGAGATTACGCGAGGGCTGTTCGAGATCGAACGCTTTCGCGTTCTTGGACTCAAGAACGACGTGATCCCATTGCCGCCGGGCAAACTCAAGTCGCTTGCCGAGCGCGCTTTGCCTAATGCCCTGACCAGGGCGTTGACCAATACAATGCGCGTGGGATCCTTCTTGGTTGCGCAAATGCGTAAGCGTTAAAATTGCCCTCCGTGGTGAGGCGTTCGGCCAATACTGATCGCTGATGCGGATTCTCATCTTAGCCACCGACGCACACGGCGGCTTCGGCGGCATTGCGCAATATAATTGCGATGTTATCGACGCAATGTCCGGCTTCGCGGCGGTCGAACGGATCGTTGTATTGCCGCGCTTAATCGTCAATCCCGGTTTTGAAGCCCCGTACAAGACACATTACGTGCGCCAAGCAAGTCATGGGTTGGCGAGCTTTTTGTTGTGCAGCGCCCTGGAGGCCTTCCGGGGCGCGACCTACGATCTGATATACTGTGCACATATTAATCTCCTGCCTGTTGCCGGAGCTATTAGTCGCCTTGCCCGATGTCCGCTCGTTCTAACCATCTACGGCGAGGAGGGATGGCGTAAACCCGGCAATTGGCTCGCAACGACTGCGCTATCCAGCGCAAACCTTATCATTTCGATCAGCCAGCTCACTCTCGATCGCTTTCTGGACTGGGCGCCCCGACTCAATGCGGAGACCGCAATTGTGCCGAACGCGGTTCGTGCGGAGCGGTACGCCCTCGGTGCTAAAGATCAGGACCTGGTCGATAAGTATGGATTGGCCGGACATAGGGTTCTTATGACGCTCGGCCGAATGGATCCGGACGAGCGCGCCAAAGGCTTCGACGAGATAATCGACTTAATGCCTCGTCTCTTAGAGCATAGCCCGGACTTGGTCTATTTGTGCGCGGGAGACGGCGGTGACCGGCCGCGGCTTGAAGCCAAAGCGAGATTTAGCGGTGTCGGCGACAAGATCATTTTTACCGGGCGCATTCCAGAATCACGCAAAGCCGACTATTTCCGTTTGGCCGACGCCTACGTCATGCCAAGCCGATGGGAGGGCTTCGGGTTCGTTATTCTCGAAGCGCTCGCGTGCGGCGTCCCCGTGGTCGCTAGCACCGTCGATGGCACCCGTGAGGCCGTGATGGATGGGGAGCTCGGCCTGCTTGCTGATCCCGGCAACCCTGACGATCTCGAAAGAGCCATCGTCGAAGCACTGAGACGTCCCAAGGCAATACCGGATGCCCTAGGGTACTTTTCTTTCGCCAACTTCGCGAAACGGCTGGAAGCAGCGCTTTCGAAGGTCGTCGCAATTGGGCAATCGTTTTAGGA
>Ga0335081_10002383_pt1 | contig 29588 bp, 18 predicted proteins | sample Lox_Sample_35_FD_206713 | JGI IMG/M metagenome (GOLD analysis project Ga0335081, IMG submission 206713) | Soil microbial communities from Loxahatchee National Wildlife Refuge, Florida, United States - Lox_Sample_3.5 | ecosystem: Environmental > Terrestrial > Soil > Wetlands | place: USA...
AGCCGTCGCTCGCGCCGACATCGACCGTGCTGGAAGGACGGCTGGTTCAACTGGGGATTCGGGTGGACTGGTAGAGGGGCAGGTGTCCAGACTTGGTGGCGAGGGGCGGAGCAGTGTCTCCGCGAGCGCCGGATCGCCCGGCACCGGGGCGCGCAAAGTTGTGGCGCGATTCGCACAGTCCGGTCTACCGCCAGTTTGCCGCAGCTGGCACTTCTCTGGGTGCGGTTCGCTTTTTGGTTCTCCTATACTCGAAGTTGGGGGCGATGCTAAGGATGAGATGTCCACTGCGCCTCGGGAGATTTCGCGCGCTCAGGCCCACGAGTCCTGACGACCCAACACATGTCTTCGATTAGGCCAGCACGATGATGGAAGGATCTGCACACCGGGGACGGCATGAATGACGTACCGGAAACAGATCGTCTGCCTTGCCAATTCTCGGAAGCCGGGCGGCCGCTGTGTTGCGGGGAAGGAAACGCTGCAGGAAGGCTACGGTCAATGGATCCGACCTGTCAGTGTACGACCCTCGGCCGAAGTTTCCCTGGAAGAACGTCAGTACGAGAACGGTAGCGACCCGCAGATCCTAGACATGATCGATATCCCGATGCTTGCGGCCGTGCCCCATGCGCATCAAACCGAGAACCATATGATTGACCCCTCCCACTACTGGACTTGGAAGGGGGCAGCAACCTGGGACGATCTCGCGAAGATGGAGGACACGCCAAACACCCTGTGGATCAATTTGGATTCAACGTATCACGGCAGGCACGACCGCGTCGCACAGACAGCGGCCGCGAGTCTGCCGAGTTCCCTCTTCCTCATCAAGCCTGAAGACGTAACGGTGCGGGTGTTAACTCCGGGTGCTGATTTCGGCAATCCCAAACGAGCCGTCCGGGCTGGCTTCCGTTACCGCGGTGTGCACTACAACTTCAAAGTCACCGATCCGAAAGCGGAGCGGGCGTTTCTCGCGCGGGAGAATGGTGACTACAACATTGCCGGGGGCCTATATTTTTGCATCAGCCTGACGGAAGCGCATACGGACGGGTATTGCTATAAGCTTGTCGCAACCGTCATTGGCGAGCGACCGTTGTAATGAAACCAATGCAGCATTCAATATTCACGATCGGGCATTCCACGCACAGTCAGGAACGCTTTATTGAGCTGTTGAAGTTGCATGGGATCACTGCGGTATGTGATGTGCGTTCGAAACCCTATAGCCGCTGGAACCCGCAGTTCAACCGCGAGACGCTCAAAGAAGCGCTACGATCGGCCGGCATTGCGTACGTGTTTCTCGGCAAGGAGTTGGGCGCTCGCAGCGATGATCCTAGCTGTTATGCGGACGGCAGGGTTCAGTATGATCGGCTCGCACTGACGCAAACGTTCAAGCAAGGCCTGGAGCGTGTGCAGGAGGGCATGGAAAAGTACCGGCTAGCCGTGATGTGCGCTGAGAAAGAGCCGCTGGAATGCCACAGGACCATCCTGGTTTCGCGTTGCCTCGAGACACGCGGAATCGATGTCCAGCATATCCACGCGGATGGGCGACTGGAAAGACATGCCGATACCATTGACCGCCTGATGCGAGAACTGAAGATCCGGGACGATGATATGTTCCGTTCGCGCGAAGAGGTCGTAGCCGACGCCTACAAAAAACAGGAGGAACGAATTGCGTATTCCGAGCGGCCGTCAGGTGAGGCGGAGCCGGAGCCGGCTAGGAGCGTCAACGGATGAAGATTTTCACGATCGGCTTTACCAAGAAGTCCGCTGAGGCTTTTTTCACGCGTATGCAAAGGGCAGGAGTCAGGCGCCTGATCGACGTGCGATTGAACAACGTCTCGCAGTTGGCCGGTTTTACGAAGCGCGACGACCTACGTTACTTCACGAAGGTGATCTGCGGTTTCGAATACGTCCATGTTCCCGAGCTAGCGCCGACGGCTGAGATCCTCAATCCGTATAAGAAGCAGAAGGAGGGCGATTGGGGTGTCTACGAGCGCCAGTTCTTGGACCTTATGAAGGCGCGCCGCGTCGAAGAGACCGTCCGGCGCGAGATCGTGGACGGCGGATGTCTCCTATGCAGCGAGGAGAAACCCGACCGCTGCCACCGTCGCCTGGTGGCCGAATACCTGAACGAGAAATGGGGTGGCGTCGAGATCGAGCACATCACCTAGTAGTGCCTACGGTAGGATCACTCAGGAGGCACGCTTCTTCACTTCCACTGCGGGTTCTTTCCCAAACTCACCAGGTTTGCTAACAGGCGGTACGCGCCGGGCACGCCGGAGGGTAGCTGGCGGTATAGAGCCAGCGCGTCGTAGAGGTAAAATCCTTTGCCGTAGTGCGTCAGCAAGAGGCCGCCTTTCTGCGGGTCCTGGTCCGGGTCGTGCGTTTCGACCAGCGCAGTGTAGTGCGCATCCCAACTGCGCAGAAATCCGTGGCCGCGCTCCTCTACCCAGTCTTTGAAATCGCCTTCGGTGATCCGGTTGGGCCAGGAAAACGCGGGATTCGACGGTTCCAACAGGACCACGGGCGCGGTCTCGTCCACCACTTTCTGCGGGTTCATTCCCAGCGTGAACGGGTACGGACCGTAATCATGATCGAAATCCTGGAGGTTGTACTGCACGATCAGCGTGCCGCCGTTTTTCACGTATTCCAGCAGCCGGCCGTTGGCGGCCTTCAAGTCGGTGCGGACGGCGTAGGCGCGCACGCCAAGGACGATGGCGTCGTAAGCGCTCAGATCGCCGTGCGTCAGGTCGCTGGTGGCGAGAACGCGCACGTTCACTCCCAGATTGTTGAGAGCTGTGGGAACGTCGTCGCCGGTTCCCGGGAGGAACCCGATGTTCAACCCCGGCGCTGTTTTCACTTCGACGCCCACGGCCTTGTAGGTCGCCGGGCGATAGTAGGGATAGGGGCGCAGTCCCGGATAGCCGGTAAGATGATAGCCCTCGGCGTACTCGCGTCCTTGATACTCCGCGACGGCCGTGATGGTGTATTCGGCGGGCTTGACGAGGTCGGGCGCCACCGAGAACGTGACGGTCTGATCCTCGCCGTCGCGTGCCAGTGAAAACGGCGATTCCGCCGGCGTGGCGCGCCATCCGGTGGGCAGCTTCAAGCGGAGTGTGCCGGTCGCGGGACCTTTCACGTTGCTGTGAACGGTGGCGGTGAAAGCGAACGCTTTGGATCCCATCGGCACCGCGCCGGCCGAGGGCGAAACCCAGACCGAGATCGCGGGTCCCAGCAGCAGCGGGTTCTGCAGCGTGCCGAAGCCGGGGACTCGCTCACTGGTTTGCACCACTTGGGCAACTTCGAAGGGCACCCCGCGATAGACCAACCGCGCGCGCACCGCGAGCGGATAGGGGCTGGCAGGCAGATTGCGATAGCGCTCGGCGGTCAAATCGTAATAGGGCTGCTCGTCGTTCGGCCGGGTGAAATAGGGCCGGGTGAGGGCTGCATCCGGGGGTGCGGTCACGGAGAATCGCCATTGGGCTTCGTTGCCTGCGGAGACTTCGTGGACGGCGGTCTCAGGGGCGTGGATCTCCCATTTTCTTGAGTCGGAAGGTTCGAGATCGATGCCCGCCACGTTGATCGTTTCGAAACTCGGATTGAAAAGTTGAGCTTCGACGATAAAGGATTGACCGGGGTTGGCGTTGGTGAAGGTCGCGGCACCGCCGCGACCACGCGCGGCGGCAGCCATGGCCGCTTCGGTGGCGGATAGTGGAGCTCCGCCGCGCCTGCTGGCGGGTTCCTCGGCGGCCACGGTCGTCTGGAAGGAGACCTCCAGAGCGGCGGCCAGCGCTTTGACGAACTGCTGTTCCTTGATGCGTAATTCGAAGAGCACATCGCTCTTGCCGGGGTCGGCGAGGGAACTCGACTCCACCTGGGCGATCAAATCGCGCGTCTGCTTTAGTCCCACCGCAAGAAGCGGAGCGATTCCAGCGGGACGATCGGGGCGGTACTGGCCCAGCGCTTCGGCAGCGGATGTGGCTATTGAGGCGAGCCCGTCCTTCAGGAACTTCGCGTCACCAGCCGCGAGGGTTGCGATACCGGCAAGGGAAACGTCGATGCTGTCGAAGAACGAGGTTTCCCTGGCCGCCGCCGACACACGCGAGCCATAGCGATGATAGGCGCTGTTGAACGGGGCGGGTTGCGGGATGGCGCCGCCGCCGGTCTGGGTTTTCTGCAAGCCCAGTCCCTCGCGCGCGATTTGCAGGAAGGTCAGGCCCACCGCCGGCGCGGCCTGGCCCTCCGGGATTTCGAGAGTGGTTTCCGGACCTTTCGTAGAGACCTGCCGGGTGACGTAATCGAAAAACCGGACGGGCACGAATTTGTCGATGGCGTAGTCGTACATGCCTTCGGCGGCGACCTGGAAGAACGGCACGTGCGCGTAGACTTTCAGCGGCGCCCATGGCCGCAATCCCTCGCGAATCTGCTCGGGGAAGTTCGTGGGATCGCCGGCCGCGTTGAACACTTCCTGGGCCAGTTGTCCGGCGACCTGGTGATTGCCGTGACCATCCGTGGCCGCGCCGACGAACACGGACATCACCACCAGGGGGCGCGTCATACGCACCACACGCACGGCATCGGAAAGAACGCGGTCGTAACCCCACTTTTCGAGGGCCTCTTCGCGGGTTTTGGAGAATCCGTAATCGACCGCGCGGGAGAAGTACTGATCGACGCCCATGTAGCGGTCGGCGAGCAGGAGTTCCTGGGTGCGGGCCAATCCGAGGGCATCGTACAGGTCCTGCGACATGACGTTCTGGCCGCCTTCACCGCGGGTCAGGGTCATGAGCGCGGCTCGCGCCCCCTGGCCGCGCACTTCGTAGGCGATCATGCCGCCGTCTTCATCGTCGGGGTGGGCGGTGAACATTAAGAAACTGGCGCGGGTTTGCAAAGCTTGCAGCCAGCGTGAAAGGCCGGCCGCGCCCCGATCGGGGGCGACCGCGAGCGCATCGGCCGAGGGGGCGGAGACCGGCTGCTGCGCGCGGCTGGAGGCGATGTAGAGACCTGCCAGGAAGAGCGGTAGGGTGATCAGTGCCTGAGTGCGGGTTTGTTTTGTCATTGTTGAATCTCGGAGGTTGTGGTGACGGATGGTGGGGCGGGCCGGGCAACGGAGCGTGACAGGACCGAGCTCGCCGCAGCGGCGCGGTGCGGCACGGTCAAGAAGCCAGGGGAAGCTTTTGGTGACCAGCTCGCAAAAACCGGGCGAGCTGCGCTCGCCTGGACCGATTGACCATCGGTCCGCAGGTTGACAACCTGCCCTACAGGGGCGGGTTTTGCGAAGGAATCTCGACCCGGCAGGCTGAAGCTCATTCTAGAGTGCCGCGCTCCGCTCCGCCAGCCGCTTTTCAGCGGCATGCAGCGCCTCCACGGTGTTGTGACGCCATTTGTCGTCAGCCTCCAGGCGAGCCCGGGAAGCTTGCGCCGCGCGCGCCGTTTCTTCGGGCGCAGGGCCGCCCCAGGTGCGGCGCACGTTGACGAAGTGGCGCGGGCTGAGAATCGCCGCCAGTTCTTCGTCGGAATATTGGATCGGGTTCCCCAGCAGATCGCCCGACACTTCCGCCAGCAACGCCGCCAGTGGGCTGTTCGCGTGTTCGGCGCGGGCGGCGACCAATCGTCCCGCGATCGCGTGCGCGGTCTGAAAAGCCAGGCCGTGGTCCCGAACCAGAGTGTCCGCCAGTTCGGTGAGGGTCGTCCAACCGTCGCCGGCGCGCGCTTCCAGTTTGGAGGCGTCGAATTCCGCGGTTTGCATCGCCGCCGCCACCAGCCGGACCGTTCGCATGGCATCGCGGAACATGGCGAACACCAGCGGCTGCAGGTCGTCCTCGGTGTCCACGATATCGCCGAAGGGAGTGTTGTGGACAGAGGTGACGATGGCCAACGCCTGGCCCAGAGCCTTGCTGCTGATGGCGCGTGCGTGTTCCAGCGCTACCGGGTTCCGCTTCTGCGGCATGATGCTGCTGGACTGCACGAAGCCATCGCCCAGCCGCAGGTAGTTGTATTCGGCGGTGCTCCACGTCAGTTGGTCCTGAACGAAGCGGCCGAGGCCGGCCAGCAGCACCGCCGCCGCCGATGCGTTCTCCAGCAGGTAATCCACGGTCGCGATGCTGCCGTAGGTGTTGCAGGTGGGATCGCAGAATCCCAGCAGGTCCGCAGTGAGCTGGCGATCGATCGGGAACCCTGTGCCGGTGATGGCGCATGCGCCCAGCGGATTGCGGTTGGTGCGCTCATAGGCGCCCATGAGACGTAACGCATCCCGCTCGAGCTGTTCGACTACGGCCAGGAGGTAGTGCGCGACCGTGGTAGGCTGCGCCCGCTGCGTATGGGTGTGAACCGCGAAAATGGTGTCGCGGTGGCGGGAGGCTAGGTCCAGCAGAACGGCGCGCAGTTCGAGGCTGGCTTCAAGCAAATCGAGCACGAATTCGCGCTGGCGCATCCGGTACATCGTCATGTCGATGTCGTTGCGGCTGCGGGCGGTGTGCAGGCGTCCCGCGGTGACTTCTCCACAGCCGGTCACGATCAGGCGCTCGACGTAATAGAACAGGTCCTCGCACCGGTCGTCGAAGGGCGCCCGCCGTACAGCCTCCTGAGATACCGAATCGAGCGCTTCGCGAATCGCGTGGGCATCTTGCGGCGAGACGATTCCCTGCGACGCGAGCATGACCAGGTGGGCGTAATGGATCGACATCAACGGCCCGAGGAAGAGCGACTTGGCGTCTTCAAAGTTCTCATTCAGGACGTATTTGACATACTCGGGAGCGAATTCAGGCATTTTGTCCCAGTTTACTCCTACGGGCACACACAACATCGTCGCGTCAACCGGCCGACCTACAGTCTGCTGCGATTCGGATTCGAGGCTTTCAATCGGTCACACCGGATCGAGCAGCCACGCTAAAATAAAAATGGAGCGCTGGGGCTCCGCTCGCTTGTGACCCTCCCACAGGGCGATCCAAATCTCGAACCGTCCGTTTCCGATAAGCCTCCGCTGCGCGACGATACGCACTTTGCCGCCGGGCGGATCGCCGTCTTTCAATACAGCGGCGTCGTGATCTTCCTTTTTCTTATCGCCGGATTCTGGAGACTGCAGGTGCAGAACCCGGAATACTACGATGAACGGGCACAGCAGAACCGCATCAAGTCGCAGCCGATCCTCGCGCCGCGCGGGCGCATCCTCGACCGCGACGGCCGCGTGATCGTCGATAACCACGCGTCGTTCACGCTCTACCTGGCACGCGAAAACCTCAAGGAGGAACACCTCAAACCGATTGCCCAGGGTCTCGATATGGATCCCGACGACCTGCAAAGCCTGGTGCGCCGCTACCGCTCGCGGGCCAAGTACGAGGCCATCCGGCTGAAGGACGAGATGACCCCGGCGGACCTGGCCTTCGTGGATTCGCACCGCGATTTCTTCCCCGAGCTGGAGGTCATCACCGCGCAGCGCCGGCTGTACCCGCAGAACGGCATGCTGGCCCATGTCATCGGCTACACGGGCGAGATCAGCGAGCAGGAACTGGATTCCCCGGACTTCGCCAAATACAAGCCGGGCGACATTATCGGCAAATTCGGCATCGAGCGCCAGTACAATTCCACGCTGATGGGAGTCGACGGCCAGCGCCAGGTGGAGGTGGATAACCTGGGGCGTGTGCGGCACGAGTTCAAGGAGCAGACCGTGCAGCCGATTCCTGGCAAGGATCTGCAGCTCACCATTGACCTGGACTTGCAAGCTGTGGCGGAACTGGCCATGGACGGCAGGAACGGCGCGGTGGTGGCGCTCGATCCGCGGACTGGGGAGGTGCTGGCCATGGTGAGCCGCCCCACGTTCGATCCGAACAAGTTCACCGGCCGCATCAAGGCCAAAGACTGGAAAGAGATCAACGACAACCCCGATCATCCGCTCTTCAATCGCGCCATCCAGGCAGCGCAGGCGCCGGGTTCGACCTTCAAGCCCATCATGGCGCTGGCCGGGCTGGAGACCGGAACGATCGACGAGAACTTCACGATCCACTGTCCCGGCGGAGCGACCTTTTACGGACGGTACTTCAAGTGCCATTTGAAGCAGGGCCATGGGTCGGTGTCGTTGCACAAAGGCATCGTGCAGTCGTGCGACACGTATTTCTATAACGTCGGCAACAAGCTGGGGATCGAGAATATTGCCCAATACGCCGACATGGTGGGTTACGGACACCCTACCGGGATCGACCTGCCGCACGAAGCAGCGGGGGTGGTTCCTTCGGAAGAATGGGCGCTGCACGTTTACCGGCGGAAATGGTATGCGGGGGAAACGATCTCGGTATCCATCGGGCAGGGCGCTCTCACTGTGACGCCCATCGAGATGGTGCGCGCCATATCCGGAATTGCCATGGGCGGTGTGTGGCACCGTCCACACCTGGTTAAAGATCAGGCCGATGAGCCCACTTCGTGGCCTCTCGACCCGAAGCACGTCAAGGATGTCGTGGATGGCATGTATGGCGTGGTGAACGAAGGCGGGACCGGCGGGCGCGCCAAGCTGCCGAACATCGAGGTCTGCGGCAAGACCGGGACGGCGCAGGTGGCATCGGCGGAATATGTGAAGAGCGTCGGCGGCGGCCACGAGCTCAAGGACAATGCCTGGTTCGTGGGATTCGCTCCGCGCGAAGCGCCGGAGATCGCCGTGGTGGCGCTGTTCGAGCACGGCGCCGAAGGGCCGCTCGCAGCGCCGATCGTTCGCGATGTGATGAAGGCCTACTTCGATAAGAAAGCGCGGCTCGAAACCTGGCGGCAGCAGCAAACGGCGGTAGCAGGCGCAATAGCCGCGGTCGAGACGCTGGGCCTGCCGGCGGCGCCATCGGGCGGAAGGAACTGAGATGGCGCGCTACGTCGCCACGCGGGATATCGATTGGACGTTGCTGGTGATCGTCCTGCTGATCTGCGGCGTCGGCGTTCTACAGATTTACAGTGCCACGCTAGGCACGGACTCGCACAGCGCCTGGTGGAAACAGATCTTCTATATAGGTGGCGGGTTGGTATTGATGTGGCTGGTGTTGCCAGCCGACTACCACAGCATATTGCAGCGCGTTCCGGTGATGTATGTCGCGTCGACGGTGGCGCTTTTGGGCACGTTCGCTATCGGTGAGCAGACTTTCGGATCGAAGCGCTGGATTCCGATCCCGCATACCGGAATCCACTTACAGGTATCGGAATTCGTCAAGCTGGTGATAATATTGTTGGTAGCCCGCTACTTGACGGATTTGCGAACGGAAGAAGTAGATATAAGGGAAGTGCTCAAACTGGCGGGCCTGGTGCTGATTCCCGCTGCCCTGGTGCTGGCGCAACCCGACCTGGGTACGGCGCTCACCTACGTTGCGGTTCTTACGGTGGGCGTGTTTATCGCGGGATTGCGGTGGAAGTACTTCGCCGTGGCGATATTGGGTGCGGCGATGATGGTGCCGATAGGCCTGCATTTCCTGAAGGACTATCAGAAGGCGCGGCTGGTGAGTTTCCGCGATCCGGATCAGGACCCACAGGGGGCGGGTTACCAGGTGATACAGTCCCAAACGGCCATCGGGTCGGGCGGGATGTTCGGCAAGGGAGTTACCAAGGGCACGCAAGCGCAGCTTCACTTCCTGCCGGTTCCATATAAGGACTTCATCTTTTCGGCATTCGCCGAGGAGCATGGGTTTGTTGGTGTAGTAGTTGCGTTGGCGTTGTATTTCGTGATGATCATGCGCATCGTTCAGAATGCGCAGACGGCGCCCGAACGAGCCGGGATGTATATCTGTATGGGGGTAGCAGCGTTGCTGCTCTCGCACGTCCTGATCAATGTCGGGATGGTAGCCGGGTTGATGCCGGTGACCGGTATTCCGCTGCCATTTATGAGCGCCGGTGGTTCGAGTATCTGGACGAGCTTTTTGGCCCTGGGGCTGGTGCACAACGTCCGCCTCAGAAGGTTTGTGAATTAGAAGATTGATCGGGAGCCTGTAAGAGACCCAGGGACGGTGGCGCCGAGGCGCTCCCCCGAGGAAGAGCAGTCGGTTCCCGGCCGCGGTGTATGAGGTTTGCTGCTCCATCGCCGGCCAGCGTGAGCTTATAACGAGTTTGCAGGCAATTCTCCGGCGCGCCGGAGAATTCGAGACACGCAGGGCGCCCTCCTTCCTTACCGTGCGGCTCTTCACGCTCCGTGAGGAGGCATTCCATGTCAAAGGAGTTAGTGATCTCCGCTAACCGCCACGAAACGCGTGTGGCGGTGGTTGAGGACGATCAGGTAGTCGAGGTTTATCATCAGCGGGAGAACGAGTACTCGCTGGCGGGAAGCATCCACAAAGGCAGAGTGACGCGCGTGCTTCCGGGCATGCAGTCGGCCTTTGTCGATATCGGGCTGGAGCGCGACGCGTTTCTCTACGTCTCGGACTTTTTCGAGGACAACGAAGAATACGACAAGATCGTGACCAGCGTGGAGGACAAGGTCCTCAAGCTGGATCGCGCGGGACAACCCGCGGCTGCGCCGCCCGAGGTTGCGGCAGCGGCAGCGGCGGAAGCCGCGCCCGCTGGAATGGAAGCGGCGGCGCCCTCCGAGGCGGCTGCGATTGCGCCGCCGGCGGCGGCGCCAGCGCAAGGGTTTGGAGCGCCGCCGGACTTGCGCCGCGATGAACGCGATCACCGCGGACGCCGCTCGCGACGCCGCAGAGGCAAGGGCGGGCGCGGCCTGCCGGATTCCAAGTTCTACTCACCGGGTCACAGGGGCGGAGGCGAAGCCGGACCGCCGACGGCGGTTCTGATTCCCGAGGCGCTTCCCAAGCCGGATGCGGAATTGGAACCGGGAGCCATGCCTCCCGCGATTGCGGAGGCGGACGATCTCTTCGTGCTGCCGGGCGAGTCGCTGGCTAAGTATAAAGAGGAGTCTGCGGAACCCGACGTCGCGGCGGAAGCGGAGCCAGCGATGGAGACCTATGCTTCAGCGGAAGCAGAGCCAGCAGAGCCCGAAGTGGAGGCGGCGCCGGTTCTGGAAGCTCAACCGATTGCCGAAGAACAGTCGGCGGAGGAGCTGGCCGCGCCAACTGCGGCAGCGCCAGCGCTGGAGACGCCGGCGGGAACCGCTGATAGGAGTGAGTACGCCGAATCGGGGATCGAGGAGGGCGGGGAATTGGCGGAGCCGGTTCCGGCGGACGTGCAAACCACGGAAGCCGTCGAAGCCGCCGAGCCTGCGGAGCAAGATGTTCAGTCCGTGGATGCCGACGAGCCGGTCGCTGAAGAAGTTCAGCCCGGCGAGCCGGTGGAAGCCCTGGCGCCGGAAGAGGGGCCGGAACCGGCCCGCATTCCGACAAGCCTCACAGCGACGCTGCGGGAGCAAGGTCCCCGCTATTTGCACCGGGTTTCCCGCCGCATGCGCCGCAAGGGACGCGAGGGCCGCGGCCCGGTTGCCGAAGCCACCCGCGCACCGGACATTCGACCGCAGGATTCGCGCTCGGAAGTGAAGACCGCGCCCGCTCCGCGAGGCGTAGCCGAGCCGCGCAGCGAGAAGCCGGGGCCTTCCATCAGCGACCTGCTCAAAGAAGGCCAGGAGATCATCGTACAAATCGCCAAGGAGCCTCTGGGACAGAAAGGCGCGCGCATCACTTCGCATATCGCGCTGCCGGGACGGTTCCTGGTTTATATGCCGACGGTGGACCACATCGGCGTCTCACGCAAGATTCCGAGCGATGACGAGCGGCTCCGCTTGAAACGCATCCTGCAAAGCAACCGGTCCGGGATTCCGGGCGGCTACATCGTGAGGACCGCCGGCGAGGGCCGCTCCGAAGAAGAGTTGCGCGCCGACATGATGTTCCTCTACAACCTGTGGCTGGACATGCGGCAGAAGGCCGAACGCAGGCCCGCGCCACTGCTGATCCATCACGACCTGAACGTAGTGGAGCGCATTCTGCGCGACCAGCTTACGTCGTCGTTCAAGAGTATCTGGGTGGACAACGAAGAAGTATACGAGGGCGTGCTGAGCTTTGTGCAACGGTTCCAGCCGGCGCTCATCGGCCGCGTGAAGCTGTACACCCGCGCGAATCCTGTCTTCGACGAATTCAATATCACGGCCGAGCTGGAGAAGGCGCTCCGCCCCAAGGTATGGCTGAAGTCGGGCGGGTACATCGTGATCAACCAGACCGAGGCGCTGGTGGCGATCGACATCAACACCGGCAAGTACGTCGGAAAGTCGAACCGCCTGGAAGATACGATTGTCAAGACCAACACCGATGCCGTCAAGGAGATCGTCCGGCAGATCCGGCTGCGTGATTTGGGCGGCATCATCGTGGTGGACTTCATCGACATGGACGAGCGCAAGAACCGCCAGAAAGTGATGCAGGCGCTCGAAGAAGCCATGCGCGCCGACCGCGCGCCGAACAAGATCCTGCAGTTCAACGATTTCGGCCTGGTGGCGATCACCCGCAAACGGGTGAAACAGAGCCTGGAGCGAACGCTGTGCACGCCGTGCCCCTACTGCGAGGGTGCAGGGTACGTGAAGAGCCCGCAGACTGTGGTGGGCGAGATCCTGCAGGAAGCCAACAAGATCGCACGCTCGGTGGACGGCAAGGACGTCATGCTGCGCGTGTCGCCGGACGTAGCCAAACTGCTGAAGTCCAACCAGAACACTTACCTCCAGGAACTGGAAGAGATCCTGGGAAAGACGGTGATCGTCAAGAGCGATCCCTTGCTGCACCAGGAGAAGTTCGACCTGGCGTAAAAGCAAACGCAGAATCAGCCGCGAATGAACGCGGATAAACGCGAATAAGAACAGGAATTCGTCTTATTGGCGTGCATCCGCGTTCATTCGTGGCTTTTCTCTTATTTCGCGAAGCTGAGCCGGAAACCGGTGGAGAGCAACACGTCGTTCTTCAACCGTCCGGGAACCGGATCGCTGAGGAAACGATCGCTGAAGCTCAAGTGCCAGCCGAGCCATTTCTTGATGGCGGTAACCACGCTCAAATCAAAGTTCAAGCGGTACTGACCGGTGTCGCTGAGATTGGGGAACATGCGGAACGACTGCGTGATGCTGGTGACGCCGGAGGCCTTGAAGAGCAGGTCGTCGCCGAAATTCACCTCCGCCGAATTGCGGTTCGGGTTGTTCATGAAGTTTTCGCGTTCATAGTCTCCGCCGGCCTGGAAGCTGAGGTTGGTTGTGTCGTTCTTGACCGCGATCCAACCTGCGCCGCCACCGAAGACGGAGCGGAGATTCAGGCTTTGGAAGCGGTCGTGTTCGTAGTCGTTCGTAAAGGCGATGAACGCGCGGGGCGTGAGGTCGCGGTTGTAGGCCCAGCCGCCGCGGACGGCGCTGGCGGTGGCGCTGTCCACGCCGCTGACCAGCGCGGTGGCGTAGATCTGGTTGAAGTGCACCGCGATTTTGTCGTGGGTGGTGACGCGCGCGGCGGTGAAGGTATTGGTGAGGGTTTCGGTGCGCGCATTACCGCGCGCCACGGCCAGGCCGAGATCATAGTTGCCGCTCCACAGTTGCAGGATTCCGGGATGCTGGAGGCGTTCCCAGGCATGTTGCTCGGCGTCATTGCGAATGACCGTCAGGCCGGCCAGTGGTGCGGATTTGGGACCGCTCGCGGTGGAAACCTCGACCGTATCGCCGCTGGTGGAGAGCTTGCCTTTGACGGACTCGCCTCCGGGCAGGCCGACGGTCAAGTCCTGGTCGGACTTCAGACTCTTCACGGCGGACCAGGGCATGGTGACCTCGCCCAGGAACTCGCTCTTGAAGGTCAGCTTGTCGCCATCTTTCTTGATGACATTGCCGGTGAGGGTGTCGCCGTTCTTGAGCACCACCTGGTCGGCGGAAAGAACTGCCGCAACGCAAAGCGCGAGGCACACAATTCGAGATTGCACGGTAGGAACCTCTTCATGGAAGGTTCCCACTGGTGGGGCTATGCGGTCAAGAGTTTAAATGCGTGGGTCCACTGGTTGTGCTGAAAGCCGCGAAGGCACCAGAGGATGCAGAGCGGCTCGATGGCGCGCGAGGCGACGATGCCGCCGCAATCGTAGGGCTCCCAGCCGAACTGGCTGATGATGCCTGAGACCTGTTGTTTGGCGCTCGCATCGTTTCCGCAAAGAAACATGGTGGGCGGGCCCTGTTGATAGGAAGGGTTGACCATGCGGGCCGCCCCCACGCTGTTGAAGGCTTTCACCACGCGGGCTTTGGGGGCCGCGGCCTGCACGCGTTCACCGAGCGATTCGTTGGGACCGGTGAAGTAGGACAGGATTCCTCCGGCCGGCGGCGCCTCGGCGATGGGATTGGTGGCATCCATCACAGTCTTGCCGGCGAGATTAGCCGGCCCGGCGAGCGAAATGGCCTCTTCCGCGGCGCGCCCCAACGTGGCGAGCACGACTAGCTCGCCGAACCTCGCCGCCTGCTCGAAGGTGCCGGCGGAGGCGCCGTTGGTCTCGCGCACCCACTGCTGTATGTCTGGCTTGCCGGGGTCGCGCGTTCCCAGCATGGCCTGGTGTCCATGCTTGAGAAACCCGCCCACCAGCGTTTTTCCAACCGTTCCCGATCCCAAAACTCCGATTTTCATGACGGGCGCATTCCCTCCGTGATGGAGATGCGGCTGCGGGCTGCGGGGATGCAGCAATCAATGCGAGGAGTACTGCTGCTGCGGCGGGTTCAGCTTGATCTCGACCGTTTTTTCCTCGTCGTCGATATCGAAGATCTGACCGAACGTCTGATACCCTTTGGCGTTGACTTGGATCTGGATGCTGCCCTGCGGGACGGCCGGGAAACTGACCTCGCCATCCTGGTTGGATCGCGTTTCAAACTGGGTGCGGACGTTCCGGCCGAAGCTGTTCCTGGGGTGCTTGGCGTTGGCTTTCCACCGGACGATGACCTCGGCGCGGTCGATGGGCCGGCCGGACTGCGTCTTGACCACGATGGTGAGCTTGGTCATGGGCGCGGCCCATAGAGCGAGTGCCCACAGGAGAAGCGCCGCTGGAATCAGGGCGCAAAGGAAGGAACCCCGGTTGCGCATACATCGATTATATGCCCGCATGCTACCATGGGACTGGAAGTAACCCACCCAGGCGCTGCTCATTGTGGGGGCGTAACGGATTCGACGGGATTGAATCGTGGTGGGGAGGCGTGCCGGGTTCCGAGCTCCCGTAAAACGATCGGAAACACAGAACTGCCAATACGCAGTTTGCATACGCTGCCTAATTGATTAGGTAGCCGCTCCAGCCGCTGAGCCCGCGCGGCGGTGAGTGAGCGTCATTTTGCGGGATAGGCCAAAGGCTTCGGTCCGGAGCCGGCGGCTGAGATGCAATCGGGCTAGGTCTCCGCCGCTCTCGCCGGTTCTGAAGCGGAGGTCAAAAAGCAAGGAGCCGGATACGCACGTAGTTCTCCTCATGGCGAGCTTTCTCGGACGGGGGTTCAACTCCCCCCGCCTCCACCAGATTCACTGCGCTCTAGCCGGGCCGATCTCAGTCGTAGTATTCAAGGCCGGTTGAACCGATGGTACCGCAGGTGATACCATTCAAGAAGTCGCCAATGCCGCGAAGATTCTCAGCAAGATGCGGCACAATCCTCGTGATTGGAGGATAGAGGATCTGAAGGTGCTCGCCGATTCTTACGGCATCAACTATCGGCAGCCCGGGACAAGTCACGTCACGTTCCGGCACGCGGTCGGCTTCCTTTCCGTCCCGGCCGCGAGGCCGATCAAGCCGGTTTACATTCGACGTTTCTTAGCAATCATTGACGCCATCAAGGACGCGAAATGAAGCGCAACAGGTCAAAACTGGCGGATTACCCTTTTGCCATCCGTCCGCTCACTGCGGAGGAGGGCGGAGGTTACCTGATCGAGTTCCCTGACATCCCCGGCTGCATCTCGGACGGGGAGACGCCGGAAGAGGCCATTGCAAATGGCCAGGACGCACTTAAGTCTGTGCTGCGCACAATGAAGGAATTTGGCGACCCAATCCCCCCACCGGGTAGCCTCGCAGCAGCCAGTGGGCAATGGCGCCAGCGGGTGCCGAAATCGCTTCACTCGCGCCTCGTCGCTCGGGCGCAACAGGAGGGAGTAAGTCTCAACTCCCTGGTGACCGCCATGATTGCAGAGGGACTGGGCAAGCGCAAGGCGGGTTGAGTCCCGGGGCCATCGCTCCGTAACCGTCAACTGGCTTTGTCCGTACTCCCGGGAGGTTCTGGCCAGTATGTCCCAAACGTTTCGGGCTGTTGCTGTTTTTCTCTGGCCACCGGCCTGCTGGTGATCGAGTTCGTGTCACCGGAAGACTCCCGCTGGCTCTACGTCATGCGGCGGCGGCCGGGTAGGACAGATGGGACAAGCTAAAGCATGTCCCCACAGTCCGCAAGGGCGGCTTCGCGCAGTTTGGCGAAGCGTGGTGCGGCATCCGGGGCGCCGCGGAGGGTCGCCAGAGTCTTCATGAGTTTTTCGAAGTTCCGGCTGCCGCGCAAGTGTGTGTCGCCGTATCCCTTAACCATTCGTGGGCATTGCGCCACTTCGCAGGCCAAGGCATAATCCTCCGCTGCCGCCGCCGGCAGTAGAGCCAGCCATTCGGCGATTCTACGCTGCTCCCTCTCGAAGCGGAGGGACCTCCGCCGCCAGCGGCGGGCGCGGGCCAGAAGCCAGAGCTTCAGGTAGCCACGGATGGATGTGGTCGATACCACGCGGCCTTTGCGCGTGAGCCGTTCGACCATTCGCCTGGCCCACCCTGTTTGCAGCAACCATCTGCCGAGTCCGGCGGGAAGTATGTCCGCCAATTCTCCGACGCGCGGGTACAAGAAGTCGTGCACTTCGAGCAACTGGCCCGGCGCGGTTCGAGCCTCGCGATGCACTCGCTCGAGCCGGGCTGGGCGCACCTTGAGATCAGCCACGCGGATCGCGTCTTCATACGACATCCAGAGCGCGAGGTAGCGCGCGGTCTCGCGCAGTAAGGTGAAACCGGCGTGGTCGGCGTCGCGAACCGGCGCGAGGCGGTCCAGGTACTCGGCGGCGTATCGTTCATCCTGATAGTCGATGAGGCGCTGCACTCCGGCGGCAAGGACTGCGTGGCAGGCTGGTGGGAACTCCCTTTCTACGCGGGTTGGGACATCCGACGGAAGGGGTGCTTCCGGTTGCGCCGGTGGTTCGGCTCGTGCGGCACGCACGCCTTCGTGGAATGCGGCCAGGCTTGCCTCCACTCCTACCCCGCCTCGCCGCACGGCCTCCTCAAAATCCTCGGCACGGAAGGGCAATGCCCCGGTTGCCGCCAGTGCGCCAAGCAGCGCTGCGCTGATGACGCTGTTGTTCCGGCGGGCGATCTCCGCAAAGTCTGCATGGACCAAGCCCTTCGCTTCAGTGGCAGCGGCTTCCAAGAGCGCGGCGCTATCGACTCGCCCGTCACCAGCCGCTGTCCGCTCGGTCATGGAATAGACGCGGTGCGTGGAGGCGATCAGCGTGGTCCGATCCGGCGTGACTAACTCGCGCTGGACTGCGCGCCCGGCCTCCATCAACTCGGAAGCGATCACGATATCAACCTCGCCGGGAACCGGCATCAGCGCCAGCACAGGCTCCCGGCCAGCGGTGCGAGCGGCGGATTCCGGGAACATCTCGATGTAGTAGATGGTGGATCCCGTGCGCTGCGCCACGCCGGGCACGGAAGTGGTTTGCGCGAAGTAGCCGGAATGCTCGGCGAGATCGAGGATCCAATCGGCGAGCACGCCGCCGCCTTCGCCTCCCATGGCGAGAATGGCGATCGAGATGAGGGGGAGGCGAACCGCGCTCGCCTCGCACAAGCTCAAGCTTGTGCGGACCGGGACCGATGGACAATCGGTCCGCAGGTTAACAACCTGCCCTACGTCGCTTTGGAGGAAGGCGATCATGGCGCGGCGGACACGCGCTCGGAGCTTCTCCAAAGCACTGGGGTTCGTGATCACGACGGCGCGGTAAAACGACGGGCAGAGCACCGCAGCGTGGGCGACTTCGCCGCACAAGCCGCAGCCCACGCAGCTATCGACCACCGTCGCCACCGGGTCGAGACGGAGCGGATCGGGATTGGGTTGAATGGTCAGGGAAGGACATCCGGAAAGGCGGATGCAGGAGTGGTCTCCAGTACAGGTGTCGGGGTCCACGCCGAAGCGTTCGCGGACGACGCGCCGGCCGTCTGCCGCCAGTTTGCGCATCTGCGGTTCCTCGCGCCGCTGGCGGTTCAGCATGCACTCGCTGTGCGCCACGATGACCTTGGGGCCTTTCTCCGGTGTAGTTAGGGCTTCTCGCAGCGCGTCGCGCATGCCGACGACATCGTAGGTGCGGGTGATGCTGCGCACCCACTTCACTCCGACGCCGCGCACTGCGTCGGCGAGTGACTGGCGCGTGGTGCGGATGGGATTGCCGGCTTGGGACGAAAGGATGTCCTGGCCGCCCGTGGCCGCGGTGTAGCTGTTGTCGACGACCACCAGCAGGCTGTCGCTCTGGTTGAAGACCGCGTTGCCGACGCCGCTGGTGAGGCCGTTGTGCCAGAAACCGCCATCGCCCATGAAGCTGACGGTACGCTTGCCGGAATCGGGCGACTGGAATGCAGCAGCGCCCGCCCAGCCTAGTCCGTACCCCATGGTGGTGGCGCCGATATTGAAGGGCGGCAGGATCGAGAACAGGTGGCAGCCGATGTCGCAGCTCACGTGGTGCGGGCCCAGTTCCCGCTCGACGAGCTTCATGGCGGTGAAGATGGGCCGTTCGGGGCAGCCCGTGCAGAACGACGGCGGGCGCGGATGGACGTGGCGGTCCAGTGCTTCGATGGCCGGAGGTTTGGCCGGTGCGGGCCGGGCCACACGGGGTAGATGGTCGCGGTCAATCAGGCGCGGCGCATACCAATTCACGAATTGCAGAACCGCCTGGATGATCACGGTGGCGGTGTACTCGCCGGCCATCGGCAGGACATCCTTGCCGTGGACTTTGGTTTCGCTGGCGGCTTTCCGAAGGATGGAGTTGAGGTTTTGCTCGATGAAGTCGGGCTGTCCTTCCTCGATGAGGAGCACGGCGCGCTTGCCCGCGCAGAACCGGAGGAGCTCCTCCTCCACCAGCGGATAGGTGACGTTCAGGACGTAGAGGGGCACGCGGCTGTTGCCGAACACGTCGCTGAGGCCGAGCAGTTGGAGCGCGCGCACGGTGGTGTTGTACATCCCGCCTTGCAGGATGATGCCGAAGTCCTGGGCGCTCTCCGCGAACCGCTCGTTCAGGGCGCGCGACTGGATGAAGCGCTGCGCGGCCGGCCAGCGCTTGCGGATCTTCTCCTGCTCGTGCAGGTAGCTGGCCGGTGGGAGCACGATGCGGCTGACGTCGCGCACAGGCTCCTCCATGGCGTCTTTCAGCGTGTACTCCGGGCGCACGTTGTTCCGCGCGATGAAGCGCCCGTGGACGTGGCAGGCGCGGATGCGCAGCTCCAGCATCACCGGCGTGTTGCTGGCTTCGGAAAGCGCGAAGCCTTCCTCAACCGCGCGCACGATGGATGGCAGGTTTGGCCGCGGATCAAGCAGCCACATCTGCGACTTCATGGCGAACGCGTGAGAGCGCTCCTGCATGATGCTTGAGCCTTCGCCGTAGTCCTCGCCGACGATGATGAGGGCGCCGCCGGTGACCCCGCCGGAGGCCAGGTTGGCCAAAGCGTCGGACGCTACGTTAGTGCCGACGGTGGACTTGAACGTCACCGCGCCGCGGAGCGGGTAGTGCACCGAAGCTGCCAGGGTGGCCGCGGCGGTGGCTTCCGAAGCGCTGTGCTCGAAGTGAACGCCGAGCTCCCGGAGGATGTCGTTGGCATCGGTGAGGACGTCCATCAGGTGGGAGATGGGCGCACCCTGGTAGCCGCCGACATACGACACGCCGGACTGCAGGAGCGCCTTAGTAACGGCGAGGATGCCTTCGCCGCGAAAGACCTCGCCTTCGCCCAGCCTGAGTTTCTGGACTTCCCTCCGGAAGGAGCGTTCCGCCATGGATGTTCCTTACTTTATAACTGATCGTGCGGGCCGCGGAGCGAACCTTCTTCCGCCCTTCCAGGGCTGGCATGAATGCGATCCCGTTCCCACGGCTTGCGCCGTGGGCTGATTTCTGACGCCCCTTTGGGGGGCTCTGTCAGGAAAGCGATGGAAACCTGCGCCTCCGAGTTCACACGAGAGCCAGGACGCGGCAGGGGCTGCCCGAGCCGCCGGCGATCTTCAAGGGCGGGGTGATGAGGATCGCGCCTTTGGGCGGCAGTTGATCCAGGTTGGTCAGGCTGGCCAGGCCGAACTTGTTGCTGCCGTGCATGATGCTGTGGCAGGGGAATGGCGGATCGAAGCGAAATGCCTGGCCGGCGTCGGTGCCCACGCCCTCGGAGCCGAACCCGATGACGTCGCGCTCTTGCGCCAGGAACGGAACCAGATCGGGATGCGGGCCGGGAACGTGCGAGCCGTCTTCCTTCATGTTCAAAAACGCAGAGGCGTCTTTATGTTTGGACCAATCGGTGCGCATGAGGAGCCATGAGCCAGCGTCCACGCGGCCGTGCTTCGCTTCCCACGACTCGACGTGGTGCGGCGTCAGCAGGAAGTCGGGATTCGCGGCGACCTCGCGCGAAACGTCGATCACGCAGGCGGGCGCCAGGAATTTCTCGACGGGGATGGCGTCGGTGGTGTTGCGTGGGTGATCCTGGCCGGTGACCCAGTGGACGGGGGCATCGAAGTGCGTGCCGGTGTGCTCGCCGCAGGAGAAGTTGTTCCAGTACCAGGCGGGTCCGCGGCTGTCGTAGCGGGAGATCTCCTCGAGATGGAACGGCCAGCTTTTGCCGAACTCGGGCGGGAGCTGAATGATGGGTGTGGCCGGCTCGAGGGGCTGGGACAGGTCGATCACGCGGATTGTTCCGGCGGCCAGGTCGGCCGCGAGGGCTTTCAGAAGGTTCGGTTCCATTGCTATGACTCCATCTGGACAAGCTAAAGCTTGTGCCTACTGCTTGTGGCGCGCAAATAACCAGTACGCAACGGTCAGGATCGCCAGCCACGGCAGGCCTGCGATGAGGGTGACGCGCATGCCTTCCACCCACCACGTGGTTACCAGAATGGCGGTGATGGCGGCGGCTCCCAAGAGCGATCCCCACGGATGTCCCCACATGCGCACGGGCAGCGGCGGATGGCCGGCGGCTTCCCATTTCGGACGGAAAAACAGGTGCGTGACGAAGATGATCAGCCAGGCGAACAGGCCGCCGAACAACGAGATGCCAAACAGGTAGACGAAGGCCGTATCGGGGAATGCCATCGCTACTACGGTGGCGAGCGCCAGACCGGCCGCGGAAATCAGCAGGGCGGGCACGGGCGTGCCGCGCCGGGAAACGCGACCGAAGACCGCGGGCGCATATCCGCCGCGGGAGAGCGAGAACATCATGCGGCTGACCAGATAGAGGTTGCAATTCACGCTGGAGGCCGCCGCGGTGATCACCACGAAGTTCACGACATGCGCGGCCGCGGGCACGCCGATCAACTGGAACACTTTGACAAAGGGGCTGGCGGTGACGCCCGAGCCGGGCTGAACCTGGTTCCAGGGAACGATGGCCATCAGGACAGCGATGGAACCGAGATAGAAGAGGATCAGGCGCGCCACCATGGTGCGCAGGGCGCGCGGCACGGCGGTTCGCGGATCTTTTGCCTCGCCGGCTGTCACCGCAACCGTCTCGGTGCCGAAATAGCTGAAGATCACGAAGACCATCGCCATCCAGACGCCGCGCCAACCGGTGGCCAGGAATCCGCCGTGCGCGGTGATGTTTGACAAGCCGATGCCGGCGCCGGATTCGCCTCGTAGCAGCAGCGCCAGGCCGAAGAGGATGAAGAGCACGATGGCTACGACCTTGATCATGGCGAACCAATATTCGAAGCTTCCGAAGCTGCCCACGCTGCGGGCGTTGACGTAGAGGAGCGCGCAAGCGAAACCGAGAACCCACAGCCATTTCGGCGTTCCGGGGAACCACCATTGGCAATAGATGGCGATGGCGGTGGCTTCGCCGCCAATGGCGATGCACTGCGCGGCCCAGTAGGTGTAGCGGACGGCGAAGCCGGCCCAGCGGTTCACATACAGCTCGGCATAGACGCCGAACGAACCCGCGGTGGGATGGGCCACGGCCATTTCTGATAGGGCGCCCATGAACAGCAGGGTGATGATTGCGCCGATCAGGTAGCTGACAATCACTCCGGGCCCGGCGGTGCGCACGGCCAGGGAGCTGCCGAGGAACAAGCCGGTGCCGATGGCGCCGCCAATGGCGATCATGGCGAGCTGGCGTGAAGTCAGTTGGCGCGAGAGGCGCTCCTGTTCTTCGATTGCTGGAGACGGGCAGGCGGCACCGCCTGCCCCACCTCTGTCGGTCTCGCGGATGCCCGGGGTCATGCGCGCACCATCAATTCCAGGTTCTGCTGCAGCGCTGCCAGGGCCACGGACACGTCTTCGACGGTGTTGTAGAAATGGAACGAGAAGCGGACTCCGTCCTTTCTGGCCGAGACGGCGATGGCTTGAGACGCGAGGCGCGCGACCATTTCGGTGGCGTTGGTGGATCTGAGTACGACCAGCGGTCCGACACTATCGGCGGGGGTCTTGCTTTCGATTCGCAGGCGGCGCACGCCTTCCAGGAAATCGGAGGTGAGGCGGGCGATCTGCGATGCGACATTCTCCATTCCGACCTGCGCCAGGAATTCCAGCGCGGCGCGAGCCATACAGATGTTGGGAATGGCGGGCGTGCCGCACTCGAAGCGGCGCGCGGACGGCGCGGGATCCAGCCGCTTCGTGTCGAAAGCGAAGATGTCGCGCTGCGCCATCCAACTGGTGAGCGTGGGCGCGAGGGATTCGATCAGTTCGCGGCGCACGTAGAGAAACGCCAGGCCCGGCGGGCCGAGGAGGTACTTCAACGTGCCGGTCACGAAGAAATCGACGTCCAGGGCTTTGACGTCGATCGGGCGAGTGCCGCAGTCCTGGTAGCCATCGAGAAAAACCAGAGCGCCGCGGGCGTGCGCGATGCGGGTGATGGCTGCGAGATCGGCCCGAAAGCCGTTTACAAAGGAGATCTGGGTGACGGGGACGATGGAGGTGCGCTCATCAATGGTGCGCTCATAGCATTCGACGGGGATGGAATTGCCTACGCCATCGAGGAAGCGGATCTCGGCTCCGCGGGGCTTCTGCGCGAGCCAGATGTGGCCCATGGTTGGGAACTCGTACTCGCCCATGACGACGCGGTTGCGTTGATCGAAGCGCAAAGCGTTGGCAATAGGGTTGATGCCCGCCGAGGCGCTGGTGACGATAGCGACTTCGTCCGGTTCGGCATGGATGAAGCGCGCGAAACAGACCCGAAGCGAATCCCACGCTTCCACCCAGTGGCGCCAGGGGTCGAGCGAGGAGCGCCAGCTTGTGGTGAACTCGGCGAGGCCGCGCTCCACCGCGTCCGACCAGGCGCCCTGCGAGCAGCTATACAGGTAAGTCTTGTCGCGAAGGATGGGGAAATGGGAGCGCAGTTCGGCGATCTGTTGGTCCGTCAGCATGTCGGCACTGGTTCAACCAGTGTGCCACAGGGTTTGGGTGCGGGCGGAGGGCCCTGCGAATCTGGAATTAGGAGGCACAAGCTCAAGCTTGTGCGTACTCGGTCGTTTCGGGTATTTTCTATAGGAGCAGTAACACGAGGAGGGGTATGCGTGTACGCGGGAAGTTTGTGGTTGGAGTTTGGGGCGCAGCGGTCGCCGCGGTTCTGGCGACGTGCGTTTCCATGTGGGGGCAGACTGGAACGGCGCCAGTGGATCCCGGAGTGCGTGGCGGGCAGCCGGGCGCGGGCGGTCCGTTGAACGGACTTACCAAGGACGAACAGACATTCTTTGCCGACGGGAGCAACCGGTTCGCCGACAACGAGGCGGTGACGGGAGGCGCCAACAATGGGCTGGGGCCACGGTTCAACTCGGTCTCTTGCTTGTCCTGCCATTCGCAGCCAAGTCCCGGCGGGACGAGTCCTCCGAAGAATCCATCGATCGCCGTCGCCACGCTCAATGGGGCGAAGAACGTGGTGCCCTGGTTCATCACGGCAAATGGCCCTGTCCGCGAGGCGCGATTCAAGCGGAATCCGGATGGAACCAACGACGGCGGCGTGCACGACCTGTTCGTCATCACCGGCCGCAGCGACGCGGCGGGTTGCAATATCGTCCAACCGGACTTCCTGCCCGCGGGGAATCCCCTTACGGGCCAGGGCGGGAACCGGAACATCATCTTCCGGATTCCCACACCTACCTTTGGCGCCGGATTGATCGAGGCCATTCCCGACTCGACGATTCTCGCGAATCTGAACGCCGACGCGCAGCTCAAGCGGACCATGCACATCTCCGGGCACCCGAACGCGCACTTGAGCGGCAACTCCAACCGCAGCGCGAACGACGGGACCATCACGCGGTTTGGATGGAAGGCGCAGAACAAGTCGCTGCTTCTGTTCGCAGCCGAGGCATACAACGTGGAGATGGGGGTAACCAATCAACTGTTCCCGCAGGAGCGCGATGAGACTCCGGGCTGCCTGTTCAACGCCACGCCGGAGGACACGCTGAACTTCACTTCTAGCCCCAACACGGCGGTGCTTTCGGACATCGAGGCGTTCGCCGACTTCATGCGGATGCTGGCGCCGCCGACACCGGCGCCGGACACACCATCCGCGGTGAATGGGCGGGCCACCTTCGCGAAGATCGGGTGCGCCCTATGCCACACGCCTTCGATGACCACGGGCAAGATGATTGCGAGCGGTTCGCCGACGAGTCCGAGCGTTGCTCTTTCGAACCAGACGGCGAATCTGTTCTCCGACCTGCTGGTTCACCACATGGGCGAGGGCCTGGCGGACGGCATTACGCAAGGAGCCGCAGGTCCGGATGAGTTCCGAACGGCACCACTTTGGGGTGTTGGGCAACGGGTCTTCTTTCTGCATGATGGGCGGACGAGCAACCTGGTGGAGGCGATTCGGGCGCACAGAAGCAAGGGGAGCGAAGCCAACATGGTGATCGAGCGTTTCAACCGGTTGACGACTCAGGAGCAACAGGACGTGATTGACTTTCTGAGGGCGCGGTAAGGGCGGCAACGCTGGCCGAGCGTAGCGGCGCCGCCTCCGCCGCAGCGGCAGATCAGGACTTACTGGGCCGAGTGGGTTAGACTCTCGCCTTCTCCGACAAACTGGGGCACAAGCTGAGCTTGTGCGTACATATATCCGTATTTCCACGAATTTTGACCTGCTGAATTCCATAAGTTCAGCAAGCGTATAGCGTCGAAGGACTTTGATGACTTGTTCCACAGTCTGCGAACGGCTTGTCTCACTTATTGCGAATGGTAAGCCGGATTCCCTCCGCGGCAAACAGGTTAATTAGAGGTTAAGTCAACGAGCAATGGCTTTTCGAATCAAAGCGGTACCTTAACTTGTTATTAGTTGGCCATTGACTTGCGCTAACACCCGTAACTATCCACCGGATCCGCGATATGCAGCGAGGTAAACCGCGAGTCCAATTTTCTGGTGGAGGAGGGAATTGGAATGCTGAGACTGACTGTTGCTGCCACCCTGTTGTTGACGTTGGCCGGAGGTGCGTTTCCGCAAGTAGCGGGGCGCCTGACCGGCACGGTTGTGGACCCATCGGGCGCGAGCGTGCCCAATGCAACGGTGGACCTGTTTCTGGCGGGCGGGAAGACCGCCGTCCTGACTACTCACACCACCACCGACGGAATCTTCGATTTCACCTCGGTGCGACCCGACAAGTACCGGCTGGAGATCCAGGCGGCGGGTTTTAGCAGAGCCTCAATGGATGTTGCGGTCGATCCGGTGCGCCAGACTTCGCTGGCGCCGATCCGCCTGCAGATCCAGACCGGAGCGCAAACGGTGGAAGTGATCGCTTCGCCTGCCGCGGTGGACACGAATTCGGCAGAAGTTTCGAATACAGTCACGCAAGCCCAAGTGGAGAACCTGCCGGTGCTGGACCGCCAGGTGAACAATCTTTTCTATACCCAGCCGGGCGTTAACAGCAACGGGGCGGCGGACACGGTCATCAACGGGATCCGGTCGCAAAACACCAACGTTACGTTGGATGGGGTTAACGTCCAGGATAATTTTATTCGCATCAATGGCATCGACTACCTTCCTAACAAGCTGACAATCGGCGAAGTGTCGGAATTAACCGTGTCGACCTCAAACGTGAGTCCCGTGGTAGGGGGCAACGCCAACGCCATCAGCCTGTCGACGCCCTCCGGGGGCGACCAGTATCACGGCGATGCCTACTGGTACAACCGCAACAGTTTTCTTGCCGCCAACGACTGGTTTAACAATCAGGACGGCGTAGGCCGGCCGGCTCTCAATCTGAACCAGTTCGGGGGAGCGGTGGGGGGACCGGTCAAGAAGGACAAGCTGTTGTTCTATGCGGCTTACGAAACCTATGACCTCAAGCAGACGACTCCGACGCTGGACACGATTCTGACGCCGACCGCCCGGCAGGGAATTCTCCAATACCGGCTCAACGGAAATGGACCGATCCAGCAGTTCAACGTGCTGCAAAACCCGGGCGGCGCTCCGGCCCCTCTGACTATCGATAAATACATGGCCGGCCTGCTGGCACAGATGCCGACGGCAGGAAATAGCACTGCCGCGGGCGACGGACTCAACTATACGGGGTACCAATTCAACGCACGATCCAACGATCGCCGCGACAGCATCATCGGGAAGGCAGACTTCGTCCTTTCCCCGAAAAACGTATTCTCCGGAACATTCCGGTGGAACCGGGATAACCTGGACCGGCCCGACATCGGCAACTTTTTTACTACGGTGCCACCAGTCTCGAACCAGAACCGGGCGAAACTGTTTTCGGGTAGCTGGCGCTGGACACCGACCGCGAACATCACCAACGAATTGCGGGGCGGCGGCAACCTGACCGTGGCGCCGTTCGATGTCTCGGGGAGCATGCCGCCATTTCTTCTCTCGGGAACGCTGATGACCGACCCGGTGAATAACTTCCTGCCACAGGGGCGGAACACGGACGTTTACAACTTACAGGACAACGCCAGTTGGGTGCATGGCAGGCACTCCTTCACCTTCGGCGTGCAAACGCAGCAAATCCGGGTGGCGCCGTACAATTATGGCGGTATTGTTCCGACATTCTACCTGGGACCTTACTCCGACGGCGTGCCCTACGGATATGGTGTAGGGGACATTCCGGGCGCAGTGGCGACGGATGTCAATACCGCGAACGCGTTGCTCGGAACCGTTGCCGGAATCATCGGAGGCTCGGCGACCTCGAGCGGACTTTCGGCTAGCCAGAGTTACAACATCACGAGTCAGACTTCGGGATTCGTCCCCGGCGCTCCCCAGCGGCAGAACCTGTCTTCCAACGACTACGCCGCTTACTTTTCGGACAACTGGAAAGTCGCACAGCGGCTCACCCTGAACCTGGGTGTCCGATACGACTATTTCCCGCCGATAGCGGAAACCAACAACCTGCTAATCCAACCGCAGTTGATCAACAATGACCCGGTGCAAACGTTGCTGGGCAACGCCACGCTTACTTTCCAAGGCAAGCATCTCTACAACGCGCCGAAGCATAACTTCGGGCCCAATGTCGGACTGGCTTGGGACGTCTTCGGGGATGGCAGGACCTCGCTTCGCGCGGGCTACAACATCGCTTACGCTCAGGACGACATGCTGGAAGCGGTTCTAAGCACGGCCACGGCGAATTCCGGGCTGGTGGGCACCTCGAACCTGAATAACGCCTTCTACTTCACTTCCGCGCCTCCGACACTGACGGCGCCGCCGTTCCAGATTCCAATTACCACACAGCAGAACTTCATCAACACGGGCGGGAACAACGTCCAGGGATTGATGAATCCGAATCTGCGGAACCCTTACGTACAACAGTGGAATGTGGGGATCGAGCACGAATGGAAGAACAACGTGTTCGAGGCATCCTACATCGGGAATCATGCGGTGGGGCTGATGCGGCAGATCGACCTAAACCAGATCAACGTGTTCCAGAGCACTTTTCTGCAAGATTTCAAGAACGCGCGCAACAACGGGCTGTTAGCGAGCGCGGCGGGACTGGGATTCAACCCAGCCTATAACCCCGCTGTCTCGGGCAGCGTGCAACTACCGTTCTTCAACGCGTTGCCGGCCGGGGGGCTGCTGTCCAACACCACGGTGCGAAACGATATTATCAGCAATCAGATTGGCAGCCTGGCCCAGATCTATCAGCAGGCCGACTTCTTCCCGAATAACATTACCAATTTCTCTTATTTCCCGAATCCCCTGACGTTGTATTCGAGCGAGCAGACTAACTTCAGCAACTCCACCTACAACGGTGTGCTGGTGCAGGCGCGCCGGCGGCTGAGCCACGGGATACAGTTCCAGGCCAGTTACGTCTTCAGCAAAGCGTTAAGCGACACCAGCGTGGAACGCGGCCTGGACCCGATTCTGGACATCCACAACCCTGGGATCGAGCGCGCCCGGGCGCCCTGGGATCTGACTCACGCCTTCAAGTTCAATTACTACGTGGAACTTCCCCTTGGGAACGGCCACCGCCTGAACATCCAAAGGCTGCATCGCGTGTTGGAAGGCTGGGGATTCAGCGGCTTTGTGACGGTGCAATCGGGCGCGCCGATTTCGATCCTGTCGGCCCGCGGCACGCTGAACCGCGGCGCGCGGTCGGGTGAAAACACGGTGGTGACGACGGATACGGTGGGGCAACTCCGGTCGCTCAGCGGATTGATCATGACGGGCAACGGGCCGTATTTCATGAACCCATCGGTGATCGGCCCGAACGGAGCGGGCGTCGCGCCGGATGGGTCGGCGCCGTACGCCGGCCAGATATTCTTCAATCCGGACGCCGGAACCCTTGGCTCGCTGCAGCGGCGCGTCCTGAGCGGGCCCTGGTACAACAACTACAACATGGAGCTCTCGAAGAACACGAAGATCACCGAAAGCAAGAGCATCCAGCTCAAGGCGGATTTCTACAACGTGTTCAACCATCCGAACTTCTTTGCCGGCGACCAGAACATCAATAGCCTGAACTTCGGGGTAATTAACTCGATGTTCGTGAGCGCCGACGGGGTGAGCACGCGCGTGATCCAGTTCGGGCTGTATTTCAGGTTCTGATGCGGGGGCGAAGGCGGCAGGGGTACCAACTCAAACTGGCGCATAGCCACGCGGCAATGCCGGCAGGTCGTGGCATCTGAAGAAGACGGACTAGTACTTTCACGCTGGAAACAGGCGCAAGGGCACTGTAGACTACTGATGCGATCTGACGTTCCTTGGCGAACACCACCACAAAGGGACGGCATCAGGAGGGGAGATGGCCATCTACAAGATCTACATGCGCTCGTTTGCGCCATGGAGGGAATTCGGCGCTTTCACTAATCCGAGCACGATATACTTTCCGGCGCCACCGACGAGGCCTGCCTATCCGGGGTACCCATTCCCGCCGACGGCGGCCGTCAAATTCGGCGGAGCTTACCACGGAGACGCGCGGGGATTCTCGCTGGACACTACCGATCCCGGAGTGACCGCCCGAGTCAACGCCATGGTCGAAGTGAATCTCGCCACGGGAACGGCGGGCAAGAGCAAGGCGTGGTGCGACCCGAGCCGCGGCCCGTGGATGGCGGTAGGGCCGG
>Ga0335081_10002384_pt1 | contig 29584 bp, 32 predicted proteins | sample Lox_Sample_35_FD_206713 | JGI IMG/M metagenome (GOLD analysis project Ga0335081, IMG submission 206713) | Soil microbial communities from Loxahatchee National Wildlife Refuge, Florida, United States - Lox_Sample_3.5 | ecosystem: Environmental > Terrestrial > Soil > Wetlands | place: USA...
CCCGGGCGCATGAATCATCGCGCGCTGCGCCTCGCCAACGGCGAGATGAATCCCGATCCCAAGGTCATCTATGCCGAGCGCCACGAGGTGCGGCTGACACCGGGCGGCGTATTCGCCAAGCTTCTCGACGCCGACACCATCCGGGTCAATTCTCTGCACGGCCAGGGCATTCTCAAGGCCGGCGGCCGCATCGTCATCGAGGGCGTGGCGGAGGACGAGACGATCGAGGCGATCCGCGTCGCGGAAGCGCCGGGCTTTGCGCTTGGCGTGCAGTGGCACGCCGAACATGTGGGCGACCCCAATCCCGTCAATCGCACTTTGTTCGCGGCGTTCGGCGCCGCGCTGCGCAACGCGCAGAAGATATAGACCCGTGGACAGCGGCCCGCCTTGAGCTGGCGCAACAGCGGAAAAACCGGAAGGCGCGATTAGTTTTTCGCTCGCCACGTGGGAACGCCCGATTGCTCACGCGGCGCGCTATTGCGCTTTCGCCATGTCCTCAAGCCTGGCCGCGAGCTGCCTGAGCTGCCATTTGCGCGCGAGCGCTGCAGCCTTGTCCCAGGTCGGCTGTTGCGCGCCGAATTTCGGCAGCGGCGCCTTTTTATCCATGCTGGCGATGGCGCGGTAAAGCTTCAAATCTTCGGCCTGTTTGGCGAAGCGCCCGCTCTTGAGGATCGCGGCGAGGCTGCCGTATTTGCGAATGAGCGAAGCGGCGCCCAAGGCGCCGACGCCGGGCGCGCCGGGCAATTTGTCCGACGGATCGCCGCGCAGCGCGATGAAATCCGGCACCTGTTTGGGCTCGACACCGTAACGCTCGCCGACCTCGCGCGGCCCGATCCGTGCCATCTCGCCGGCGCGCACCGGATAGAGGATCGTCGTCCTGTCGGACGCAAGCTGAAACGCATCGCGATCGCCGCTCGCCACCAGCACGGTGCCGCCACGCCGCTCCTCCGCCGCGGTGGCGGCGGCGAGAAAATCGTCGGCCTCGTAACCGGCGCGCTTGGCATTGGCAAAGCCGCAAGCCGCGACGAATTGCGGAAGGACATCGAGCTGTTCGACCAGGTCGTCGTCGAGCGCGCGGCCGCTCTGGTACGCGGCAAAGGCGGCGTGACGATAGGTCTCGGCCTGCAGCGTATCCCAGCCGACCAGCACCGCGCGCGGCCGCTCGGTGCGATAAAGCTGCAGCAAGCGGTTGGCGAACCCGAGAATGGCGCCCGCCGGCCGGCCCCGGTCGCGGGGGATGGTTTTCGGCAGCGCATGATAGGCGCGATGCGCGAAGGAATCCCCGTCGATGGCGAGCAGCGGACGGCGCTGAGAGGATTTCGGTCCGGTCCGGCGTTTCGCTGCCATGCGAGCGTCTTACGCGTCCTCGCGCGGCTTTTCCACGCCTCGCAGTCAAAGGACCGCAAGCGCGGGGCGGCCGTCCGTGCAGCCTCGCATATCGCGCCTGCCAATTATCCTCTTCTCGGCCGGCTAAAATCCCTCCAATCTTGGCGCGGGGCGCAACAGTGGCCGAGGCGGCGGCGATAAGCCGCCCGGCGCGGGAGGACTGAAGTGACGCCATCCAAGATCGTGGGCGCGGCCCTCGTCATCGCCGGCGCGGTGATGCTGCTGGGACGATCGGCAAGGGCCGCCGAGGATGTTGCCAACAAGGCGGAAGTCTGCGGGGCCTGTCACGGCCTGGCCGGCACGCCGGTCAATACCGAGACGCCGATCATCTGGGGGCAACAGAGCAATTATCTTTACAAGGAATTGCATGACTTCCACAGTGGCGCACGCGTCAACGCCACGATGTCGCCGCTGGTCAAGGACATCGCCCTGCCCGGCCTGCGCCAGCTCGCGGATTATTTCGCCGCCAAGCCCTGGCCGGCTGCGCCGAGCGTCAATCCCGCCGCGGCGCCGCCCGCCGCCATCGCGACCAAGATCGAAATGTGCAAAGCCTGCCACCAGCCCCATTTCGAAGGCGGCGCGCCGGCGCCACGGCTTGCCGGCTTGAGCTCGGAGTATCTGTTGTCCGCCATGAACAATTTCGCCGACGGCAGCCGGACCAATAATCTCGATATGCCGGGCTTCATGAAAGCGCTAAGCGAAAGCGAGCGCGAGGCAATCGCGAAATATTTGGCCGGGCTGTGAACAGCCCGGGCCGGGCTGGAGTGCTTCGGCAGAGGCGTCCGCGCGGCGTTGCTGCCGGCTCTGCCTCTGGCGCGGCGCCATAGCGTCGCCTATTCTGTCCGCGATTTGGCACCATCCGGCGGGGCACATCTGGGGGAAGAGCATGGCCAAGAAGAAGCGCACGAGACCTGCAAAGGCGGCGAAAACAAAGAAAGCCGCGACGAAGCGTAAGGTCGCGACGAAGCGTAAGGTCGCGAAGACGAGAGCCGTCAAGAAAGCGAAAAATAAGCCTCGGTCTACGGCGAAGAAGACGAAGTCCCTCGCCAAGAAGCCCATGGCGAGAACGAAACCAGAGGTGGCCAGAAAAACCTCGGCCCCGCCACCGCGCGAGACCCTGACGCACAAGATTGCAAGCGCGGTCGGCGCGGTGGCCGATATCTTCACCGACGCCGAGCGGCTGCATCATAAAATCGAGCCGGGCATTTCCAACGAACCGGAATAAACGCCGGCAAGCCACGACCCGCCCCGATCGCGACGCGGTCGCTGTGCTCCTAATCGTCGTCGCGGTCCTTGCGGATGATGACCTTCTTTTCGGTGTCCGGCACCGCAAGGAAAGGCCGATCCTCCCGGCGTTTCTTGATTACGGTGGTCTGGCCGGTATCGTCGTTCCTCTTGATGATCGTGGTATCCTGCGCCTTCGCGGACGCAATCATCTGCACGCTCATCACCAGCGCCGCCGCGGTGACGAAAACGAGTGTGCGCATCGGTGTCTCCTTCTCTCTGTAGGGCGTCGTACACAATTAATGCGTCGCGGATGATCCCGTTCCGAAGTTTCCCACTCCGGCATTTTCGGCAAATCCGTTTCTTTGCAGAGCGTGCCTTCGCAATTGCGAAACGCCGGAAGTTTTCCCGTCCGCCCGGTCCGCGGGGAACCCGTACTGAGCTACCGAATTGTCGTGCGTGGCGGCTTCCTGGAAATGCCGCTTTGGGAACAATCACCAGTCGGGAACACTACGATGGACAAGAAGATTGCCGGACTTCTAGGCGCCGCAGCGGCGACCACCCTCCATGCGGCGCAGGCGGCGCCTGCCGAGGCAATGCAACCCGCTCCGGCGGCGAGCTACCGCGATCTTCTGGAGCCGATACCCAATGCGTTAAACGTGCTGAAAGCCGACGACGCCCGCCTCGCTGCCGGCACCCCCGAGCAACAGCCCGTGCAGCTGGCGCAGTATTTCTACCACCACCACCATCATCACCATCATCACCATCGCTATTTCCGCGTGGTGCCGCGGCCCTATTACCGTCACCATCACCACCATCATCACCACCATCACCATCATCATGGCTTCGGCGTTTACATTCGCTGACGCCCTGGAAGTGCTTGCGCTGGGTTAAGGCTTTGCGCGCGTAACACCGGCGCGGAACGATCTTTCGCGCCGGTAATTCGTGTCCGCCAGAGCAATCAGTTCCGGGGCCGCAGATGGCAAAACGGCTGCACTATGGCGCCACCGCCAAAGCGCTGCATTGGCTGGTGGTGGGCCTTCTGGTGATCCAGTATTCGATCGGCTGGCTGATGCCGGACATCGAGCGCAACATGAATCCCGGCGCAGCGATGACGCTGCATATCTCGATCGGCACGCTCATTCTCGCCATCATCGTCATCCGATTGGGCTGGCGGTTAACGCATCCAGTGGCGCCCGAAAGCTCGCTGCCGCCGTGGCAGCGCGTGACGTCCGAGGCGGTGCATTGGCTGCTCTATCTGCTGGTGCTGGCGACCACGCTGTCGGGCTGGCTGTTCGCCTCCGCGCGCGGCTGGGCCATTTCGTGGTTTTACGTAGTCCCGCTGCCGATGCTGACCGCCGGCAACACGCAGCTGGTGCGCACGATCGACGGCTGGCACCAGAATTTCGAGTGGGCGCTATTGATCCTGATCGGGGTGAACGTCGCCTCGGCGTTCTTGCATCTGCTGTACTACCGCGACGGCGTCATGCGACGCATGCTGCCGCATGCGTCGCCGAGCTGAGGCCGCCGTCAAGCTTTGATGTGCTTGCCGACGAATTTCACCATGTCGGCGAAGGCGCCGCCGATCTGCGACAGATCCGGCGAGTGGCCCTTGTGGCGCTCCATCTCGATGTAGACGAGGTCGATATCGCCGCCGGCCTTGCGGTAGTTGGCGACGAAGCGCTGCGGCTCGTTGCCGGGAAAATCCGACTCCAGGTCCTTATAGTCGTGGACTTCGTCGCCCCGAGCCTGGAACCAGATCGCCGGCGGCAGTTGCAGCTTCTCGCCGCGCTCGAGCGCCAGCATCGGATTGCCCTCCGCCATGTCGGCTTCCGACGGCCAATAGGCGTCGTGGCGCGGCACGATGCTCTTGCCCCACTCCTCGCCGCGCTCGATCGCCCGCTTGGCGTGGCGGTAGCGCGACAGCGGATTGATCACCGGCCACGACATCACGACGCAGGGGACGCTGGCATCGACTTTGGCCGAGCCCGCCGGCAGCGCAATCGCGGCGTAGCGTGGATCATGGGGGCGCATCGCGACCAGCATGGCGAGATGGCCGCCGCTCGATTGGCCGGAGAGCGCGATCAGCTCCGGCCGCGTTTTTAATTCCTGGGCGTGCGCCTTGGCCCAGCGCACCGCGTAATTGATGTCCTGCACCGAGGCCGGATAAGACGCTTCGTTGCCGGAGCGAAAATCGAGCGCGATGGAGACGATGCCGTGCGCGGCCATGAACTCGTGGCGCAGACGCTCGGTCAAGCGATCGCTCATGCACCAGGCGCCGCCGTGGACTTCGACCAGCGCGGGGAATGGTCCTGCGCCGCGCGGCGTGTACACGCGCGCCAGCAGCGGCTTGTCGCCGTGGCGCAGATATTCGATATCCTTGGTTTCAAATGCGGTGGTTTTGGCGTCCAATATTGCGGTGGTCATTGCGCTTCCTTCCTAAGTCTCAATTCTAGCCAGCACGGCCTGCATTTTCTCCAGCACTTCGCGGGTCTTCTCGGCGTAGAACGCGTTCACGACCTCGCAAATGGTTTGCACCTTTGCATCGAGCGGATTTATTCCGGCAGCTTTCAGCCGGCCGTGCAAATCTTGGAGAACTTCATCGCGTTCGAACATGGGGCCTCCACGCCGGGCCAGCGTAGCGCGAATTGGCGCTTTGCGAAATCGAGAATGGCGATATATTCGCGGAACTTTCATTCGTGCCGGCGCGCCTCCCGGCTTGAACCCACCACGCCAAGCTCTCACAAGCGCAGCATCGGCCGTTTGCCCTTGGCCGCCTTTTGGCTCAGCACTTTGACCAGCGCCTCGCCATCAAGCACGGTCTCGCCGTCGACGGCGCAGACGCAGGCAAGCCTGGCGCGCGATTTTTCCGGCAGCAGCTCCTTGACCGTCACCGAGACCACGACGGTGTCGCCGATCTTCACCGGCGCGCGGAAATTGAGCGTCTGCGAAATGTAAACTGCGCCTGGCCCCGGCAGGCGCGTGCCGAGCACCGCGGAAATCAGGCTCGCAGTGTAGAGGCCGTGAGCGATGCGCTTGCCGAACGAGGTGCGCGCGGCAAAATGCTCCGACAGATGGATCGGATTGCGGTCGCCGGTGAGCTGCGCGAAACCGATCACGTCCGAGGACGACACCGTTTTCGTCAAGGTTTCGGTCATGCCGACCGAAAGATCTTCGAAGAACAGCGTGCGAAGCGGCGGCAGGTTCATGCGGCGCGCTTACGCCCTCATGCGGCGCGCGCCGTCGGCGTGCCGCCCGCGTCGGCCGGCAAAATGACGCCGCGCGTCATGGTGCCGAGCGCGATCGCGCCGATCACGAGAAGAATTCCGGCGATCCACAGCGCCCAATCGTACGAGCCCAGCCCGGACACCACATAGCCGGTCACGATCGGCGCCAACAGCCCGCACAGATTGCCGCTGAGAATGGCAAGGCTGATGGCCTTGCCGACGTCGCGGGCGCGGTGCACGAGGTCGGTGACCAGCGACAGGTTGAGCGAGATCATGGCGTTGACGCCGGACAGCGACAGCGCGAACAGCGTCAGGATCGCCGTCGTATCGGTGGTGAACGGCACGAACACGACCACGGCGGAGAGCAAAATGCATGCGATGACCATGCCGCGCCGCGCGCCGGCGAGCAGCGTGTGGTTCTGCAGCATGCGGTCGCTGATGAGCCCGATGACGATGCTGACCGGCACCGCAATCGCCCACGGCACCGCGGTATAGAGCCCGGTCTTCATGATGGTCAGGTGCTTGGTGTCCTGCAGATAGCTCGGCATCCAGAACAGCAGCAAATAGAGCGTGTAGATACCGGAGGCTTGCGCGATCATCGCGCCCCATTGCGACGGCGACCGCAACAATTCCAGCACAACGCCGGCGCTGCCTTGCATGGCGATCTCGTCAGGCGAGCCCGCGGAACGTTCGGCGAGGATCTTTTTGCGTTCTTCGGCCGAAAGCCAGCCGACGCGTTCCGGACGGTCGAACCAGAACAGATTGCAGGCAAGCCAAACGAAGCCGAGGGCGCCGAGAACGATGAAGGCGGCGCGCCAGCCCCAGGCGCTGGCGATCGAGGCGGTGACCACGGCGCCGAGCGCCGGCCCGACGAAGCTGCCGGCGCTCCATACCACATTGGCCACCCCGCGCTCCTTGGCCGGCATCCATTCGCGCACGATCCGTCCGCAGGACGGAATCGACGTCGCCTCACCGGCGCCCATCACCATGCGCACGACGATCAGACTGGCGAAGCTCCATACGCCGGCCGTCGCCGCCATCGCGAGCGACCACAGCGTGATGCCGATGGCGTTGATGTTGCGCGCCGAAAAGCGGTCGAGCAGGATACCGATCGGCAGAATGCAAAGCGTATAGGTCCACAGGAACGACGAGAACAGGTAGCCCATCTCGACCGGCGACAGCGAAAATTCGCCGCGCACGGCCTGCGCCACGATGCCGAGCGCCGACCGATCCATGTAGTTGATGGTGACCAGCGCCAGCGTCAAAGCATAGACCCAGCCACGCCGGAAATGGCTCGTTGTGGCCGCCGCAGCGGTCTGCACAGTCATGATGGTGTCTCCCCCAGTGTGGTGTTTTTTGTGGGCGGCCGTTGGCGTCTTGCACGCCGCCCATTGCTCTGCCTAGCGGGCCGGCTACTGCTTCGGCGGGGCGGCGCCCGGCTTCGGCCCACCCGCCATGCCTGGCGCAGGTCCGCGCGGATCGTTTCGGTTGGCCATGCAATTCTTCATGAACTTCGCCCGCGCCGCGCCTGTCAGCTTTTGGTCGTCGGCGCCGAATTTACAGGTCACCATCTTTTCTTTGGCGGTCACTGCCAATGACGGCGTGCTCGGTAGCATCGCGATCAGCGCGGCGGCTAGAAACAGGGTGCGGTGAGCGTGGTTAAGCATTGACGGCCTCCCATAACTTTCGCGCCCCCATAGTAGCACTGAATGGATAGCGCGATACCATGGCGCAAATTGGCGCTATAAGGCGGCGCATGACCTCACCTGCCCGGACCAGCGATGTCCTCCGCCGGATCACGCCCGGTCTGACCGGTTCCTCCGCGATCGTTGTCGGACCGGAACATACCGCGCCGTTTGTCGGCTCCGGCCGAATCGCAGTGCTGGCAACGCCGGTGATGATCAACATTATCGAGGCGGCCGCGCTGGCGGCGATCGAGCATCTCCTTCCGGACGGCCATCAGAGCCTCGGCACCCATCTCGATGTCAGCCACACCGCGGCGACGCCGGTCGGCTTGCGCGTCACCGCAACCGCCGAGGTCGTGCGGCTTGAAGGCCGCACAGTGACGTTCCGGGTTGAGGCCCGCGACGATTTCGAGCCGATTGGCGGCGGGTCGCATCAGCGCGTCGTGGTCAGCGTCGCGCGATTTGACGAACGGGTGCAGCGCAAGTTGCGCCGTTAGGCGCGGCGGCCGGCGAACCAACCGATGCCAAACAGCACGATGGCGGCGACAGCGGCAGCATAGGCATGCGTGTGGTGGATATGGGTCGAGCCAGCGGCATAGCCGGGCATGAAACCCGGCAACTGGCCTGCCGGCATGACAAAATACATGACCGCGGCAATGACGCAGATAATGGCGAGCAGATAGGCGATTATTTTCATCGATCGATTCCTTTTCGGCAATCCGCACAACGAGGCTGGAGAACAGTCCGTTAGCACGACCGTAGTGGTTGTGGCGAGACTACAATTTCCACGCGGCAGGCGCTTGTAATTCCAATACGCAGCAGTGATCATCGCGGTAAAATATTAGGGGGAGGATCACCATGGCCATCCGGCCTGCTTCGTTTGTTTTGGCCGCAATCAGCCTCGCGACGCTGAACCTGCCGGCCGGCGCGCAATCGCTCGACGAACTCTACGCCAAGGCCAAGCCGGAGGGCGCCTTCGTGCTCTATGTCGGCGGCCCGACCGCGCCCTGGGAAGCCATGGCCAAGGTCTTCAACGCAAAATATCCCGGCATCACCGTTTCGATCAGCGGCGGCTTCTCCAACGTGCTCGACAAGAAGATCGACGCCCAGATCGCCGCCGGCAAGATGGAGGTCGACGCCGCGATCTTGCAGACCATCGCCGATTTCGTGCGCTGGAAGGCCGACAAGCATTTGATCGATTTCAAGCCCGCCGGCTTCGACAAGATCTATGCGCGGTTCAAGGACGCCGACGGCGCCTATTGGGCGACGATGGTCAATGCCGTGCCCTATATGGTCAACACCGAGAAGGTCGCCGCGGCCGACGTGCCGAATTCGGCGCTCGATTTCCTAAAGCCGCAATTCAAGGGAAAGATCGTCACCGCCTATCCGGCGGACGACGACGTCACGCTCTGGGTATTCTACCACATCGTGCAGAAATACGGCTGGGACTACATGGACAAATACATGGCGGCCAAGCCGAATTTCATTCAGGGCCATCTCGGCGAGCAGCGCAGCATCGGCGCGGGGCAGAACCTGGCCACGTTCGATTCGATCTACAACATCACCACCGTGCTGAAGAAGCAGGGCATGAAGGTCGACAGCCATTTCCCGACAGTGGACGCAACGCCGTTCTGGCAGCTGTCGGGCGCGATCTTCAAGGGCGCCCCGCATCCGAACGCGGCAAAATTGTTCCTCACTTGGCTGCTGGAGCCCGCGCAGCAGATCGCGACCGAGACCTGGTCGGGGCGGCGCGACGTGCCGCCACCTTCAGGTTACAAGCCGATCTTCTCGTACAAGGTCGCCACTGACTACAAGGAATTTCTGGTCGATCAGACCAAAGTGGCCGATCTGCGCAAGCGCTTCGAAAAATTCACCGGCCCGGTCGTCAACGCTGGCGGCGTGCGCTAGCCACCGCTTTAGGCGACCTCGGCTTCTGCTATCGGCGCGCCATGAGCCGCCTCGCCGCTGGCGAGGGCCGCTTGTATGCGCTCGACGAGCGCACGCGCGGAAGCGGCACTCAGCTCGACCGCCACCCGGTCGCGGCCGCCCTCGCCTTCATTGGTGAAGTCGATGGCGAGCACGTGATCGAGCGTCGAATAATACGGATGATCGTAATAGACGTTTGCGGTGTCGATCCGCATCCAGCCTTTGCGGCCTTTGGCGGCGCTGCCGACCAGCGCCGCCTTTTCGACGATGTAGGAGCACATGGAGTGTTCTTCTCCGAATTTATTCGGCGGCGATGCTGGCGGCAGACGTCGCCAGGTAGCGGTTGTAGAAGGCAAACACCTTCTTCCAGCCGTCGGCCGCCTGCTCCGGGCGATAAGCATCGCGGGAGGTATTGAAGAAGGCGTGCCCGGCCCCGTCGTAGCGGTGAAACTCGTAGTTCTTGCCGAGCTTTTTCAGAACAGCCTCGGTGCGGTTCACCTGGTCGGCGGTCGGATTGGCGTCGTCGTTGCCGAAAATGCCGAGCAGCGGGCAGTTCAGCTTGTCGGTGAGGTCGATCGGCGCCACCGGGCGCTTGTCGTTGAGTAGTTTCGGATCGTCGACGATCACATTGCCGCCCCAGCAATCGACCACTGCGTCGATGCCGGGCAAGGTACAGGCGGCGAGATAGGCGTGGCGGCCGCCGGAGCAGAAACCGATGACGCCGATTTTGCCGTTGCAGTTTGACTGCGCACGCAGATAGGCCATGGCGCCCGCCGTGTCGCCCACAACCTGCGCATCGGCAACGCCGCCGGCCGCGCGCACCCGCGCGCCGATGTCGTCGGGACTGTCGGTGCCCTCGCGGAAGTAGAGATGATGCGAAATCGCCGCGTAGCCGTGATGCGCGAACTTGCGCACCACCTCCATGATCCATTCGTCCCATCCGGGCAAATGATGGATGATGACAACGCCGGGAAATTTTCCGCCGCGCGTCGGACGCGCATAATAGGCGTCGCCCTGATCGCCATTGTGGCCGCGGAACTTGACCGATTCCGCTTGCAGGCCCTGATAAAAGCTCACGTGGGATCCTCCCGTTTTAGCGGCTCGTGGCCGGCCGCGAATTTCAGATCACTTATTGGCCGCCGCGGCGTTTGGCACAGCGGCATTTTGCGCCGAGTCCGGGCAACGATACAGCACCGCCTTGTAGGTGCCGTTGCTGTCGACGAATTCGATGGTTTTGTCCGGCTTGGGCGTAAACGTGATGTTGCCCATCAGCGGCCCGCTCGGGAACTTGCACTCGACATGCTCGGCATAGCTGTCGCCATTCTTCTTCGTATCCAGGATGGTGCAGACGCCGACATTGGAAACGATTTCCTGCGGCGAAATCGTCACTTTGGCGGCAGCCGGATCGCTGCCGTCGCCCTTGCAGGCGACGTTCTGCGTGTAATTTCCCGTGAGCGGAAAATCCTCCGCCGCTACCGCGGCACTCGCTAGCGCAACCGAAACGAACACGAACGCGACGCATCCGGCGAGCGGATGAATGGTCTTGTACACGCCTACCTCGACTGAAGTGTCATCGCCACGGCGCCGCCCCGGCGCCACAGCCGCGGTCCCCATTTTCGGAATCTAGCGAAAGTCGCGCGCCGACGCCAAACTTTTTTCGCGGCGCGCGCCTCCGATTTTACCGCCATGATCTCGCGCCGCCACGATCTCGCGCACCGCTCGACAATGGAACCCGGCTTGCAGCTATCCGGCAATCGCAAAGATAAAACGAACAGAGACGTTGCTCGCCGGCGTGAAAACCCGGACCGGTTTGCCGATCAATCTCAGTGACCGCGGAACCCGTTGCTGATGACCCGCATACGGGCCGTCGACCAATTCTTGGGGCTGTTGAACCCCTGGTCGGCAACCTCGTCACAACTGACGGCGCCCTTGTCCTGGAACTGGCCGTTCCGATTGTCGAACTGCCATTGATGGCAGACCTTGCCGGTGTCGGGCACGTAAAGGATCGAGCCGCTATAAATGGCGTTGCCCTTTGCCGATTCGAACGTGCCTTCGGCCTGACGCTTCGCTATCGCCAAATATTGGCCGGTCGCCAGCGCGGCGAGACCGAACACGGACATGATGACGACTATGACGATAATTACTTGCCGAACGCCATCGTCGGCGTGCGCACGGTGTTGCCCAGGGCGAGCAGTAGGCCTGGAAGACCGGGTCATTTTGGACTGTCCCGCAAGCAGCATGCCCACCATAGCTCAGGGCAAATAGCCAGTGCGCAGTAGACACCGACATGGCTAAGGAATCGGTAATCTCGGTTCCCGCGCAAAAAAACGGCGCCCGATAGGGCGCCGTCCTTAGGTCTTCGGTGCCGCGATTTCAGTGCGCGGTAAGCCCGGAGGAATCCTCTTCCACCACCGGCTCGGGGACGTCGACGGGCTTGGCCGCCGCCTCCTCCCAGACGATCGGTTCCGGCTTGCGCGTGAGCGCGCGCGCCAGCACCTCGTCCATGCGCGACACCGGGATGATATCGAGCCCGCTCTTGATCGAGTCGTTGATCTCGACAAGGTCCTTGGCGTTCTCTTCCGGAATGAGCACGGTCTTGATGCCGCCGCGGTGCGCGGCCAGAAGCTTCTCCTTCAGGCCGCCGATCGGCAGCACGCGGCCGCGCAGCGTGATTTCGCCGGTCATCGCCACGTCGCGGTGCACCGGGATTCCCGTCATCACCGAAACGATGGCGGTGACCATGGCGACGCCGGCGGACGGACCGTCCTTCGGGGTCGCGCCTTCCGGCACGTGGACGTGGATATCCCTCTTGTCGAAGGACGGCGGCTCGATGCCGAAGGCGGTCGAGCGCATGCGGACATAGGATGCCGCGGCCGAAATCGATTCCTTCATCACATCGCGCAAGTTGCCGGTCACGGTCATCTTGCCCTTGCCCGGCATCATCGCTGCCTCGATGGTGAGCAGTTCGCCACCGACGTCGGTCCAGGCCAGGCCGGTGACGACGCCGACCTGATCCTCGTCCTCGACTTCGCCATAGCGGTACTTCGGCACGCCGATATAGTCCGCCAGGTTATTGTCGGTGACCGCGACCGAAGTCTGCTTCGAGATGGTGAGCTCTTTGACCGCCTTGCGGATCAGCGTCGACAATTCGCGTTCGAGATTGCGCACGCCCGCTTCGCGCGTGTAACGGCGAATGAGCGTGAGCAGGGCCTCGTCGTCGATCGACCATTCCTTCGGCTGCAGGCCGTGCTTGACGATGGCATGCGGGATCAGGTGCTTGCGCGCGATCTCGACCTTCTCATCCTCGGTGTAGCCGGCGATGCGGATGATCTCCATGCGGTCCATCAGCGGCGGCGGAATGTTGAGCGTATTCGCCGTGGTGATGAACATCACGTTGGAGAGATCGTAGTCGACTTCGAGATAATGGTCGTTGAAGGCGTGGTTCTGCTCGGGATCCAGCACTTCGAGCAGTGCGGAGGACGGATCGCCGCGGAAATCGGCGCCCATCTTGTCGACCTCGTCGAGCAGGAACAGCGGATTTGACGATTTCGCCTTGCGCATCGACTGGATGACCTTGCCCGGCATCGAGCCGATATAGGTCCGCCGATGGCCGCGAATCTCCGCCTCGTCGCGCACGCCGCCGAGCGACACGCGCACGAATTCGCGCCCGGTCGCTTTCGCGATCGACTTGCCGAGCGAGGTCTTGCCGACGCCGGGGGGCCCGACCAGGCACAGGATCGGCCCGGTCAGCTTGTTGGCGCGCTGCTGCACGGCGAGATACTCGACGATGCGTTCCTTGACCTTCTCCAGGCCGAAATGGTCGGCGTCGAGAATCTGCTGGGCGAGCGTCAGATCCTTCTTGATCTTCGACTTCTTGTTCCACGGGATCGAGAGCAGCCAATCGAGATAGTTGCGCACGACGGTAGCTTCCGCCGACATCGGCGACATCTGCCGCAGCTTCTTGATCTCGTGCTGGGCCTTCTCGCGCGCCTCCTTGGAGAGCTTGGTGCGCTTGATCTTCTCTTCGAGCTCGGCGAGTTCGTCCTTGCCGTCTTCGTCGCCCAGTTCCTTCTGGATCGCCTTCATCTGCTCGTTGAGGTAATATTCGCGCTGGGTCTTCTCCATTTGGCGCTTCACGCGGGTGCGGATGCGCTTCTCAACCTGCAGCACGGAGATCTCGCTTTCCATCAGCCCGAGCACCTTTTCCAGGCGCTCGGTGACGATCGGCGTCTCCAGGATCAGCTGCTTGTCGGGAATCTTGACGGCGAGATGTGAAGCCACGGTGTCGGCAAGCTTGGCATAGTCCTCGATCTGCTGGACCACGCCGACGACTTCCGGCGACACCTTCTTGTTGAGCTTCACATAGCCTTCGAATTCATTGACGACGGAACGCGCCAGCGCTTCGGCCTCGACCTGGTCGCCCGCGGAATCCGCGATCACCGTGGCTTCCGCCTCGAAATAATCCTCGCGATCGGTATAGCGCTTGACCTGCGCGCGCGCGGCGCCCTCGACCAGCACCTTCACGGTGCCGTCGGGCAGCTTGAGGAGCTGCAGCACGCTCGCAAGCGTGCCGACGCTGAAAATGGAGTCGGTCGCGGGCTCGTCATCGGAGGCGTTTTTCTGCGTGGCGAGCAAGATGAAGGTGTCCGAACGCATCACCTCCTCGAGCGCCTTGATGGACTTCTCGCGGCCAACGAAGAGCGGAACGATCATGTGCGGGAAAACGACGATGTCCCGCAGAGGAAGCACCGGATAGGCCCGGCTTTCACCGGCTGTCAGGAGCGGCTTGGGTTTGGCGGCGCTGGTCATGGCCCCTTTTCCTTATTGTAGGCACGCCCATCGAGACCCGCAGGATGCGCTGTGACGACGAACTGCGCACTATAGGTGGCGTCGCGTCGTAGGCCTGTCAAGAAAGGCCCGTTTTTCGAGCAATTCCGCGCGCCGCGGCGGCGGAACAAAGGGCCGCGCGCCGAATCGCGGATGCCGGATGCGCCCACCCGTCAGGCGCTCGCTCCGCCGGTCTCGCCGGCACGGTCGGAGCGATCGGCATAAATGTAGAGCGGCCGCGCGCTGCCTTCGACGACCTCTCTCGAGATCACCACCTCCTCGACACCTTCGAGGCTCGGCAGGTCGAACATGGTGTCCAGCAGGATGCTTTCCATGATCGAGCGCAAGCCGCGCGCGCCCGTCTTGCGATCGATCGCCTTGCGCGCGATGGCCGAGAGCGCCTCGTCGGCAAGCGTGAGGTCCACCGTCTCCATCTCGAACATGCGCTGATACTGTTTGACCAGCGCGTTCTTCGGCTCGGTGAGGATGCGCTTGAGCGAGGGCTCGTCGAGATCTTCCAAGGTCGCGACCACCGGAAGCCGGCCGACGAATTCCGGGATCAGCCCGTATTTCAGCAAATCCTCAGGCTCGACCTCGCGGAAAATCTCGCCTTGCTTGCGATCCTCCGGCGCCGCCACGCGGGCGCCGAACCCGATCGAGGTGGAGCGGCCGCGCGCCGAAATGATCTTTTCGAGACCCGCGAAAGCGCCGCCGCACACGAACAGGATGTTCGTCGTGTCGACTTGCAGGAACTCCTGCTGCGGATGCTTGCGGCCGCCCTGCGGCGGAACGCTCGCGATGGTGCCTTCCATGATCTTCAGAAGCGCCTGCTGCACGCCCTCGCCCGACACGTCGCGGGTGATCGACGGGTTGTCGGACTTGCGCGAGATCTTGTCGATCTCGTCGATATAGACGATGCCGCGCTGCGCGCGCTCGACATTGTAGTCGGCCGACTGCAACAGCTTCAAAATGATGTTCTCGACGTCCTCGCCGACGTAGCCGGCTTCGGTCAGCGTCGTGGCGTCCGCCATCGTGAACGGCACGTCGAGGATGCGCGCCAGCGTTTGCGCGAGCAGCGTTTTGCCCGAGCCGGTCGGCCCGATCAGCAGGATGTTCGACTTCGCAAGCTCAACGTCGTTGTGCTTGGACTGATGATTGAGCCGTTTGTAGTGATTGTGGACCGCGACGGAGAGGACTTTCTTGGCGTGGTCCTGCCCGATCACGTAATCGTCGAGAACTTTGCGGATTTCCCGCGGCGTCGGAATGCCGTCGCGCGACTTCACCAGCGAGGATTTGTTCTCCTCGCGGATGATGTCCATGCACAGTTCGACGCATTCGTCGCAGATGAAGACGGTCGGCCCGGCGATGAGCTTACGCACCTCGTGCTGGCTTTTGCCGCAGAACGAGCAATAGAGCGTATTCTTAGAATCGCCGCCGCCAACCTTGCTCATTCCATTCTCCGTCTTCGCCAGCGCAGCACCGCAACTTTATATCCTAAGCGGGACTGCGCTAATATTCCGTAGCATCACCCAGTTTCGGCACCGCCAGGGCCCAGCGCGCCCGGCCCCTCAACCCACCGACAGTGCCAATAGTCACCTGTGCGACACAAGCGGACATGCTAACGGCGTGCCAACCAAGAATCCATTAACGATAACGCAACTTTGTGCCAGTGTGTTTTCTGGATCACACGCCGAGAAAACGCTTGACCGGTGGGCCCGATCCCGCTTTGCGCCGATGAATCGGCCAGTATTGTGGCGATGCCGGGCACCCCTGTCTAACTCACCCCTTTGAGGAGCGGCTCGCTCTTGAGCCCCGGCTCCTCGGGCCGCTTCTCGATCACCTTGTCGATGAGGCCGAAATCCTTGGCCATCTCCGCCGTCAGGAACATATCGCGCTCGAGTGCATCCTCGATCTTCTTGAGCGGCTGGCCGGTGTGCCGGACGTAGATTTCGTTCAATCGCCGCTTGAGATTGAGGATTTCCTGGGCGTGCAACATGATGTCGGTCGCCTGGCCTTGGAACCCGCCGGACGGCTGATGCACCATGATCCGGGCATTGGGCAGCGCAAAGCGCAGGTCCTTGGCGCCCGCGGCAAGCAAGAGCGAGCCCATCGAGGCCGCCTGCCCGGTGCACAACGTCGAGACCGGGGGACGAATGAATTGCATCGTATCGTAGATCGCGAGCCCCGAAGTGACGATCCCGCCGGGCGAGTTGATGTACATCGAGACTTCTTTTTTCGGATTTTCCGCCTCGAGGAACAGGAGCTGGGCCACGATGAGCGAGGCCATGCCATCTTCGATCGGACCGGTGATGAAGATGATCCGCTCCTTGAGGAGCCGCGAGTAGATGTCATAGGCCCGCTCGCCGCGGTTGGTCTGTTCGACCACCATGGGGACGAGATGCTGCATGTAGGTCTCAGTCGGATCGCGCATGGATCACCTGGAAGTGGACGCTGGAAGGAGCACGTGCTCGGGCACTTGGAAGTCTACCTGGATCTGAAGTCTACCTGGATCTGGCTTACCGAACACCGGTCCGCCAGGATAGTTATTGCTAGCTTAAGTCTACCTAAGTCGCCGCGGCCTAATGTGGCTTGAGTCGGCCGCCTTGTCGAAGCCGGCGTCGACATCCTTGCCGAGCAAGCCGTGCCACGCATTGGTCGCGGCAGAGATCGAAGATAAGTGCGGAAAGCGCGCCGGCAAGGCGTAGAAACTACGCGCCCCGGGGCCTTATTCCTCGTCATCCTTGAACAATTCCTCCCGCGACACCTGCTTGTCGGTTACTTCGACAAGCTCGAGGAGGAAATCGACGACCTTGTCCTCGAAGATCGGCGCGCGCAGCGCGGCAAGCGCGCCCGGATTATTGCGATAGTAGTCCCACACCTTCTGCTCCTGGCCGGGAAGCATGCGGGCCTGCGCGACGACGGCTTGGCTCAACTGGTCGTCGGGCACCTTGATGTTGTTTTTCTCGCCGATCTCCGCAAGCACCAGACCAAGCCGGACCCGGCGTTCCGCAATCGCGCGATAGTCCGCCCGGGCCTTCTCCTCGGTGGTTCCCTCGTCGGCGAAACTGCGACCCTGCTGCTTGAGATCGTTCTCGATGGTCTGCCAGACGTTATTGAACTCCTCTTCGACCAGCGTCGGCGGCGGTTCGAATTTGTGGTGGGCATCGAGCTGATCGAGCAGCGCGCGCTTCACCTTCTGGCGGGTCGCGGCGGCGTGCTCGCGCTCGATACGCTCGCGGATCGCATCGCGAAGCTTGGCGAGCGACTCCAGCCCAAGCGTCTTGGCAAAGGCATCGTCCATCGTGACCTCGCCGGGCGCTTCCACGGTCTTCGCCGTCACGGCGAACGTGGCGTCTTTGCCGGCGACAGTGGTAGCCGGGTAATTTTCCGGAAACTTGATGTCGAAGGTCCGGCTCTCTCCGGCCTTGATGCCGATGAGGTGATCTTCAAACCCCGGAATGAACTGGCCTGAGCCAAGCAGGATCGGCACGTCGTCCCCGGCGCCGCCCTCGAAGGGCTCGCCATTCATGGTGCCTTGAAACGATATCGTGACGCGGTCGCCTTTTTCCGCCCCTTCGCTCTTGGCGGCGAAAGGCCGGTTCTGCTCACCAAGCGTCTTGAGTGCTTGATCGACCTCGTCGTCGGTGACCGGCGCGGTCAGGCGGTCGAGCTTGATGGTCTTGAAATCGGCCAGGGTGATCGGCGGCACGATCTCCATCTCGACCGTATAGGCCAGGTCGGATTTGCCCTCGATGACGCCTTCGACCGCCCCCTCTTCGGTGGGCAGCACCACTTTGGGCTCGGTGGCCAGTTTCAAGCCATTGTCGGTGACGATCTTGGAATTGGCCTCGCGGACCGCAGCCTCGATGACCTCGGCCATGGCCGACTTGCCGTACAGCCGCTTGAGATGCGCCACCGGCACCTTGCCTGGCCGAAAGCCGCGCAATTGCACGCGGCCCTTGAGGTCATCGAGCCGTTCGTTGACCTTGGCTTCCAAGTCAGTCGCCGGCACGACGACGCGATATTCTCGCTTGAGACCCGCGGCGGCAGTTTCAGTCACCTGCATCGGCACTACTCTTTGACGGCGCGAGAGCGAGCGCATCGCGGCCAAGTTTTGGAAAAACCGCCCGGCTGGTGCGGGCGGAGGGGCTCGAACCCCCACGACTTTCGTCACGGGAACCTAAATCCCGCGCGTCTACCAATTCCGCCACGCCCGCAAACTGCAGGGCGGCCTCGCTGGGCGCGGCTTATAACATGCGGGACGCGCCCGCTACTACAAAATTAGCCCCAATTCGGCCGGTCGATTACCAACTTCAGCCGAGCAGCGCGCGGTAAACGCACGGCAGCATCTCCGGCAAATCCTCGGAAATCAGCCCCGGGCCGAAGGCCGCGGCGGCTTCGCCGTGGAGCCAGACCGCGGCCGAGGCGGCCTCGAAGGCGGGCATGCCCTGGGCCAAGAGGCCCGTCGCAATGCCAGTCAAAACGTCGCCCGCGCCTGCGGTGGCGAGATACGGCGGAGCGTTGGCGGCAATCGAAGCGCGGCCGTCGGCGCTGGCAACGACGGTGTCGGCGCCCTTGAGCAAGATGGTTGCGCCGGTGATCTCTGCCGCCAGGCGCGCTCGCTCAAGCTTTGAACCAACTTTAGTTCGCACGTCCAAGGCCCCGAAAAATCTGGTAAATTCCCCCTCATGTGGGGTCAGGATCGTGGCTTTTCCGGCACGCGCTTTGAGCGCCTCGGCGAGCCGCTGGGGCGCCTGCGCGAAGCTCGTCATGGCGTCGGCATCGAGCACGACGGCACGCTCGCCGAAGAGCGCGGCGAGGACGCATTCGCAGGTCGCTTCGTTGACGCCGAGGCCCGGTCCAAGCGCCACCGCGTTGAATCGGCGATCGCCGAGGAAACTTGTGAGTTCGCTCGCGCCGTCAACCGGCCGCACCATCACGGCAAGACTAGCCGCCGCATTGATGGCAAGCGCCTCGCGCGGGCTGGCGATGGTCACCAGCCCAGCGCCTGCGCGCAGCGCGCCGCGGGCCGCGAGCCGCGTCGCCCCCGTCGACCAGGACGGACCGGAGACCACGACGGCGTGGCCGCGATCGTATTTATGTCCCCCGTGACGAGGCACGGGAAAGCTTGCCCGCCATAATGCCGGGACGTTCTCGGATATCCGGGGCGCGATGGTGGCGAGGACCGTTGCCGGAATGCCGATGTCGGCGACGGACATCGTGCCGCAATGGAGTCGCCCGGGCAGCAACAGATGACCGGGCTTCTTGCGAAAGAACGTGACGGTGTGCGCGGCCTTGACCGCGGCACCCATCATGGCGCCCGAGGTTCCGTTGATGCCGCTCGGCAGGTCGACGGCAATCACCGGTGCGCCCGCGGCGTTCATTGCCTCGATCATGGCCCGCGGCAGCCCGTCGACCGGGCGATCGAGGCCGGCGCCGAACAGCGCATCGACGATGATATCGGCGCGATCAAGTGCACCGGGCGCCGCCGGCACAATCGGGCCGCTCCACGCGTTCGCCGCGTTCGCTGCGTCGCCTTTGAGGCGCGCGCGGTCTCCGGCCAGCCGGACCTCAACTGCATAGCCGCGGGCGGCAAGAAGCCGTGCCGCAACGAATCCATCGCCGCCGTTATTGCCGGGGCCAGCCACGACGACGACGCGGCTGCCGGTAGCGCGCCGGCCGGCCACCGCCTCCGCCACAGCGGCGCCGGCGGCTTCCATGAGAACGGCGCCGGCGACGCCGCCGGAGATTGCAAGCCGGTCGGCTTGCGCCATTTCGGCATTGGTGAGGAGTTCGATCATGTCCGGCCGCACAATATCGAATGCTTTGTTGGGCGAATATCGGGGACCTTCGGGCCGCAGCGAGGATTGACGTGATTATAGGCAGTATGCCTAATTAATCGGCGTCGGCCTTGTTCGAGCTTGTGCAGTGCTTCCCGCAAAGCGCCATACCACTTTGATCTATCAGCGATTTTGGTCCGCCTAAGACGTTGGCACGGGACCTGCTATCCATGGGCTCGGTTCCAGGGATGATTTTCTCATCGGGGGGCCGGGAGAAGAGACGCGATGAAAAAAATCGAGGCGATCATCAAACCATTCAAGCTCGACGAGGTGAAGGAGGCGCTTCAGGAAGTCGGACTTCAAGGAATTACCGTCACCGAAGCCAAGGGCTTCGGGCGTCAGAAAGGTCACACCGAACTCTATCGCGGCGCCGAATACGTCGTCGATTTTCTCCCCAAAGTGAAGATCGAGATTGTGCTCGGTGACGACATGGTTGAAAAAGCCATCGAGGCGATCCGTCGCGCCGCCCAGACCGGGCGGATTGGCGATGGAAAAATCTTTGTCTCCAACATTGAAGAAGCCATCCGGATCAGGACGGGGGAATCCGGACTAGACGCTATCTAAAATTGCTGGTCCGCCCGCTCACGCCGGCCGGCCGTGGGACGTGAACCAGCGCGACAGGACATCAAACAGCACCACGAAAGGTACGCCTACCATGACGACGCCAAAGAATGTCATGAAGATGATCAAGGACAGCGACGTAAAGTACGCTGATTTCCGCTTCACCGATCCGCGCGGCAAGTGGCAGCACGTCACTTTCGACATCGGCATGATCGAGGAAGACACGTTCGCCGAAGGCATGATGTTCGACGGCTCGTCGATTGCGGGATGGAAGGCGATCAACGAATCCGACATGTGCCTGATGCCGGATCCGGCCTCGGCCTGCATCGATCCGTTCTTCGCCGAGACCACGCTGGTTCTGGTCTGCGACGTGCTCGAGCCGACCACCGGCGAGCCGTACAACCGCGACCCGCGCGGCATCGCCAAGCGCGCCGAAGGCATGGTCAAATCGATGGGCGTCGGCGACACCATCTATTTCGGCCCCGAGGCCGAGTTCTTCGTGTTCGACGACGTCAAATACAAAGCCGAGCCCTACAACACCGGCTTCAAGCTTGATTCGGTCGAATTCCCGACCAATTCCGACACCGAATACGAAGGCGGCAATCTCGGCCACCGGGTGTGGACCAAGAAGGGCTACTTCCCGGTGCCGCCGCAGGATTCGGTGCAGGACATGCGCTCCGAGATGCTCGCCGCGATGGCGCGCATGGGAGTGAAGGTGGAGAAGCACCACCACGAGGTTGCCTCGGCGCAGCACGAGCTCGGCATGAAATTCTCGCCGCTCACCGTGATGGCGGATCAGATGCAGATCTACAAATACTGCATCCAGCAGGTGGCGCAGGTCTACGGCAAGACCGCGACCTTCATGCCGAAGCCGGTCTACGGCGACAACGGCTCGGGCATGCATTGCCATCAGTCGATCTGGAAAGGCGGCAAGCCGGTGTTCGCCGGCAACAAATATTCCGATCTGTCGGAAACCTGCCTGTCCTACATCGCCGGCATCATCAAGCACGCCAAGGCGATCAACGCCTTCACCAACCCGACAACCAATTCCTACAAGCGCCTGGTGCCGGGCTTCGAAGCGCCGGTGCTGCTCGCCTATTCGGCGCGCAACCGCTCGGCGTCGTGCCGCATTCCGTACACGACCAATCCCAAAGCCAAGCGCGTCGAGGTGCGCTTCCCCGATCCGCTCGCCAATCCCTATCTCGCTTTCGCGGCGATGCTGATGGCGGGCCTTGACGGCGTGAAGAACAAGCTCGATCCGGGCGAGGCCGTCGACAAGGACCTCTACGATCTGCCGCCGAAGGAATTGAAAAAGATTCCGACCGTGTGCGGCTCGCTGCGCCAGGCGCTCGAGGAGCTCAACAAGGACCGCGCCTTCCTCACCGCCGGCGGCGTGTTCGACGACGACTTCATCGACTCCTATGTCGATCTGAAGATGACCGAAATCATCCGCTTCGAGCACACCCCGCATCCGGTCGAGTTCGAAATGTATTACTCGGCGTAAGCGTTGGTATCCTCCCGGCATTGCCTCCAAGCGATGCAAACTTAAAGGGCGCCCGAGGGCGCCCTTTTCTTTTGCGGTCGCCTCACCTCACCAAAATCGGCACCGTGAGCGTCGACGCCGCGGGCATGGCGGCGAGCTTGAGCTGCGCGCGGCAATCGAGCTGGCGCTCGGCGCCGCTTGTCACCATCGCGTCGTCCGGCTCGACGCGGTTGCGGCCGTTCGACTTGGCGCGATAGAGCGCGGCGTCGGCGCGCGAGATCAAAACGTCGATCGACACGTCCGGCATGCCGCAGGTAACGCCGATGCTCACGGTCGCCGGGATTTGCGGTGAGCCGGGCGCCACCGCGGCGCGCTCGAAGGCCGAGCGCACGCGCTCGGCGGCGATGCAGGCCTCGGCGAGCGTGCCGGAAATGACGGCGACGAATTCCTCGCCGCCGATTCGCCCGACGACGTCGTCGGCGCGCAGCGTCAATCGCGCCACGCGGGCGAACAGGCCGAGCACCGTATCGCCGGACTTGTGGCCGTAACGGTCGTTGATCGACTTGAAGTGATCGAGATCGAAGGCGAGCACGCTCACCGGCGTCTTGCTCGACTTGTTGCCGGCGATGAGCGCCGTGCCGGCGGCGAAGAAGCCGCGGCGGTTGAGCAGCGCGGTCAGCGGATCGGTCTCCGCCGCCGCCTTGTAGCGATTGACGGCGCGGTCCTTGGCGAGAACGAGCACGATAAAGGCGGCGCCGACCACATAGAGCACGACCTCGATGGCGAACACCGCGATCCAGCCGGTGGCGAGGCTCTTGACGCCGAGGGAGGCCAGCGCCACCGGAAACAGAAAGATGGCGCCGTGCAGCATCGGCACGAACAGGGCCGGCCAGCGCCGGATCAGCGATTTGCGCCGCTCGCGCCACAGCTCCGCGGCGATCAGGAAGGTATAGGTCGCGACGATGACCGAACTGAGCATGATGCGTGCGGCCGGCGAATGCGGCACGACCGGAATGACGCAGCTCGCCGCCCACACCGTGGCGCCGAAGCACATCGCGCCCCAGCGCACGTCGCGGCCGTGGAACAGGCGCGCCGCGCTCCAGATCATGCCGACCGCGACGAACAACAGCACGTCGGGCATCCACGACGGCACCCAAGGCGAGATGGCATTGCCGAGCTGCCACAGCACCCCCGAAAATCCGCCGATCAGGTAGGCCATACCCCACCACGCCAGCGCCTGAATGCGATCCTGCATCCAGGCAAACAGCAGGAAGAGACCAAGCAACGCGGTGACGCATGTTGCGATCACGAACAGCGTGCCGATATCGAGCGACGTCGAGGCTTCCGCCAGGCGAGCAAACATAGACGCTCCTCACCGAATAGGTGGAATTACCTATCACGGATTTTGGAGCGGCGTTGAACGTTCGCTGATCAGGCTTTGCCGAACGTATCGGCTATCGCGCGGGTTTGCTCGAAAACAGTTTTTAAAATTGGAGCGGCTGCGTTGCCGAGTTCGCAACGGCTCGGCGGCGCCGCGTCCGCCACCCGGCAGCGCCCGTGGACGCTGTCACGAGGCGATGCGCCAGCGCCGGCCGGCGGATTGTGGCGCGCCGGCCGCGCGGTCGAGCCCGATGATCGGCACGATCGAGGGCGCGCCCGAACTGACGTCGGCCGCGGCCGGCGCCTCCAGCTCGACGCGATTGCGGCCAAGCTCTTTCGCCCGGTACAGCGCCCGGTCGACGATCGACAGCAGTTCCGTCACCCCGGCGCGGGGGTCGCACGCGAGCGTCACCCCGGCACTGACGCTCGGCGACAGCGTGCCATTGCCGAAACGCGCCGCGACGGCGGCAAAATTGCGCCGCACCCGGTCGGCGATCGCATAAGCCTCGTCGAGGTCGCCGACCGGCAGGCAGGAGGCGAACTCCTCGCCGCCGATGCGGGCGAACAGGACATCGGCGCCGAGCGTATCGCTGGCGGTGCCGGCGAAACATTGCAGCACCGTGTCGCCGATGGCGTGGCCGAACCGGTCGTTGATCTGCTTGAAATGATCGAGATCGAACAACAGCAGCGCCAGCGGTTCGCGGTCGGTCTCCTGCCGTACGAGCAGCGCCGCAGCGCCGTCGAGAAAGGCGCGGCGATTGGCCACTCCGCTTAGCGGATCGACCAGCGAATTGATCTTGTGCTTGAGCTCGGTACGCTCTTTCGTCATGTTCAGCTGCAGAAACGCCAGCACCACCGTGAACAACAGCGTGGAAAACGCGAACAGCGTGAACGACAGCGTGCTCCAGGCGAAATCGCCGCGCAGGCTGGAACTCAAAAGCAGCACCGGCACGCGCACCGCCAAGGTCGCGGCGTGGACCAAGAGGACGATGATGGTCGGCCAGCGCGACATCAGCGGTTCGGCACGGCCGCGCCAGAATTCGTACGAGGCCAGGAGCGTGAGCAACGCCAGCAGGCCCGAACACAAGACGATCCTGGCGCCAACGCTGTCGGCGAAAACCGTAACCCGGCAAGCCAAGAGCCAGATCGCCGGCGCCAGCAGGACGAGCAGCGGCCGGACCGGGCGGCCCTCGAAAATGCGCGCTCCGGTCCAGGTCAAGCCATAACCGAGCAGCACCAGCGCATTGGCCAGATCAACGGTGACAAAATCCGGCGCGGTGCCGCGCGACGTCAGCAAAGCGAAACCGCTGGCATTGACGATATGGGCGGCGCCCCACCACATCGGAGCGCGAACGCTGCGGTTCTGCAGGCCGGCGAAGACCAAGAGCGCGCCAAGAAGCCCGGCGACGAATACGGTGACGACCCACAGAGTCTGCAAATCGATATGCATGCCGCCAACGCCAACCCGCTGATGGCGGCAAGCTAATGGCGACGCCTTCCCTACGCGTTACTACTTGTCACTCCTGGGGTAAAAGCTCGCCAACAGACTTGCCGGACGGTAAACCGCAGCCGTGCGATTTTAGGGACCCTTTTCGCCGCGCTGTTTCGGCCATAGATTGAAACGGCAGGAATTGCCCGAGGCGTTGCGCCCAAGGAGTTGCCCGAAGGAGTTGCCCTTAAGGAGTTGCCAATGACGCTCACCGCCGAGCTCGACAGCGCTACCGAACCGGCTCCCGACACGATCGAGGCGACGCTCAATTATATTGTCGATGATGGAACCAAGGTGTTCACCATCGTCGCCAGCCCCGGCGGCAGCGATACACGCTCCGGCGGCACGCCCGATCCGCGCCGCGTCAGCCTTCACAACGGCCGCCCGCATACGGAAGACTTCGTGCTGGATCGCAACGGCTTCCGCTTCGTGGGCCACGACACCAGGGTCGCCAATTTCTACGACGAGGCCGAGATCAAGCGCGTCTATTATCCGGAGATGATCGAACTCGTTAAGGCCGAGAGCGGCGCCAAGCGCGTTGTGGTGTTCGACCACACGCTGCGCACCGCGGACGACGCGTTGCGCGAGTCAAAGCAAATCCGCGAGGTCGTGCGCCGCGTGCACAACGATTACACCGAATGGTCGGCGCCGCAGCGCGTCCGCGATATTCTTCCCGACGAGGCCGACGCACTGCTCAAGCGCCGCTTCGCCATCATCCAGGTATGGCGGCCGATCCGCTTTCCCGTAGAGACCTATCCCCTCGCCATGGCGGACGCGCAAACCTTGTCGCCGGGCGATATGATCGTCTCGGAGCGGCGCGCACCCGGCCGCGTCGGCCAGACCTACGCGATCAAGTACAATCCGGCGCACAAGTGGTACTGGTTCCCGCGCATGCGGCGCGAGGAGGCCTACGTCTTCAAGGTGTTCGATTCCGAAAAGGACGGCCGCGCCCGCTGGACCGCGCATACGGCCTTCGAAGACCCGACTTCGCCGCCGCACGCCCGCCCGCGCGAGAGCATCGAGATCCGGACGATGGCGTTTTTCTAGCTGTCATTCCGGAGCCGCGAAACGGCGAGTCCGGAATCCATACCCGCCGCCGCCAAATATTGGCGTCGTGCGTTACCCTGACATTTCGCGATTATGGATTCCGGGTCCGCGGGCATTCGCCCGCGTCCCGAAATGACAAATTACCGCTTCGAGAACTGGAAGCTTCTACGCGCTTTGGCCTTGCCGTATTTCTTGCGCTCGACCACGCGTGGGTCGCGGGTAAGGAAGCCGCCGCGCTTGAGCACGCTCCGCAAATCCGGCTCGTGCCGCATCAGTGCCTTGGACAGGCCATGGCGCACCGCGCCGGCCTGCCCCGACAAGCCGCCGCCGGAGACGGTGCAGACGACGTCGAATTGGCCCTGGCGGTTCGAGGCGACGAGAGGCTGCTGGATCATCATGCGCAGCACTGGCCGGGCGAAATAGGTTTCCACCGGGCGATCGTTGATGACGATCTTGCCACCGCCCATCTTGATCCAGACCCGCGCCACGGCATCCTTGCGTTTGCCGGTGGCATAGGCGCGGCCCTGCTTGTCGAGCTTCTGCACATATTTCGGCGATTCCGCCGCCGGCGTCGCGGGTTTGAGCGTCGAGAGACCTTCCAGCGATTGCACTGTCTCGGCCATTAGGCGGTCCTCTTATTCTTGCGGTTCATCGCGGCAATATCGACCTTTTCCGGCTGTTGCGCCTCATGCGGGTGCTCGGCCCGCGGATAAACCCGCAAATTACCAAGCTGACGGCGGCCGAGCGGCCCGTGCGGCAGCATGCGCTCCACCGCCTTTTCGACGATCCGCTCGGGAAAGCGGCCGGTCAGGATCGCCTTGGCGGTGCGTTCCTTGATGCCGCCGATATAGCCGGTGTGCTTGTAATAGACCTTCTGCGCCACCTTGCGTCCGGTCAGCACCACTTTGGCGGCATTGATGACGATGACGTTGTCGCCGCAGTCGACATGCGGTGTGAAGGTCGGCTTGTGCTTGCCGCGCAACCGCAACGCCACAAGCGATGCAAGCCGGCCGACGACAAGCCCGTCGGCATCGATCACGACCCACTTCTTCTCGACTTCGGCGGGCTTGGCAGAAAAGGTTTTCATCGTCCGCATCCGTTAGTGGCTACGGGATTGGTCCGCATCCGTTTTGGAGGTGCCGTTCGTTTAGCCGCGAGACAACCCCCCGTCAACCGCTCTCACCCGTTATTTCGGAAGTTTCTCAGGGAGTTACCTGAGAGGTATAGAAATACCTGTCAGCGCCCCTCAGCCGGTATCGAATAGGTCGAGGTCACGTGCGCGACGAGGTCGTCCTCGCCGTCGGAACGAATGCCGACTTCGCCCACCGCGAGGCGTTTGCCGAGCTTGATCAGCCGCGCCTCGGCGATGAGATCGGCAGGGGCGGGTTTCTTGAGAAAATTGATGGTGAGATTGGTAGTCACCGCCAGCGGCACCCAACCGACGGCGGACAACACCGCCACATACATGGCAAAATCGGCGAGCGACATCATCGTCGTGCCGGACAGCGTGCCGCCGGGCCGCAGCGAATTCGCGCTGAAGGGATGCCGCAGCCGGCAGCCGCCATGCCAGACCTCCTCGATCTCGTAATTGCTCATGGCGTTGGACATTTGCGGAAATTCGGAGCGCAACAGCGTGACGAGCTTCTCCCGCGTCAATTTCGGCGCCGACTTTTCTTTCCCGCCCGTCATGATTAGCTCCCCGGCATGCCCCGTCTCCGATAGAATGGTAAGAACAACACCGCAAAACCGCAAAACACACGGGAACGGCCTTAATATCTGGATAGCCGCATGAACGCCCAAGCCGCCACCGCCGCAACCACTGCCGCCGCGGCCGGCCCGTCGCCGATCCTGCTCCGCGAGGATCAGGGGGGCATCGCCATCCTGACGCTCAACCGCCCGCAGGCGCGCAATAGCCTGTCCGAGGCAATGCTTGAGGCTTTGCGTGAAGCGTTCGCCGCGATCGGGCAAGACCGCGCGGTACGTGCCGTCGTTCTTGCCGCCAATGGTCCGGCTTTCTCCGCCGGCCACGACCTGAAGGAACTCAACGCGCGCCGAAAGGACGCGGATCGCGGCCGCGACTATTTCAAGCACATCGTGGGGCTATGCAGCGCCGTGATGCAGCAGATCGTGACGCTGCCGCAGCCGGTCATCGCCGCGATCCATGCCACGGCGACGGCGGCGGGCTGCCAGCTGGTGGCGAGTTGCGACCTTGCGGTGGCCTCAGAGACCGCCAAATTCGCGACGCCCGGCGTCAATATCGGACTGTTCTGCTCGACCCCCATGGTGGCGCTGTCGCGCAACGTGGCGCGCAAGCACGCCATGGAAATGCTGCTCACCGGCGAGCTGATCTCGGCCGAGGACGCGGCGCGCATCGGCCTCGTCAATCGCGTCGTTACTGCCGGCAGCGAACGCGCCGAAGCGCTGAAACTCGCCGAAAAAATCGCCGCCAAATCGACGCTCACCGTCAAGATCGGCAAGCAAGCATTTTACCGGCAGGCCGAAATGCCGCTCGCCGAAGCCTACAACTATGCTTCGGAGGTGATGGTCGAGAACATGCTGGCGCGCGATGCGGAAGAAGGCATCTCCGCCTTCATCGAAAAGCGCGCGCCGAACTGGCAAGATCGGTGAACGCAACGGCTCCGATGAATCACGACTCTTATCCCGACAGCTATATTCGCGGCATCCTCAATACCGTCAAGACGATCGCCATGGTGGGCGCCTCGGAGAAAGAAAACCGTCCGAGCTATTTCGCCTTCAAATATCTGCTCGAGCGCGGCTATCACATGATCCCGGTCAATCCCGGACATGCCGGACATCAGATGCTCGGACAGACGATCTATGCCCGGCTTGCCGACATCCTCGAGCCGGTCGACATGGTCGATATATTCCGGGGCTCGCAATATGCGCCGGCGATCATGCAAGAAACGCTGGCGCTGAAGCCGCGGCCATCGGTGATCTGGATGCAACTCGGGGTGCGTAATGACGAGGCCGCGGCGCTGGCCGAGGCGAACGGGCTGAAAGTGGTGATGAACCGCTGTCCCAAGATCGAGTATGGCCGGCTGTCCTCGGAGATTGCCTGGATGGGCGTCAACACCCGCACGTTGTCATCGAAGAAGGCGACGGTCGGCGGCGTGCAGCGAATGACGCTCGATCGAACCACCGGCCAAGGCGGCAGGACTGCGGCTGCCGACCGCGCGCAACGCGATTAAGGCGATTATTGACCTCGATTTTGCCCTATCGAACTTTTTTACTGCTTCGGACGTCTAACAGGTTCGGAGCTCGCTGAGCGCCCGCGGGAACACATCATGAAATTCTCCCTCGTCGTTTCGTTTGGACTACTTTGCTTGGTGCTGGCGCCCGCCAATGCCAAGGCGGATGCTCAACAGGACCAGAGCGCCTGCATGATGGACGCCCAGGCGTTTTGCGGCCAATTCATTCCCGACCGCGTGCGCGTGGCGCATTGCCTGATCGCCAACCGCCGCAAGATCACCCCGGCCTGCCGCGAAGCC
>Ga0335081_10002386_pt1 | contig 29583 bp, 23 predicted proteins | sample Lox_Sample_35_FD_206713 | JGI IMG/M metagenome (GOLD analysis project Ga0335081, IMG submission 206713) | Soil microbial communities from Loxahatchee National Wildlife Refuge, Florida, United States - Lox_Sample_3.5 | ecosystem: Environmental > Terrestrial > Soil > Wetlands | place: USA...
CTACGACGCCGACGGGACGCCGACGACCCCCGCCCCCGGAACCCCCGGCGTTGTCAGCGCGGGCAGCGAGTCGACGAGCAGCCACGGCGGCGATGGCAGCGCATGGGGCAGCGGCATCGCCACCGGCGCCCGCTCCCTCGGTGTCCCAATCCCGCAGCACCCCAGCGGGACGTCGGCCACAAGCGCGTCCTCGGGCCAGGCCTCCACCGGCGGGCCGGCAAACGGTCCCGCCGGCGGGCCGAGCCGCTCTGCCCACGGCGGTCCGGCCCCGGTCAGCATGGCACTGTCCCCGAGTGGATCGGCGACGATCACGATCCCAGCCTCCGACCTCTACAACGGCGACACGCTGCACATCACTACCAGCGGGTCGGCGGCCTCCGGTGTGGCCGGCCTACAGTTCGCCTGGACCAACTGAACCCACGCCACGCGGCGACCCACGCCCAGCGGTCGGTGCGTGTGGCCGCCCCTGCGCGACCCGCGGCCGTTCGCCGTGGTCCAAGGCCTGGCTCGCGCTGCCATGACGTTAGCGACGGCACGCCCATCCATCGGTAGTCCCGCAGCGACCCCTGCCTTCGCGAGGCCGATATATCGTTTGACAACCTGTTGCCAGACGACCTATGGTCGTGCCGATGGAATTGCGAGCGCCGAGTTATTTCGCGCTTGCGTCTTTGATCGACGGGCCTTTGCACGGGTACGCGATCATGCGCCGCGCTCGCGAGCTATCGGACGGCCGGGTGCGACTCTCGACCGGCACGCTGTACGGGCTGCTCGAACGAGCGATCGGGGAGGAGCTCGTGACGGCCGGCGAGCCGTACGTGCAGGGTGGCCGTCAGCGCCGCGACTATGCGCTCACAGCGGCCGGGCGCCTGGCGCTCGAGGTTGAGGCCGAGCGGATGGCGAGCGCGGCTCGCGTCGTGTCGGCGAGGCTGCGCGCGACAGCTCGGACGGCGCCGGCATGATGCGCGGCTGGCTCGCGAGGGCGGCGCTGCGGTGCTATCCGCCGGCTGCGCGTGCGGCGCGTGGAGCGGAGATGCTCGACACGCTGCTGGAAGCGTCGGGTGATCGGCGCGGCATGTTCGTGTGGAACGTCATGTCGCTCGTGGCCGCCGGTTTCGGTGAGCGCGCGCGGGCGAGCGCGCGGTTGAGCGCCGGCCGGACGATCGTGGAGGCGGCGAAGCTCGCCTCGGTCCTGTATGCGTGCCTGTGGCTCACGGCGGGGTCGGTCGGGTTGATCGAGCGACGCGGATGGCATCACCAAAGCGTGGTCTCGTTGTACGTGGTGGGGCTGCTGATCGTCCTGTTGGCGTGGTCGCAAGGACGCCAGCGCCTCGCCGGCGTGATCGGCCTCGCGTGCACCGTGGCGGTCGCGCCCGTCGTTGTGCGCCGGCCGGATCTCTTGCTCCCAGTGTTGATCGTGCAACCGATCGTGCCGGCATGCGGGTTAGTAATCATGGCGATCGCTCCGGTGCGCGAGCGTCCGGGCACTGTCGCAGTCGGGGCGCTCGCCGCGCTCGTTGTTGTGAGCGTGATCGGCGGCGCGAATCCTGGCGGGTTCGGCCAGCTCATCGTTCTGGCCGCCGCGTCGATCGCGGGGCTGATGATCTTTGCGGTGCAGCCGCGGTTGGCGATCGCGGTCGCGATCATCTGGACGGCGATCGGCATCGAGCTGATCGCTTTCGCCAGCGCACAGCCTGCGCGATCGAAGCTCCTGGTCGGGGCCGCTCCAGCCGTGCTCGCGGCTACCGCTGCCCGCGCGCGCGTGATCCGTCGCAGAGCGATCTGAGCACTATCAGCGTCCGATGCGGAACGATCAGCGAGCCGCAACAAGGACCTCATCCGGCCGCTGGTCATCGTTTCGATCGCACCCTTGGCTGATGAGCGCTCGCCGATCCTTGTCCAGCTCGCCGCGTGGGCTCGATCCGAAGCGGTTGACCCACTTACCGCGAGGGTGCTTGGTCGCCGTCGCAGCCCTCTCAACCGGCGTCTTGGTGGTGGGGTGCGGGAGAAGTTCGCAGCATCCCCGGGCCGGCGCGACTGTGACCACGACCGTGGCGCCCGGCTCCCCGTCGACCGTCGCGGCGACGTCCGGCGCGCCTTTGTACTGCCACCTTGGCCCCTGCTTGTCCCCCCAGCAGTACCTCGACGCGTATGGCATCCAGCCTTTGCTGGACAGTGGGATCGACGGCCGTGGCGAGACGGTGACGGTCGCCGCCCCTGTTCCACCTCCCAACGCGGGTCCCACCGATATCCGTCAGGATTTGGCGAGCTTTGACCGCACGTTCCGGTTGCCCGCCGCGCGGATCGAGGTCGTGACCACTCTCGGCGGCTCCGCGTCGCCGTGGCTGGCGACGGGGGAGGAGGCCGGCGACCTCGAGCACGTGCACGCGGTCGCTCCAGGCGCCACCCTCCGGGTGGTCTTGATCCCTTCCAACGTGCTGCAGAGCGCCGCGAACGCGACCGCGGACATGCTCGCCGCGTTGCGGCTCGCTATCTCCGAAACCGACGTGGTTTCGATCAGCTGGAGCTTGGGGGAGCACTACTTCAGCAAGGCTCAGGTGGCTGAGATGCACTCCATCCTGCTGAGCGCGGAGGCCCATCACGTCACGGTGATCGGCAGCTCCGGCGACGATGGCTGGTTTCCGACCCCGCGGGGGTGGGGCGGGCAGGTCAAGGAGGTCAGCCTTCCGGCCTCCGACCCGCTCGTGCTGGGCGTCGGCGGCACCATACTCACGGCGAATCCCAAGACCGGCGCCTACATCAGCGAGACCGCCTGGCCAGATTCCGGTGGCGGCTTCAGCCACGTCTACGCCCGTCCCGGCTATCAGAACGGCGTCCCCGGGATCTCAAAGACGCGGGGCGCGCCCGACGTGGCCGGCGACGCCGGTGGGGTCGGCGGCATGGCGCTGGTCCTCACCGGCACCAGCGGTGGCGAGCCACACCTCATTTCGCCCCCCGGCACCAGCAGCTCCGCGCCGCTGTGGGGCGGACTGGCTGCACTGGCCGACCAGCGCGCCGATCACGACCTCGGCTGCATCAACCGCGCGATCTACAGCATCGCCCGCAGCTCCAGCTACCACAACGCATTTCACGACATCACGACCGACATCACGACCGGCACCGACGGCTACCCGGCCGCCCCGGGATGGGACCCGATAACCGGCTGGGGAACCCCCAACGCGCAGATACTTATCCCGCTGCTGGCCCGCTTCACCAACCACAGCACGACATAGCACGATCAAGCCGTCGCCTGGCGTCGGGGGGTCCGCGAGGCGGCGGGCGACAAAGGCGAGCCCGTTCGTGGCATCGCAGCGCGTGGCTGCTTCATCGCCACACAGATAGCCGGCGCCGGGCCCGTGAACGAGGTCGAGGATCGGTCCCGGTACGCACGTTCGTGCAAACCGGGCGGCAGAGAGGCGGAGCGGGATCCGCTCGCATCGCTGCTCGCCCCGGTCAATTCCTGCGGCGCGCCACACCCGCGGAATGAGCGGAGCAGGGCTCGACCAAGTCCGGCCCAGGAGACGCACACCTCGCCAAACTCGAATTCGATGCCGGCGCACGGCTCGAGCCGTGACGCAAGTGCCCCGTATCCGCGAGGCAGGTGCGGTTCGCGATGCGGTCACATGCCCGGCGCTTGGTCGAAGCAGGGTCGTCGGTCCGGCTAGCAGCAGTCGCAGCTCTCGCCTTGAAGGGCGTTGCGCGCCTCGGTCAGCGCGACCGCGGCGATCAGGAGCGCGACCGCGGGATCAGCCCACCACCATCCGGCCAGAGCGTTCGCGAGCAGGCCGACGAGGAGGGCGGCTGAGAGGTACGCGCAGAGCATCGTCTGGCGGCTCTCGCTGGCGGTCGCAGAGGAGCCGAGCGCGGTCCCGACTCTCCGCTTCGCTGCGGCCAGCGGCGGCATCACAACGAGGGTGACGGCGGCGAGCGCGACGCCGGCCCAGCTGACGGCAGGGTGATGTCCGGCGATCAGGTCACGAGCTGACTCGATTGCGATGTATAGAGCGAGCGCTAGGAACGACGCGGCGATCAGCTGCTGCGCGCGTCGCTCGGCCAGGTGTGAGCTGAGGCGCTCGCCGGTCACAAGCCACAGGACGACAACGCCCGCGCCGGCCTCGATCACGCTGTCGGCGCCGAACCCGACCAGTGCGACGGACCCTGCGATGATGCCAGCGGTGATCGCGATCGCCGCCTCGAGCGCGTGCCAGGCCAAGCCCCACTGCGTCAACTGTCGCGCGCGGCTCGTCAGTCGCTGCCGCCGCTCGTGGTCGCCTGGATCGGTGATGGTGACCGGCAGCGTTGGCAATGGCGTGTCGGTGGCCACGACCAGAACGGTACCTACGTGGGCGCGGCCTTCCGCTCGCTTGAGTCACGCGGCGCCAGATCGGCCCAGCGCCCGCCGAGGCTCGTTTCAGCACCCGTGCTGGAGCACTGCTCACTTGAGCGTTGAGCCTTATCTCGGTGGTGTTTGTCGTCTGCGCTCGAGGAGGCGGGCCCAGACGGCGGCGATTAGTAGCGCCAGCCCGGAGAGGATTGCTGGGGCGGCGAGGGCTATTCCGAGGTGGTGTTCGTAGCTAACCCCGAACACGATGAGGTTCCCGGCGAGCAGTAGCCGGGCCGTGAGCCACTCCGTCGGCTCGGCGGTGCCCCGCCGAGTGAGCACCGCAAGGAAGGCGGCCGCGGCGGCGATCGAAACAACGACCTGCGCGGGGTGTTGGGCGTGGCCGATGGCGCAGAGCAGCGCCCCGGCCGCCGCGCTGCCGGCCGTGGTGAGATTCACGCGCATTGTCGTTTCCTTGACGCGGGCTCGCGAGGTGTCAGATCGCGGCCGTGAGCCTGAGGTTCCGATCGGGACCGGTGTCGCGGCGGTGGGTGTGAGGGCGTCAGGTCGGTTGTCTCATGAACGATTGTTCAATGAATAAACGTTCATGCTAATGGAGCAAGCCGTGGGTCTATGAGCTGCGTGCATCGAGGCTGCGTCGCGGCAGAAGGCTCGCGGCTCGCGTCGCGGCCCGCGATGAAGGGCGCTCGACGGCGATCACGGTCGGACAAGTCGGGCGCCGAACCTCGCTGCCGACCGCGCCTGTGCCTGGTGGGGAGTTCGCGGCCTGTTCGTTGCATGAACGAGCGTACATATGCTACGGTGCGTCTGTATGGCGATTGCGTCCGTTGTGGGCGCGAGGAGATCAAGCGAGATCGATGGATTCAGAGCCCCGAAGTAGTCGCATCTCCGCGTTCGCCTGCGGAAGCCTTCCGGCGTAGCCCGGATCGCTGACCTCCGCGGGTGGCGGGAGAGGCACCCGTAAAAGGAGGTGGCGCGATGACGTCCACCGAATTGCGCTCGGGCGTTCCCGTCCGGCGCACACAGACACGAGGCAGCACACATCACACGCAGAGCACGCCGTGCTGCGTGCTGCCCGGTTGCACGAACAACTCAACCGAGGAAGCGATGCCTGACCCGGACGCTGGACCGAGTCACGAACCGGGCGCGCGCATCCTCGGCGGCCGGTCCTAGCCACAGGACCGAGGCCTCCCGGTGGGTGCGACGCCACCCCATCTTGACTTTGAACTGGAGGCCATCATGAACAGCACAACCCTCGCGCCGCCCGGCCGGCGCACAGTCCTCGACGACGCGCACGTCGGGGATATTCACGGCGCGCTCGGCACGATCCGCACCCACCATGGCCCGCCGCTGGGGGGCCGGCGGCGGTTGCTGGCGCTGTTGGCGATCATGGGCCCGGGGCTGATCGTGATGGTCGGCGATAACGACGCCGGCGGCGTCGCGACGTACGCCCAGGCCGGGCAGAACTACGGGTCGACGTTGCTGTGGGCGCTGCTGCTGCTGGTCCCGGTGCTGATCGTCAACCAGGAGATGGTCGTCCGGCTCGGCGCGGTCACCGGCGTCGGCCACGCACGGCTGATCATCGAGCGGTTCGGGAAGTTCTGGGGTGCGTTCTCGGTCGGGGACCTGTTCATCCTGAATTTCCTGACGATCGTGACCGAGTTCATCGGCGTCAGCCTCGCGCTCGGCTACTTCGGCGTTAGCAAGTACATCTCGGTCCCGGTCGCTGCCGCGGCGCTGATCGCTATGACGGCGACGGGGAGCTTTCGGCGCTGGGAGCGGTTCATGTACGTGTTTGTGGCGACGAACTTCGTTGCGATCCCGCTCGCGATCGTGAGCCACCCGCACGCCGGCTCGATCATCAGCCACGCGGTCACGCCGGGGGTGCAGGGCGGGATCACCTCGACCTCGATGCTGTTGATCATCGCGATCGTCGGCACCACGGTCGCGCCGTGGCAGCTGTTCTTTCAGCAGTCGAACGTGATCGACAAGCGGATCACGCCGCGTTGGATCAACTACGAGCGTGCCGACACCGCGATCGGATCGGTGGTCGTGATCCTCGGCGCCGCAGCGCTGCTGATCGCGGCCGCGTCGGCGTTCTCGGGCACGCCGTTGCACGGCCAGTTCGCCGACGCCGGAGCGGTCGCGACCGGCCTCGAGCACCGGCTCGGCAGCGCCGCCGGCAGCCTGTTTGCGATCGCGCTGTTGAACGCATCGATCATCGGCGCGGCCGCGGTCACGCTCGCGAGCTCGTACGCGTTCGGGGATGTGTTCGGCCGTCGGCACTCGCTGCATCACGGCCCGAGCGACGCGAAGGCGTTCTACGGCAGCTACGCCGCGATGGTCGCGCTGGCGGCGGGGATTGTGCTGATCCCGGGCGCGCCGCTCGGGACGATCACGACCGCGGTGCAGGCGCTCGCGGGTGTGCTGCTCCCGAGCGCGACTGTGTTCCTGGTGCTGCTGTGCAACGACAAGGCGGTGCTTGGCCCGTGGACCAACCCCGGATGGCTGAACGCGATCGCCGCTGCGATCGTCGGGGTGCTTGTCGTGCTCTCGGCGATCCTGACCGCGACCACCCTGTTCCCGCACGTCGATGTGAGGCTGTTGGCGGAGATCCTGTTCGGCGCGTTGGTCGCGGGGCTCGCCGTGGCCGGTGCGTACACCCGTGCGGGTCGCCGACCGGAGGACACTCAGGCGGTGGACGGTGTCGCGCGGGAGGACTGGACGATGCCGCCGCTGGAACTGCTCGAGCGCCCGGAGTGGTCGCGCACGCGCACTGTCGGCATGTACGCGCTGCGCGGCTACCTCGTGCTCGCGGTCGTGATGCTGATCGTCAAGGCGATCGAGGTCGGCATTGGGCACTGACCGGAACAAGCGGGGCGAGCGTGGCGAGCGCTCGCCCGTTCACGTCACGTTCACAGCCGTTGATGACGCATGAACGAGGATTCATGAGCATGTTGTCGTGGAACGAGTTCGTGGTGCGCCTCGGCGCCGCTGCGCTTGGCGGCGCGCTGATCGGGTTCGAACGCCAGTGGCGCAGCCGCGGGGCGGGGCTGCGCACGAACACGCTCGTCGCGGCTGGCGCGGCGATGTTCGTTTTGATCGCGCAGATGACCCCGCACGAGTCCAGCCCGACGCGGATCACCTCGTATGTGGTGAGCGGCGTCGGGTTTCTGGGCGCCGGCGTGATCATCTCTGATGGCGTCAGCGTCCGCGGGATCAACACGGCGGCCACGCTCTGGTGCGCTGCCGCGGTCGGCGCGCTGGCGGCGAGCGGGTTCGTGTGGCAGGCGGGCGTCGCGACGGGCGCGATCCTGGCGATCAACGTGTTGCTGCGCCCGCTTGGCCGGCGGATCGACCGCCAGCCGGTCGACGAGGACACCGAGATCGAGACGACGTACCGGTTCCGAGCGACCACTCGCGACAAGAAGGAAGCGCACGTCCGCGCGTTGCTGCTGCAGAGCATCTCGGGCCACGGCTACCAGCTGCGCGCGTTGGAGAGCTCTGATATCGACGGCACCGATCTGGTCGAGGTCCGGGCCGAGCTCGCCACGATCGGCCGCAACGATGAGCAGATCGAAGCGGCTGCCGGGCGGCTTGGGCTTGAACCCAGCGTCACGTCTGTGCGCTGGCACGTGATCGAACACGACGGGCGCGCAGCGTTCGCCGCCGAGAGCACAAGCGAAGGCTGAAAGGAGCGCTGATGTCGGACGCCGTTGTGCATCTTTCGTCGTTGGCCGGCAGTCCGCTGCTGGATTCCGGCGGTGAGCGGCTCGGGCGCGTTGAGGATCTGATCGCCCGGCTCGATACCGGCGAGGAGCTGCCGCCGGTGACGGGCGTGAAGGCGCGGATCGGTGGCCGTGACTTGTTCGTGCCGGCGGACCGGATCGAGCGGCTGGAGCCTCAGGCCGCGAGAACCGCGACGACGAAGCTCAACCTCGCGCAGTTCGAGCGAAGGCCTGGCGAGGTTCTGCTGCGCGGTGATGTGCTCGGCCGCAGCGTGATCAACCACGGGACCGCCAGGCTGATCAAGGCGCGCGAGGTCGACCTGGTGGCCGATGGGGGCACGTGGCGGGTGGCGGGGATCGATACGAGCCTCGGGGCGGGCCTCAGGCGGTTCCTTCCCCGGCGGTTTCGCCTGCACGAGCAAGAGCACGCCGAGTTCGTCCCGTGGTCTGAGATCGAGCCGTTCGTCGGGCACGTGCCGAGCTCGCGGCTGCGGCTCGGGTCGCGTCGGCTGGCGCGGCTTCATCCGGCGCAGATCGCCGATCTCGTCGAGGCCGCATCGCACGAGGAGGGGGAGGAGATTCTGGCAGCCGTCGGCCACGACAAGGAGCTCGAGGCTGACGTGTTCGAGGAGCTCGATGACGAGCACCAGGTCGAGTTCCTCAAAGAGCGCTCTGACGAGGAGATCGCCGGAGTGCTGGCGCGGATGGCAAGCGATGACGCTGCCGACCTGCTGCTCGAGATCGAGCAGAACCGCCGGATCCCCGTCCTCAACCTCCTGCCCGCCGCAAAGCAGCTGAAGATCAAACGGCTGCTCGGCTACAACCCGTCGACCGCCGGCGGTCTGATGAACCCGGACGTCGCCTCGCTGCCGGCCGACGCGACGGTTGCGCAGGCGCTCGAGCTCGTGCGCGGCAGCGAGCTGGCCCCGAGCCAGCTGTTGGCGCTGTGGGTGACCGACGCTGACGGGCGGCTGGTGGGTGGCGTGTTCGCGTCCGAGCTGATCCGAGCTGAACGCGACGCGGCGGTGACCAGTCTGATCGAGACGCGGGTGCCGGCGGTCTCGCCGGAGATGGAGCTGCCCGAGGTCGCGAGGTTGATGGCCGACTTCAACCTGCTCGCGATCCCGGTGATCGACGAGCACCAGAAGCCGATCGGTGTGGTCGCCTTCGACGACGTGCTCGAGCTGCTCCTCCCGGAGGAGTGGCGCCGGCGGGCCGGGGACGCACGCGGATGAGCTTCCCGTCGAGCAAACCCGGGTGTGAGGCATGAGCCCCGAGCCCGACGCACCGGCGAGCGGCGGGCCCGCGAGCGTCACGTCGCAGCGCGAGCGGTTCGTGCTCGACCCGGAGCACGTCGGCGATATCCAGGGCGCGTTCGGCACGATCGGCCAACGTGAGGTCGGCCGTCAGGGGCTGCGCGCAAAGTCGCTGGCGCTGCTCGCGATCATCGGCCCGGGCCTGATCGTGATGGTCGGCGACAACGACGCCGGCGGCGTCGCTACCTACTCGCAGGCCGGGCAGAACTACGGCACCAGCCTGCTGTGGGTGCTGCTGCTGCTGGTGCCGGTGTTGATCGTCAACCAGGAGATGGTCGTTCGGCTGGGCGCGGTCACAGGCGTCGGTCACGCCCGCCTGATCAACGAGCGGTTCGGACGGTTCTGGGGATGGTTCTCCGTCGGTGACCTGTTCCTGTTGAACTTCCTCACGATTGTGACCGAGTTCATCGGCGTAAGCCTCGCACTCGGCTACCTCGGCATCTCGAAATACATCGCCGTCCCGGCTGCCGCGGCGGCGCTTGTCGCGATCACGATCACCGGCAGCTTCCGCTCGTGGGAGCGCTCAATGTTCGTGTTCGTGTTCGCGAACTTTCTCGTCATCCCGCTGTTCTTCATGGCCCACCCCAAGGCGTCGAGCGTCGCCCACGACTTCTTCATCCCGGGCATCCAGGGCGGCGCCAGTTCCGCCTCGGTGCTGCTGATCATCGCGATGGTTGGAACCACGGTCGCGCCGTGGCAGCTGTTCTTTCAGCAGTCAAACGTGATCGACAAGCGGATCACTCCCCGCTGGATCAACTACGAGCGGCTCGACACCTGGATCGGCGCCGTCGTCGTCGTGGTCGGCGCCGCGGCCCTGATCTGCATCTCCGCGTTCGCCTTCCAAGGCACCCCCGCGGCAGGCCACTACACCGACGCCGGCGCGACCGCCACCGGCCTTCAGCGCTACCTCGGCTCGCCGGCCGGAGCACTGTTTGCCGTCGTGTTGCTCAACGCCTCGCTGATCGGTGCCGGCGCGCTCACCCTGTCCACCAGCTACGCGTTCGGTGACGTGTTCGGCACGCACAGCTCGCTTCACCGCAAGTTCGCCGACGCCAAGCTGTTCTACGGGATCTTCACCGCGATGATCGCCGCCGCCGCCAGCATCGTGCTGATCCCTGGCGCACCGCTCGGCGTGATCACCGAATCCGTCCAAGCCCTCGCCGGCGTTCTGCTGCCCAGCGCCAGCGTCTTCCTTCTGCTGCTGTGCAACGACCGTGAGGTACTCGGTCCATGGCGGAACCCCGGTTGGCTGAACGCGCTTGCGAGCGTGATCGTCGCGACCCTCGTGCTGCTCTCACTGATCCTGATGGCGACCACCGTGTTCCCCAACATCGACGTCACAAAGGTTGCTCTAATCGGCGGCGCAATCCTCGTCGCGGGACTGCTCGCCTTCGGGCTCGTCACACTCCGCTCGCGACGCCGCGCCGCGGCCGTCACCACGATCGAGACCGGACCCAGGATTCCCAAGGAGCAATGGACGATGCCGCCGCTCGCGCTCCTCGCGCGGCCACAATGGTCGACCGGCCGCAAGGTCGCAATGCTCACCCTCCGCGGCTACCTTGTCGTCGCGATGATCCTGCTCGTCATCAAGGCCATCCGACTCGGCGGCGGATAGCCCCCGCCGGCAGTGCCGACGCGGGCAGAGCGCGGTTACGATCCGGCTGATGGCCTGCCATGTTCATCGTGCTCGCGGTGTGAGCGGGCCTTGGGGCTGACCGCGGTGCGGGTGTGAGCCGTCATCACGGCGCGGGTGGTTCCCTGCCGCCGAAGACCGCGGAAGCGGTCGCTGACGCGATGTTCGCGCTCTCGACCGCGAGCCGCGTGCGGATCCTCAGCCACCTCCGCGAGCGCCCCCACACCGTCGGCGAGCTGATGGCGGCGGTCGGGATGGAGCAGTCGGCCGTGTCGCACCAACTGCGGGTCCTGCGCGAATACGGGCTCGTCGTCGCCGAGCGCCGGGGCCGCCAGCGCCTCTACGCCCTGCACGACGAGCACGTCGCATCATTGCTCGACGAGGCCGTCGGCCATGTAGCCCATCTCAGCCTGTCCAAGAAAGCAGTCAAACGGAAGGCGCGCGATGCCGGCTGAGGCCGCGCGCAGCAGCACCGCAACCGTCGTATCGGCGACGTTCGCGCCGCCGAGCGAACGCCGCTCGGTCCTTGACCGGGCCCACGTCGGGGACATCGAGGGTGCGCTGGGAACAGTCATCGTGTTCGACACCGCGCCCCGGCGCTCGATGCGGCGCCGGCTCGCGACGCTGCTGGCGATCATGGGCCCGGGCGTCGTCGTGATGGTCGCCGACAACGACGCCGGCGGCCTGTCGATCTACGCCCAAGCCGGCCAGAACTACGGGGCCAGCCTGCTGTGGGTACTGCTGCTGCTAGCCCCGGTGCTGTTCATCAACCAGGAAATGGTCGCCCGGCTCGGCGCGGTCACCGGCGCGGGGCACGCGCGACTGATCGTCGAGCGCTTCGGCCGCCGCTGGGGCGCGTTCGCGATCGGCGACCTGCTCATCCTCAACGCGCTGACGATCGTCACCGAATTCATCGGCGTCGCGCTCGCCCTCGGCTACTTCGGTGTCAGCCGCTACCTCGCCGTCCCGATCGCGGCCGTGCTGCTCCTGGCATTCACCGCGACCGGCAGCTTCCGACGCTGGGAACGCGCGATGTACCTCCTCGTCGCCGTCAGCATCATCGCGATCCCACTGGCGCTGCTAACCCACCTCGCAAGCCACGCGGCAGGACTCTCCGGTCTGCGGCCCGGTGTCGAAGGCGGCCTCACCTCCACCTCGCTGCTGCTGATCATCGCCCTCGCGGGCACGACCGTCGCGCCATGGCAGCTGTTCTTCCAACAGTCAAACGTGGTCGACAAGCGCATCACCCCACGCTGGCTGCGCTACGAGCGCGCCGACACGCTGATCGGCACCGTCCTGATCATTCTCGGCGCCGTCGCCGTCATGCTCGCCTGCGCCTGGGCGCTCGGCGGTACCCCCGCACACGGGCACTTCCACAACGCCGGCGCGGTCGCCGCCGGACTGCGCACACACGTCTCACCACTCGCTGGAGCGCTGTTCGCGATCGCGCTGCTCGACGCATCGCTGCTCGGCGCCGCCGCGGTCACCCTCGCGAGCTCCTACGCCATCGGGGACTACTTCGGCTTCAAACACTCCCTACACCGCGGCTGGCGCGACGCCAGCACCTTCCACGGCACCTACGCCACCTTCATCGCGATCGCCGCGCTCGTCGTGCTGATACCCGGCGCCCCACTCGGGCTGATCACAACCGGCGTCCAAGCCCTCGCCGGCATCCTCCTACCCAGCGCGACCGTATTCCTGCTGCTCCTGTGCAACGACCAAGACGTCCTCGGACCGTGGGTCAACCCGCGCTGGCTGAACACACTCGCCGCCCTCGTAGTCGGCGTCCTCGTCGTGCTCTCCACTCTGCTCACAATCACCACAATCTTCCCGAACATCAAGATCACAACCGTGTGCCTCTGCCTATTCGGCGCGCTCCCACTCGTGCTGATCGCCGCAGCCGCGATGTCTCAGCGGCGACCGACCGCGAACAGACTCGCGCGACAGAACTGGACGATGCCGCCGCTCGAGAAGCTCCCGCCCCCGAGCCGGTCGAGAATCCGCCGGCTCGCGCTCGTCGTCCTCCGCTGCCAGCTGATCCTCGCCGCTGTCCTACTGGTCGCGAAGGTCGTGCAGCTTGGCGTCGCCGGATGACGCCGACGATCGACCAACCGATCACGAGCGCCCGGGCGAACTCAGATCACATGCAGCCCCGACGCATACCCGTGCCGGCGCGATAGCAGGGCGGCCACGGGCGAGCGCAGCGAGCCCCGGAAGTCGCCAAAGGTGCGCAGCGGGTGCTTGCTGGTCGGCGCCGGTTCCGTGCTAACGCCATGCTCGATTGAACGGCCGCAACCCGCGCTGACCCGTCCTCCGCGGCGGCGGCGCCGGCGGCCACTGCGTGGCCGCTTGCACCCAGATGCGGCCACGTCAGCACGGTCTCGCGCCGGCGATCTCGCTTCCCCAATCGGACAATCTCGGCAGCCCCCGAACCCTCGCGCAGCACGGCCCTCTGGTCTTAGAGCGGTCGCCCAGGCGGCGTCAGCGACCTCGGCGGCGGCGGCCGGCCCACCGCGGAACCGAGCGCCGCGTCTGCGTCGAGGTCGCCCTTGGGAAGGATGCGGAATGTCGCCATACGCATCGCAAGATCCCCGTCAAACCGCACGATTGCTCTCGCGGAATGCGACCGCGCGACCCGGCTTGATCGGAAGACACTCGCGGCCTTAAGGCGATCCCCGACGCTCGGTGGTGCTCAGGCGTGGCGCCGCCCTCGGGCGCTTCCGTCGCCCGCGTCGGTGCGCGCAAGTCGCTCAGCGGCTGGTGGTACAGCTCCAGGACGTCCGTCTCAGCCGAAGACCCCGTCAGCCAGTAACCCGGTCAGGTAGACAGCCCGTGCTTCTCCATCGCCCACGCCGCCGCCGACGGGTCGAGCGGCAGCAGCAGCACGAGCTCCTGCCAGGCCACGGACGCGAAGCGCACTGGGGACTCATCCGGGTCGAGCGTCGCCGCCAGCGCCGCCGGCCAGCCCGGCCACTCGCCGCAGCCCGCGAGGTAGAGGTTCGCCACGTCGTAGATGAGGCCGAACACGGGCTCCTGGCCGGGCGTCGCGAGCTCACGAGCGGCGGCGACGTTGCGCACCGCCTGGTAGATAAACGACAACGGGCAAGGCTTGCCGGGCTCGCGCTTGGGTAGATGGAAGACCTCGTAGGCCGTCTCCCAGTAGGCCTCGCGCCGCAGCACGCGCTCAGCGCAACCGCCGGTAAGCGGGCCGGGTGCCGGGCAGCTGCATTCGCCGATGCCGGCCTCCACCCATTTGCACTCCACGCAAACCAGGACATCGGGGTCGGAGACGAAGAAGTCGATGGCGGTTTGGCGCGGATGTTCGTTGAGCACCGCCGCGTCGAGCTTGTGCTCGAAGGCGGCTGTGGGCACCGACGTCGCGGACCGCGGCGGCAGCGGCCCATCGGCACTGAGCCCCTCCCATAGCCAGCTCAGCTGCGGGTCCAGGCGCGCGCCGACGCCAGGCAGTCCAAGTGCGAGCACCTGGCTGGAATTACCGGACAGGTGATGGCGATGGCGCTCGGCGACCGGCAGGTACTGCTCAAGGCCACCCCACTCCTCGGGCAGCGCCGCGGCGAGGGCGCGGGCCTTGTAGGGGTGATTGTCGTCCTTGAGCTCGGGATGAGCGTCGAAGTACGCACGGTAGGAAGCCGTCTTCGCCCGCGCGTAGGCGCTGTAGGCGACGCGGCACTCCTCGTAGATTGCGTGCCCGGTCCAGGTGCTCAGATGAGGCGAGCCGGGCATCGAGCCCGGACTCTAATCGCCTTCCGGTGCGTCGGGCCGGGCTAGGAGACCGCAGCGCCGATGATGCCCGCCGCAGCGGCGCCGGCGTACTCGATGGCGGTGGCCCACCGTGGCTGCTTGTGCCCGTACGCCTCGGCGACGGCGCCGATGGACTCGGCGACCGTGAACACTAAGAGCGCGATGAGGATGCCGACGGTTGCCTGTCGGTACGTGTGCTCAGATGAGGCCCCGAACACGGACGCGATGGCGTGACCGACGCGGTGGGCGGAAACAAGCCCGGCGACCCAAATCAGCGACAGGAAGGCGCCCCGGTACGCAGCGAGCTTGGCTCGTAGCCGTTTGTCCTCGCGACTGCGGTCGGCGCTGAGGCTCGCGGCCGACGTGATGATGAGCTCTCCTGAGGCGCGGGCGGCGGCTTCCAGAACCATGGCCGCAGCCTTGGCGTTGATCGGGTCTGCCGCGGCCAGGGCCTGCAGTCGAGCATCATCGATGGCTCGCGCACTGAGCTGATGGTCCACCTCCTTGCGGCGACTCGCGAGCCACCATCGCGCGTACGGTGCGTCCGCGTCCGTCCATTCATCGGCTCGGAACGCGGCCGCGACGGCATTCGCGACGAGCGGCTGCCCAGACCGGTGGCGCGCCAATGCGTCAGCGAGTTCAGCCGTGGCCTCCGACGAGCGGCGCTCGCCCAGTACCGCAGTGGCGTCTGTCAGCAGCCACTCAGGCGCACCCATCTGCACGGCGTCAAGGCCACGCAACACCGCGGCCAGCAGCGACGGGTCGCCGCCGATGCCAAACCGTCCCTGCCGCCGGCTCTCCAGCGCAGTGACGGCCTCGTCGAGGAGGCCCGCCCAGTTGGACGGCGGGTCCACGTCCAGCGCGTTAGCGGCGCTGAGCGCCTGGCCGACCACCGCCGCGTGGGGCACGTCCGCCTCCCAGGTCTCATCGAGCCACCATTCGGCTTCGCGTAGCGCCGGCCGGTAGCGCTCGACCGTAGGCGCAACGGCGCGGCCGCCGCGTGCCGCGCACTCCAAAGCGAAGAGGCGGTCCGCGAGTGAGGCGTCGCGCTCAGGCAGTCGTTCCTGGGCGCGTTGCACCACACCGAGGACGGTGGCTTGAGCGTCAGGACTCGGTTGCAGTGGGCGGGCCATCACAGAAACCAGGGCGTATCTCCTAGCGGCCCGGCTGCCGACGCGGGACTGAAGCCGTATGGAGCAAGTTGAGAGACCTTCTCGGCCAACAGCCGCCCGAACAAGATTGGCGACGGCTCGCTGGCCTGCAAGAAACCGCGGTACGAAGTCTTGGTGAAGCCGTAGGCCTGACGCACCAGGCGGTCCATGTCCCTGTAGGTCGAGTTCCGGTCGAGAATGAGCCGCAGCGGGTGAGCACCGCCCGGCTTGCGCGGGTCTCCGGTGATGAGCAGCCGGTCCTGGTCGCTGAGCGCGACCGTCGTTCCGCGTGACGGGGGCTTGATTTTGTTGCCCACGCGCTCCACCAACCACAGCGGGGAGTCCCGATTCACGTGCAGCAGGGCGAACTCGATATCGCGTTCGCCGATGGCGCTAGTCACGGCTGACAACTCTCGGCGCCCGGTGCGCTTGAACACGTAGATGACCAGCCGCTCGGGCCTCGCGCCCTGCTCGGTGGTGTACCGCTCGATGCTCTCCTCCAGCAGACGCGTGAGGTGGGTCTCGTAGTCCTCGTCGGTGCTGACCGGCGTTGTGCTCCCGGAGAACAGGAAGTCGCCGTCCTGGCGAACGGCGACGGACGCACCGAAGCGCTGCCGACGACCGCCCTCCCCGGGGTCAAACACGTCCGCCCGCCCAACGCCCAGCACCAGCTCGCGGACGCCCGTCGGGTCATGCAGCACGTACGGAATGTTGCCCGCCTTGGCGTAGAGGGCGAGTCCGACCGAGTCGGCGATCCACTGCAGCTCGGCGTCCGGGCGGCCGAGCACATCGACGGTGACCGCCTGGTTTGGGATGTTCGCGGACAGCAGCGCCGCCTTCGCGGCCAGGTACGGGTTCTGTCCCCGCGGGGAGTAACGGAAGTCACGTTTGGTGATGTAGAAGACGGCGTCCGGTGTCGTCCTGGCGGCTGCCAGGACCGCGTTCACGTAGCCGTCGGACGTCGGCTGCTCGAATAACTCCACGGATACCTCGAACGCGCGGAGGTGGTAGCGCTCCTTGACGCCTTTGAACGCTCCGAGGCCGCGCGTGAGCGTCTGCTCAAGCTTCCGGGCTGAGCCCGCGAACGCGTTCGGCGCGACGATGACCGCGCGCAAAGTGTCGCTGCGGTTCTGGTCCTCGTCGTATGGGCCGTGGCGCTTGAGTCCGACGGCTGCGTTGGCGTGGAGTTCTTGGGCGCCGTAGCGGAAGTTCAGGTTGCCATCGGGGATGGACGGCAGCAGGACGGGTGTGGTCTGGTTGGCCGTAGTCGAGGCGAAGGGGACAGCTAGCGGCGTTCCCAGCGTCGCGATGACGGCGTCGAAGAGCAGTAGGTTGCCGAGCCATGGGACAGTGGCACCGAGGTTCTTCCACCGCTTAGCGGTATCGCCGAAGTCGTCGGCAGCCTTCTTGAGAGCCTCGGTGACCGTCCGCTGGGTCTGGTCCGTTCGGCTCGCGATGTACCTGGCCATCATGAACCTGTTGGCATGGACGGCGAGGCACGCCGCTGGAAGCGACTGGGTATCGCCGCCGCTGTCGCGGACCTGAACCACGCCGGCGGGGTCGCCGCCAAGGAACCGGCCGACATCGCCGGTGAGCGCCGGCGAGCAAGTGCAGCCCGGTGTGTGGTCCCACCGCAGGCGCACGCCGAGCAGGTCCACGTCGGCCTGGGCAAGGTCGGCAAGGGACACGTCGATGATGTGCTCGACGTGCTGGTCGATGATGAGCGCCACGTCTCCCGGCTCCGCGGGGCCCTGTAGCGCCAACCCCTGCACGCTCAAGCCCGAGTACATGCCGACGCCGTCCGGCAAGTTCTTGATGGCGTTTTCGGCGAGGTTGTTGCGACGGCGGCTCAGGCTCGCTGGCCGACCGATGCGGTCAGACTGGAGCTGCAGCCCCTTTTCCTGGAGGTGCCGTGCCGCCGCGTCGCGCGCGACTGATGCGAGCAGGGCTCCCGGGAGTTGGCCGAGAGTCAGCTTCTCTCCGGCGCCGGCGGCGTCGGCCGGCAGTTCGCCGCCGGGCAGAGGCCATGCGAATGTCTGCTCATCGAACGTGCGGGTGTTGAAGGTGGACCGCCGGTCGGGGTCATCACGCAAGCGCGTGTCGAGGTCCTCGGCGGCCTCCCAAACGCGTCCGATGACCACCCCGGGGTCAGCGGCGACGGTCAGCGGAACGGCGTTGAGGTAGAGGTCACCCATCGGCGACGAGTATGCGCGCCCGGGAGGACGCTTCCACGCCTTTCCCCATCGGCCCCAGACCCACGCGGCATGCCCGCCGTCAGGTGCGTGCCGCGCTTGCCGGCCTACGGCTGCGGCCCTGCTGTCAGCGCGCCACGGTTCGACCGCGTCCGCGCGCCAGCTAAGCCCACGAGCGCGGAGCCGCTTGCCCGCGAGAATGTCGGGCGCTACCGCCTCCAAACTGCTGCGCGCCGCTCGCAATCCACCCGTGATGGGGTCCGGGTCGTAGAGCCGGCACTGGCATCTGTATCGACATCACGCTGAATCCAGCGGGCTTTGTCGGACTGGGCTTTCCAGGCTGCGTGACGATCGCAATCCGTAGGAGCGCTTGTCAGACACCGCCGTGTTCGCGTGATCGCCATGGCGACGAAGGGATCGCGTTGCCGGGTAGGGCAGTCGGACCCGATCGCGCCGCCTAGCGCATACTCGTCCGATGGAGCTCGACGTCAACCGGCTGCGCCGCCGCTCTCCTGGGGCGCGCGTCCTCCTTCAGCTTGACCAGTCCACGCTGTCCGAGCTCGCGCTCGGCGATGCGCACGCCGCCACCCGCGAGCTGCTAGTGGCTGGGGTGCAGGCCGGCAAGCTGGTTTGCCCTCAGTCCTTGGGAGCGACGGATGAGACGCTCGACCTGCCGGAGCTCTGGCAGACCATCTCCGACCTGCACGAGGAACTCTCCATGGGCATCGAGTTCCTCGACCCGAAAACAATCAGGCAGCGAGAGGTGTTCGCCGCTGCCGCTGCGTTCTGCGGGCAGGAGCCGCTCTATACGATCGCCGAGGAGGCGTTCGACATCGACCCGCAGACGCCGAGGGATCAGCTTTTCGCCGGCGGCATCCGCGTCATCGCTCGCTTCGCCCCCATGGACGTGAGAACAGAGGAAGTCGCTCGCGAGAAGGCCAAGGAGACAGGTCTGCAGCCTGCGTACGACCAAGCTCGAGCATTGGGCCGCAGCTTTGAGGAGCAGGCCGCTGAGGAGATGGACGCGATGGTCCGTTGGGTCCTCGGCCCGCTGGCTGACCCTGGGTTCGAGGCAGAGCTCGCGCGCAAGCGGCTAGCAGCAACCCGGGCGCTCGAGGTAGGCGACTACCGCCCCATCAGCAAGCTCACTGCGGTCGGCGAACGGAAGGCGTTCGCTGAGGCCCTCGTCGAGAACTTCACCGAGCTGTCCACACGAGCGCAGGAGTTCGCCAAGTCCGATCAACTGACCGACATGCCCGCGCTCCGCTATCCGGCTCTCCTGCGCGCCGGACTGGCCACGATGCCGAGACGAGTCGCCCGCCGAGGCGATGGCTATGACATTGACCACCTCACCAGCGGGCTCTCTCGATGCGACATCGTCACTGCCGATGCCGGCATGTGGCAGCTCGTTCACAACCACAAGCTTCTTCCAGCGGCGTGTCAACTCTTCCCCACCCGCGACATGGCCGGCCTTCATCGCGCCGTCGACACTTCGCTCTCGTCCGCCTGATAGATCAGGGCGTCGGCTGACATCGGGCGGCTATCCCTCAAGCCGCGACGACGCTCACGTGAGGGGCGCGGATGAGTGCTCTTGCCTACCAACTCTCCCACGGGACACGATGCCTTTGGCGACCAGGCGCAACTTTCCGAAGAATGGAGTGCTAGCCGCCCGCCTGCAAGCGCTCTGCGCCGGGGGGCGGTCTCCGCGGACTGCTGGTTTTTACCAAGGGAGCGAGGTAGCTGCCGTGACCGGGTTAGGGCGTAATCCGGCGGCGTAGGCCCGGCCGTCGGACACCTGTTCTACCTTCGTCACGAATAGCTCGGTGCCGCCGCCGACTCCCCGCTAAACGGGAAGGCATGCATCGGAGCCACGGCTCGTTCGCAGCCCTTTGCACAAACCTCCCCGCCCCGGGTTCTGACGGAGCGGAGAACGTAGGCATCTGCAGCGTCGCCATAGGCAGCGAGCGCACGCTCAGCTTGTCGACCGACATCGTTCAGCACGACGGGAACTTCCCGGGCCCGACCAGCGTGGCCCGGCGGATGGCTTCGACGGCGGTCGAGGCTTCACCTCTAGTCGGTCCTCCCCTCGCGACGAGCGCGCCAGAACCAAGTCCAAGACCGCCGCCGCTTTAGGCCTTGCACTTCCTGGCGAACCACCCGAAGCGGACCGCGCGGCGTGAACACGGTGACGATCTCGGACCGATTGCGAACTGCGCCACCTCGTGCCATACCGACGACAGCGTCGTCGTCGACGACGTCCGACCCGATCGGAAGGGCTTTCGCGGCGATCGGGTCCGATCGATCAACGTCGCGAGCGCTCGCTAGCGTTAGGGAACTGTATTTCCCTGACCCATCCGGCCGGGCTCCCGGCCGCACCCACGGGGTATGCGGGTGGGGAAACGCCCGGGGAAACTGGCGTATTCGGCCGGGCTCTGAGCGCGCGGCCCCATCCGCGAGGCCTAGGGATAGTACGTGTAGCGGTGATTGCCCATGTAGATGGACCCGCCGCATACGACGCTGTAGTAGTCGTTGCGGTTTGGGCCAGGCGGACCGAGACGCCGGGCCGGCTTGCCGGTGTAGTACTGGCGCATCGATGTGTATTCGCGGTGGCCGGCGCATAGCCGGATGTGGCTGAGCTGCACGACGATGGGGCGCGTGACGAAGTGGCCGGCGCCGCAGGTCGTGGTGCAGACCCACATGTGGCCGACGCCCTTGGCGCTTGCGTGCGGCTGGTTCCAGCCGCTCCACTTGAGCTGGTCGTCCCAGCCCATGCGGCCCTCCTCGATCGTCGCGGGCTGGTACAGCAGCGGAGCGGTCGAGCCGAGCGGCCGGAGGAACACGTTCGCGGGTACGTTGAGGGTCGCGGTGTAGCTGTCGTTGAGCCCGAACGCGTCGGTCACGGTCAGCGTCGCCGACCAGCGGCCCGGGAACGTGTACGTGTGGGTGGCGACGGGGTCAGCGCCGCTGTCGTACTCAGCGCCATCGCCGAAGGACCAGCTGTAGTCGACCAGGCTCCCGGCACCCCCCGCGGCGTGCGACCCGGTCGCGTCGAAGGTGACCGTCTGCCCCGCGGAGGAGCTGCGGAAGGTGGCGACGGGGGGAGTGTCGATGACGAGTCGCTGGCTGGCCTGGCTGCTCAGGCCGTCGCTGTCGGTCACGGTCTCGCCCACGTCGTAGGCCCCGGCTTGAGCGTAGGTGTGCGTGACCGCATCGCCTCGGGCGGTGGCGCCATCTCCGAAGCTCCAGACGAACGAGGCGAGGGCACTCCCGTCGTTGCTCTGGCTCTGATCTTGGAAAGTGACCGCCGCGCCAGGGGTCGGCGGCGGCATGAGGCCGAGCTCGGCGGGATAGAGCCAGTCGATGAGGAACGTGACGGTCGGCGGGCCCGAGGAGACGGTGATGGTCTGCGAGGTGCTCGCGGTCCCGGTCGAGTCAGAGACTGTGAGCGTGACGGTGTAGGTGCCGGCCTGGTCGTACGGCTCCTCGACGCGCTCGCCGGCGGCGCCCTGCTGGGCGGAGTCGCCGTCCCCGTTGCCGAAATCCCACGCGTACGTCGCGTCAGGCGCTGCGACCGACGAGCTCGCGTCGAACTGAACCCAGGTGCCGACGGTCACGCTGCTCGACGGGCTGACCGTGAAGCTCGGCTGGGGCGCGGCCTGCGCGACGCCCGGCATCAACAGCGCACCGAGCGTCACGGCTGCCGACACCAGAAGCTGCGGTGCCTGCCGGGCGAGTCGCTTGCGTGCTTGGCTATGAGCCCTCATTGTTGCCCCCAGCGCTTCGTGCGCCCTGCGAGCAAGATACCGCCTTGGTGCCCTTCTGGCTAATGGTGGTTCCAGGAGAAACCGCCGTTGCCCTGGAAGCTGTCCCGGGCCGCTTAGGAGCCGACAGGGAGAGAGGCCAGGCGCGCCTCACGCAGCCCGCCGTCGGCGTCCACGCGCGAGTACACGATGCTGACGGGCCGCCCGATCAGCGTGCTGCTGCGAGCCCCCGCCAGCGCCCGGACCCGACGGCCCTCGACGTTGCAGATCGCCTGCCACTGGCCGTCGCGGTCCTGGTGGACTGAGAGGAGGATTCCCTGGGCGCCGCAGCGCGCCTTGTGTTTGACCCAGGCGGATTGGCGGCCGGGCCGGTAGGCCGAGCGCGGACGCTTGAGCACCGTGCCCTCGAATCCGAGGGCGACCAGCGCTGTGTGAGCCTCGACGGAGGCTGGCTGGGTGGTGATCAGCCGGACCCGGCCAGATACGGGCAGGGCGTCGCGGAGTGGCCAGCGGGCGGCAGGCACGCGACCGCTTGGCGCGGGCGACGGGGCTGATGATTGCTGCATCGGATGTCGTGGCTTCCGATCCCGGCGGCCGCATGCGAACATGCGTTCGCCATGACCTCCGACGGAAGTGCGATCACCCGCCTGCACCGCGCGATCGCCAACCCGCGAGCCTCGGGCACGCAGATCCGCGCGATCGTGCGCCGAGCTACCCGCGCCGGTCGCACTTGAGGATGCCCTCGCGATCCTGCTCGCGCTGCTCGACCGCGAGCCCGAGACGTTCCCTCGAGCGGCTGCTCGGTGGGGGGGACGGCTTGTCCTCGAGCGCCGTCTCCCGCTCGTCGATGCTCAGCTCACGCTCGCGGCGCTGGCCGCGTTGCCTGGTCCGGGCGCCGGCGCCGGCGCGGAGGCGCTGATCGAGCTTTCAGAACGCTACGGGCTGCGACGCGTTGACGAGCTCGTCGGCGACTGGCTCCGCACGCGCTGACCGCGCGCAGCGCCGCTCGGCTGCTCACGGCAGTTGGTCGACGTCCTCGAGCGCGGCGCGAAGCTCCTCGAGCAGCCGCTCGTCTTCGGCGTCGAGCTTTGCCCGCATCTCGGCCACGGCCTCGCGCATCGGCGCGGTCGCGTCATCCTCCGGGGCGTTCGCCACCGCGATGGCGAACGGCAAGAACAGCCGCGCGATTAGCGCGCCGCCACCCTCGGAGAGGTAGGCGCGGGGCGCGTCGGCCGGCCGGGCAGCCTGGCGGGCTCGCCGCTCAGCATCCTGCTCGCGCACACGGACGAGCAGCAACCGAGCGTGGGCCAGCTCCTGCTCGTCGAGGTAGCCGTGCTCGTGCAAGCGGACAAACAGGTCCTCCATGTCGTCCTCAGACGGTCCCTCTACGACGTCGCTGGTTAGGGCCTCGTCGACCTCTACCCGCCACAGCACGCGCGCGCCCTGAGCCCTCCGGTCCACACGCGTGCCGGCATGCTCGTCCCACACCTCCAGACTGACCACCCGCGCGAGGCCCGGCGCCCAGCCGGTGATGGTCGGCACCGCGGGGCGCTCCCGGTCGCGGAGCCGCGCGTCCAGCCATGCGAGCGCCTCCTCGGCCGTCGCCGTTCGCTCGGTCTGCTCGACAAACGCGAAAGCAGATCCTCGCTGAACGTCACATACGGCCCTGCCGTCACTTCACCAACCGTACCCCGCCGCTCAACGGGTCGAGTGAGGGGCTTCGCACCCGCATGCTGTTCAGTCGCCGATCTCGAAGCCTCGGTCCAGGTTCGCGCCTGGCTGTGGCTGGTCGAGGCCGACCTGGACGCGGAACCGTCCGATCGCGCGGCGCAGCGGAACGTCCGCGTGGCCGTAGCCGTTGTCGATCTCGCTGGTGATGCCGTTGCTGTCGCGCAGGCCGATCATCTTGCGCCCGAGCGTCTCCCACTGGTCGGCGAGCTTGGGGTCGGCGGGCCGCTCGCCGAGCGTGCCGGTCAGCCACCGCGGTGAGGAGTCAAGCTCGAGCTGCTCGGCCACGCGTCGTGCGTCGAACGCGGCCTGAAGGATCGCAGGATCGTCGGGGTTGGCCGTCAACTCGTCGAATGTGAAGCGGGCCTCCGCGCGCGCCGCGGCGAGCGGATCGCCCAGCGCCTGTCCCGTTGACGGGACAGGCGCGTCAGCCGCGCGGTCGACCGCGACCCCACGCAGCCGCTCGATCTCTGCCTGGGCGCGCGCGTCGACGTAGCGGCCGGCGAGGTCCTCGACGACCTCGCTCCACGCTTCGCGCAGCTTACGTCCGGCGGGCTGGGTGCCAACCACGGTCACCCATCCGGGCTGCGCGGCGATGTGCTCGGCGATGGCCGCCGCCCTGGCACGCGCCGTCTCTCGATCGAGCGTCTTGATCGCTTGGGCGTGCCTGGTCTGCATGTTCAGGATGCCCTGCGGGTCCGGGTAGCGCGCGGTGATCTCACCCTGCGCGACGAGCAGCGTCTCCATGCTCTGGCGCTGCGCGAAGTCCAGGTCGTTTCCGCCGGCTTGCTGGTGGATCTCCTCGATCATCTCGACGGCCCGCTGCCAGTCACGCGCCGCCTGAAGCGCGTCCTGCATCTGTCCGCTCTGGAAGGTGCGCTCGACGGTGTGCCGCTGCGCGAGGAGATCGGCGTAGGCGTCGAGCTGCCGCCCGCCGACCGGCTCGCCGCGTTGCATGCGGTGGAACGCCTCGCCGGCGAGCTGGTAGCGCCCGTCGCGGTAGCGGTCGATGTCAACCTGTAACTCGGCCTCGGCCGCGACGTCGACCTCGCTGTCGGCGCCTAGGTCAAGGCGTCCGTCGCGCGCGCGTTGTAGTAGCGCGGCTTCTTCGAGATCGCGCGTGTCCATCCGCGCCGCGAGCCGCCCGATCACCTTCTCAGGGTCGGTCTCGGCGTCCATCACGGTCGCGTATTCCTTGCGCTCCTCCTCGCCCTGCGTGTGCCCGGACACTAGGTACACCCGCGTGGTCTGCTTGGCGCGCGAAAGCGCGGTGTAGGCCCACTCGCGCGAGAACTCGCCGGGCAGGCCGATGACACCGGCCCACTGAAGCGTCGCGCCCTGCGTGCCGTGCGCGGTCAGCGCGTAGGCGTGCTCGAGGTGCTCGCTGACGTACTTGACGTGCTCGGGGTCGTTCGCGTCGAACCGCCTGGTGTTGCCGTTGTCATCGGCGAGCGTCAGCCCGCTCTCGTCGAGCTCGACGATCGTCCCGAGCGTCCCGTTGTCGAGGTCATAGCCCTTGTGGTTGCGCCGGGCGATGACCCGATCGCCGACCGCCCACTCAAGCTCCTCATCCTCGAAGCGCCCCATCGTCCTGTGCCCGGTCAGGACACCCTGGTCTGTGAGCTGCTCGCGGATCATGCGGTTCAGCGCCGCGCGCCGCGTGTTGTCCTTGGTCACGAGCGCGATGTTGTTCATCCCGCGCGCGTGCGCCAGCGGCGTGGCGCTCCCCTCAAGCGCAGCCTGCTGCGCGCGGTCAAGCATCGCGTCGCGCATCTGCATGAAGTCGCCGACCGCTTGCGCCATCGCCTCCTGGTTGGCGTCCTCGCCGGTGAAGATCTCAAGGTCGGGACGCTCAGCCCACGCGGCGAACCGGCCCTTGTTGAACTCGGCCGCCGCCGCGGCCCTGGCCGCTTGATCGACTTCCTGACCGCCGAAGCGCTCGTCGAGGTAGCTCTGAAGCGTGTGCTGCTTGAACGTCAGGTACGCCGTGGTGTTGCCGCCGCGCAGCTTGGAGAGCGCGTCGATCTCCAGACGGTTCAGCTGACGGCGCACCTCGGAGAGCTTGTAGGCGCCGAGCTGGCGCGACAGCGCGGCGTGCATCCCACCCGCGCGCACCGAGGTGAGCTGGTAGCTGTCGCCGATCAGCACGACCTTGACGCCGGCGTCAGCCATCTCGGTCGTGATCTTCGAGAGCAGCCGCGTGTCGGCCATCCCGGTCTCGTCGATGAACAGCACCGCGCGGGACGGGTCACCGAACGTTGAGCGGATCGCCTCGCGCGGACCCATCATCTCGAACTTGACCTCCCAAGCGGACAGCGTCCGCGGGCGCTCAAACCCGGCGTCGGCGAGCTCGCGCACCGCACGGCCGGTCGGCCCGGCCGCGAACGCCAGGTACCCGCCGGTCTCGAACACGATTCGCATCGCGCCGGCGGTCGTCGTCTTGCCCGACCCGGCGAGCGCCTCGATGCTCGAGATCGCGTTGCCGTCAGCGGCGACCGCGCGCAGCACGCTCAACTGGTCCGGGTTGAGACTGTCAACGCCCCCCTGGCCCGCGTAGAAGTTCGCCAGGCCCCGCTCGATCGTGTCGGCGTCGACGATCGCGCGCCCGTCGGCGAGGCCTTCGACGGCGACCTCGACGATCCGCTGCTCGTGCTCGAGCAGCTCGATGGTCGTCTTCTTCTCGCGCAGCTTGTCGGTGCGAACGGCCACGACCTGGTCTGAGGCCATCACCGCGTCGACCGTCGCGTCGATGTCGGGCAGCCACGGTCCGACGCCCTGCGGTGCCGCGTTGGCGACCTCGATCACCACGTCCTTGCGCTCGAACGTGTTCTGGTTGGCGGTCACGCCGTTGGGCCCGAACGCGCGCGCCTGCACCGCCGCGACATCGAACCGTTCGGTGCTCTCAAACGCCGGCATCTCCCGGTAGGCGGCGACGTCGGCGGGGGTCAGCCATTCGCTGGAGCGCAGCACGATCTCATCGCTCCACGCCTGCCCGAGATCGGCGTTCATGTCCTTCGGGTTGCGGGTCTGGCGCCACGTGGCATCGCGGAGCGCGCGGCTGGCGTGCATACCCTGGGCGACGAACTCGGCCTCGACTTCGAGGATCTCGGCGCGCCGCTTGGACATCTCCGCGCGCAGCTCGGCCGGGACGAGTTCCTCGGAGACGTCGGCGAGGCCGTTCTCGACCGGGCCCCACTCAACCCACCGCTCGAGCTCGCGCAGTCTTGAGCGCAGCGCGAGCTGGTAGACGGCGCCGCCGGCCTTCGCGTGGTCGTAGATGTGCTCGGCCGCCAGCGCCGTGCACCGCCCGTCCGGCCCCTCCGCCCAGTTGCCGATCACATAGTGGGTGTGCAGATGCGGGTCCTGCAGCCGGTTCACGCGATGGCGGTAGCGAATCCCGACAAACCCGACGGCGCGATGCGTCGTGAGCGTGTCCTCGATCCCCTGCTCGAGGTCGGCCTTGCTGGCCTTGTGGCCACGGACGACCCGGGCGCTGTCGCGCTCCATGTAGCCGATCGCCTGCTCGGCCGCCCACTCGTGGGCCGCCACGATGTTGCGCTGAAGGTCAGCGTCCCCGAGCGCGTACAGGATGCTCACCGACTTCGGCGCCGAGAACGTCAGGTCAAACCCGTGCACCCGCACGTTGCCCTTCATCGAGCGAAGCTGCTCGCCCGTCGCCGGGTCCTGGCCGGCGAACAGCCGCTCCAGGTTCTCCATGTTCGACTCGCCCGCCAGGCCGCGTGCCCGCGAGCCGGCGCCGAAGAACTCGCCCGGAGCCTCACCCGAGCCGGCGTAGTAGTCCTCGCGGCTCTTGGCGACCGACTCCTCGTAGTACTGCTGCTGCGCCTTGGCCGAGCCGATCTTCCCGATGGTCAGCACGCCGTGCCCCCCGGCCGGGAGGCGGACGGTCCAAACGCGCACGCCCAGGCAGGCGAGAACGCGCACCCCCGCCCGGCCTTGTCTGCTGTGGTGACGGGCCTTTTCAGCCGTCCACCACCCCTGCGGCATCCTTGCACGGTGGGTACTGTAGCAGGTCCCGGATCTTGATCCAACTGTGCAATCCGGGTCGGCGGCGCGAAGCGGCGACGGGGCCCCGGATTGGGTGTCAGCGGACCGGAGGTCCGCGTGGTAGCCGTTGGTGGTGGTCGGTGCGAACGCCGGGTGTGCGGCGGTGCGTGAGCTTCGGGGGGTGGTGGTGCGAGTCGGGAAGGGCGCACGGGCCGGCGCGGCCGGCGCCCGGCAGGGCGAGGCGGCCAGCGGTGTGGGGTGGAGCCGTGGGTGGTGGGCGACGGGTGCGAAAGCGGGGCGGGGGCGCTCGGGGGGCGGAGTGATCTTGGCGCGCGTTTCTCTCCCAAACGCGCACGTCGCCTCGTCCTAGGGTGGATGGAGCCGACGAACGTGAGAGGTGTCGTGATGAACGCAGCGCGCGTGAGCCCGCCGAGCGGTCTACCGAGGTTGCGGGTGGAGCTCGTGCCAAGCACGTGCTGGTTGAGCAACGTGCGCTCGCTAATGAAGAGGAGCGCGTGGAAGCGCCTGGCAGCGGAGGTCGCGGAGGACGGAGGGCGGTGTTGCGAGGTGTGCCGGGGGCGCGGGCGACAGCACGCGGTCGAGTGCCACGAGGTGTGGCTTTACGACGACCCGCGGCGGGTGCAGAAGCTGATGCGGCTGCAAGCGCTTTGCCCGAGGTGCCACCGGGTCAAGCACCTGGGGCGCACGATGAACATGGGCTACGGCGAGCAGGCGTGTGTGTGGCTCGCGCGCGTGAACGGCTGGGACGCGACGACGACGAACCGGTATGTCGACGCGGTCTTCGAGCAGTGGCAGGCGCGCTCCCAGCGCGGCTGGGCCCTCGACTTGACGGTGTTGGGCGAGGCCTACGAGGTCAGCCTGGTCGACCTGGGGCTGAGCGGGTACCTGCTCGGGCCGCACGAGCGCGAGCAGATGCAGCACGGCCGCGCGGTGAGCGGCGAAGACGTGTACCGGCGCGACGGCACGGCGGTCCGATAACGGCCGCACGTCGCGCGCAAAGCGAACAACCAAGGAAGGGAAACGAAGTGCCCAAACAGACAAGAGAGACCGCGTTGCCGAAACCGCCGGCGCCGCCGATCGAGTGGGTGAAGATCGCCCAATCGGGTCGCGTGTGGGAGTTCATCGAGGGTGATGACTTCACCGGAAAGGCGTCGAGCTTCCGTGCGCGCGCGAAGACCGCTGCGCGAAAGCTCGGCGTGGACTTCGACAGCACGGAGGTTCAGCGCGGCGAGGTGACCGTGCTGAAGGTGCTGGCGTTCATGGTGAGCGACAGGCGCCAGGGCGAGCCGGCGGCCGCACCGGCCGCGCATGACGCGGAGGCGGATGACGCGGCGGCCGGCATCGGAGCGGGGATGCCGTCGCGGACGCCGGGCGCGATGGAGTGAGCGGCCGGCCGTTAGCAGCGCGGGCGTGACCCCGCTCTATGCTGACGGCGCGGATCGCTGAGCTGCAGTGACTCGCCCCGCGAGCGTCCGCGAGCCGCGCGGCGCTCGCGGGGCAAAAAAAGACCCGCCGGACGGCGGGTCTTCGCGTCTTTAGAGGAGAGAGTTGCGAGGCGGGCCTGCGCAAGCGGAGGTCTTCGACGAGTCGCCGTAGGCGACAAAAAAAGGGGGCCGCGGTAAGCGGCCCCCTGGAAGGACTGGACTGCGGTGCGGTCGATGGATCTCAGACCGTAAGGTCCGCGTCGCTCGCGACCGCAGGACCGTCAGTGGCGCCATCGAGGTCGCAGCCCCACTGGGCGAGAGCGTCATCGAGGGTGACGTAGGTGGCAGGGTCGCTGCCGTCGAAGACGAGCTCGTCGTCCTCGTAGATGAGAAGCTCGTCGCATGAGACGGCGCTCGGGTCAAGCGTGCACATCGGGAATGGCTCCTGTCGGGTCGGGGGCGGTGCGTTCACAACAGAGCCCGGCAGGCCGGTGCCCGCCGAGCGGAACCGAGCGCAGCG
>Ga0335081_10002387_pt1 | contig 29580 bp, 28 predicted proteins | sample Lox_Sample_35_FD_206713 | JGI IMG/M metagenome (GOLD analysis project Ga0335081, IMG submission 206713) | Soil microbial communities from Loxahatchee National Wildlife Refuge, Florida, United States - Lox_Sample_3.5 | ecosystem: Environmental > Terrestrial > Soil > Wetlands | place: USA...
TGCAGCAGTATGGGACGGGCGAGGTGGCATGGAACTGCAGGTCGGTCGACGGCCAGCCGGTTGCGGCCGGGGTTTACGTGCTGCGCATGACGGCGCAGGGAAGGAACAAGCCGGTCGGCGTTTTTGAGAAAAAGATGACGTTCATGCCGTGAAAATGTTGACCGTTGACTATTGACAAGGGAGATTATATACTGAAAACAGATAACTGGCAAATTCTGATAGGAGGAACCTTCCTGAAGGGATGTATCGCAGGGTAAGAACGGGACATCCTTTTTGTTTTAAAATGCCGCATTACTAGTAATCAAAAAAGGCGGGTCACACTATGGTGAAAAAAATAGCAGCCATTTTATTCATCGCCTCAATCGCCGGTTTCGCACAAAACAGCCCCATCATGATCTCAGGATCATGCCTTTCGCCGGTGACGGTCCAGATAAAATTCACCAACTACCAAACTGTAGCGCCGCCGTCGCCCCTTGTTTCAGCAGATTCGGTGGGCCTATGGTATAAAGCGGGCGCGCTTCCGCCGTCGCCGTCGCAGTCCAATTTTATCAAATACTATACGCTGCAGCAGATGCTTTCGCGGGGTAGCGTGTTTGCAGATACCATAACGGTCCCTCAGCTTGCCGCAGGCGACAGCATGTGCGGTTTCATGAACGCGGTGCTATGGTCGGACAAAACAACGAGTTCTTTCAGCGCCGGCAACGGCTGCCTCGTGCTCATGCGCGACACCTTTCCCATTCCGAACGACCTTATCATATCTGGTGTCTATGTTCCCGATGACACCGCGTGGATTAATCTTGACAATCTCGCTTCTATTGACACGTCGCGTATTGACACTATAGGGATATGGTACGGTCTCGTGAACGATTCGGCAAATTTCGGCGACAACAGTTCCTGCCGGTGGGTTTCGGCCCGGGATGTCATACAGGCTGGCATCCGGTACAAGTTGGCCATCGTCAACCCTATATTCAACATCGTGGAAAAAACGGTTTATGCGGCGGTGGTCTGCAAGGGCAAAAACGACCGCATGAGTCCTGTGAATAAAACCAGCTTTATCGTGGGAAAACCGAGGCCGGTAAACCCCGTTAATCTCTTTGCAAAGACTCTTTCTGCGGCACGTATAATGCTTTCATGGAACAATATTGCAGGCACCGGCGCGGAAAGACTGATCATATGGTACCGTCCGTTCCTGCCGGTGCCGCTTGTGTACGATGTTTCGGCGCTGGGTCTCGATTCCGTCGTTCCGTCAGTCGCGGATACCCAAATCACCGTATCCGGATTGCTCGAAAAGGCCCGTTACTATTTCGGGGCCCAGATTTATAAAGGCGGGCTGTGGTCTTACATCACCGACAGTGCAAGCGCAAGCGATTCGACTGACCCCGCCTGCTGCGGTCAGGGTGTTTCCGGCAAAGGCGCCCACCCTATAAAACCGTATGTCAATGTCGCCAGGACAATCGAAGGTGTGGCTGTTTTTTGTGGCGACTACGGCAGGGGAGAAGTAAGCGCGGCGGTGTATTCGGCGAGGGGACAGGAAATCGCACGGATGAACAATTCGGAAAATGGACGGAATATGATGACGTGGAATTTTACTGACAGAAATGGCAACCATGCAAAGAATGGGATATATCTGATGGAGATCAAAGCAGGATCTACGATAATCACACAGAGAATTATTTTAACGCGATAATACGTCGACTACGAAGTCCGGTCATACTCTATTTGAAAATAAAAAACGGCTGGCGACTCTCACCGCCAACCGTCAACTGTCAACCGCCAACTATCTTCTAAAGCCCTTCGCTCTTCTTCTCGCCGCTGTTCCCCACGATCCTGCTTCCCAGGATCTGGTTGTCGGATCCGTACATGCAGCATGGCTGGTTTGCGTCTATTTTAAAATCCAACTTCATGCGGGGCGAGGAAAATTTTGGGTCAAAAGAGAAATTCTCGGGCGGAATAATGCGGCTCACCGCGAGATTGCCGAACAGGTCGTTCCTGATGAGCTTTGTGTGGCTGGAGGTGGGCGTAAGCTTGACGCCCTGGCGTTCGTTGAAGGTGATCATGTTGTTCTCGATGACCACGTCGGAGCTGCCGCCCAGCGCGATGCCGTTGTTGCCGTTGAACGCGACAGTGTTATGGTTGATGGACGCCGCGGTCGAGCGGATGTCCCATCCCTGGATGCCCGACGCCCTGTTGAAAACGATGATGTTGTCTTCGATCTTGGGTAGGTGCCGCACGCAGATGATGCCGGTGCCCCAGTTGCCCGTGATGCGGCAGTTGAGGATGGCGTTGCCGGCGTCTTTCGAAAACACGCCTATGGTGCCGCCGCGTATCTCAAAGCCGAGTATCGTGCTGTTGGCCGAGAGTGAGACCACCGTACCCTTGCCCGGGCCGTTGATGACGGCCTTGAAATTGTTGCGCGCGGCGAGCGTCACGCCAGCCTTGACAAATACGATCTCGTTGTAGATGCCGTCGGAGACCCACACCGTGTCGCCGGACTTGGCGCTGATCATGGCCTGCCCGATGGTCTTGATGCCCACCGAGGGGACCGAAACGGATTCGCCGCCCTGGACGGGCGCCCACAAAAGAAAGCCCGCCGCGCAAATCACGGCGATGGTCGGGAAATAAAAACGAAGGGGGTTCATACGCACTCCATGCTTAGGTTAGTAGGATGCCCGTGCACCGATTTCCTCATTATTGGCCAGCAGGCGCTTGAGCGGTGAATCGGCCTGCAGGGAAAAATCGAGCTTGTCGCGCGGCGCGGTGAATTTCGGGTCGGCGGTAAAATTGTCGGGCGGCAGGTTGCCCGACGCGCCGTTCTGGTAAACATCGTTGCCGGTCTGGCTTGTTTTCACCCGGTCCATTGCCTTGACGCCCGCGTTCTGGTTGAACGCGATGATGTTTTTCTCGATGACAACGTTCGACGCGCCGCCCACCGCGATGCCGTTGTTCTGGTTGTAGGCGATGGTGTTGTGGTTGACGGTGGACGACGTGGACGAAAGGTTCCATCCCTGTATGCCCGAGCCCTTGTTGTAGACGATGAGATTGTCCTGGATGAGCGGCACGTCGCCCACGCAGATGACGCCCGACTGCAGGTTCCCGGTGATGCGGCACTTGACAATTGCATTGCCCGGCCTGCTCGACGAAACGCCCACGGCGCCGTTGCGGATCTCAAAACCGCACACGGTGGCGTTGCCGCCGAGGGTCACGGCCGCGCCCTTGCCGCCGCCGTCCAGCACCGCCTGAAACTGTTTCTGCGCCCTGAGGACGACATCCGCCTTCACCATCACCGCGCCGGTGTAGACCCCGTTCGCGACGACCACGGTATCCGATGCCTTCGCCTTTATCATGGCAAGCGCTATAGTTGAGGCATCGGCCGACGGCACCATAATCACCTGTCCCGCCGACAGGGGCGCGGCAAGTGCGCCGGCCGCAAGCAGAACGATAACCGCACGCGCGGAGCGTCTAAAATTCATGACGTTCTTTTTTTCTATGCCGTTCATGCGCTAGTGTCTGATTCCGATATTCATGCGGATGCTCTGTGTCCTGCCGTTTTCAAAGTCTTCGATGGTGACCCGCGCCAGATAGGTGCCTGCCGAGGCAATGGACCCCTTTCTGGTCTTCCCGTTCCATATAAAGTACAATTTGGCATTGGTGACATCGACGGTAAGATCGGATTTTTCAACAACCGTGTTGCCCACCGCATCGAATATGACGACCGTGCCCCGGATCTGATTCGAGGCGAGCTTTGCCTTGATGGCGGGCAGCAGCGATACCTCGAGCCGCGTTCCCGGACGCTGGCTGGTGCCGTTCGCCGGAACAAGGGTCTGTCCGGGCACGAACGGATTGCCGATGGTGATCGAATTGACAATTTCAGACACGTCGCCGCACAGCGACAGAATAAACGTAGGCCGGCCGGTCTCGACAAGACTGTCGAAGCCCGAGAGGGTATTCGGCGGAAACACATAAACAAACCGGTCGTCGTACTTCACCACGGTCGGGCTGGTGCTTGTGAACTGGTAGGGTCCTTTTTCCGTATACAGAGAGAAAAGGTAGTCCGGGTCGAGCGGCGGGCTCACGTTGAGCACGGGCTCGCTGAAATACACGCGGAGCGAGTCGGCATTGGGCGCGGGCGAAAAGCACACGCTCTTGATGACCGGAGCGGCGCCGTCGATGATCTGCGCCACGAAAATGGGTCGTCCGTCGGCGGTCACGCTGACGTTGGTGAGGTTTATTGTCGCGCTGGACCAGCCGGTTTCGAGCGTGGTGCCGGTGTTTTCCGTAAGGTAAACATGGATCGTGCGGGTGCCGTCCGCCGCCATGGAGCTCGCGGTGAGGGTGACCAGCTTGCCCCCGTCATCGGACACGATGCTCATCGATTTAATGAGCTGCAGCACCGTGGGCAGCGCCGCGCCGAGCGCGACGGAATCGGGGAGCGTGAGGTCGATCTGGTCAAGGTGACCGTTGTGATTGTTGTCAAGCAGCGTGGCCGTGACCGGCACCGGCGCGTTCGGACTCTTGCAAACCACGGTCGCCGTTCCGGGGATCAGCGTACCCTCGCTCGCGGTGAGCACGGTGTTGCCGTACGACACCTCGGCCACGCGCGCGGCCCATTGTTTGCCCGACAGCGGGGTGACCGACGCTATACCCGGGTTAGCCATGGTCCATGTTGCGTTGTTTGCAAACCGCACAAAGTTGCCGAAGCTGTCGCGCACCACTGCGTAAACGGTGGCCGAAACGGTGCGGTCGACGGTGATGGTGGACACCGGCAGGTCTTTGCGCGACCTGATCGCCGCAAGCGAATCGGCCTCGATCACGATGTGGCTGCCGGCCGCCGGACAGATGAACACCTTTATTGACGTCGTGAGAACCTTGCTCGGGTTGGACGGATCGACGAACTTCGCCGTAATGACGACGTACCCGTTCGCCTCGGTGGGCGTGAACCCGGTTGACGGGCCCGTCGTCGTGGAAAGGATAGGATTGCCCATGGTGTCGGTCATGGTCCAGGTGATGAGGTTGTCGTTGGCGGGAACCCAATTGTAAAGGCTGTCGAACACGTGCGCATAGATGGTGAATCGCTGCCCTGCGGTCGCGGAATCGAGCGTGCCGAGCATGGGGTTGTCGGGCGTGTTGGGAGTTCCAGGTTTTGCGAAAAGCTGCAGATAACCGGGCGGGGTAAATAAATTGGTGGTGATCTTAATGTCGGAGGCGACTGTGTGGCGCTCCGCGTAGAATAAGTCGAAGTTGTATTTATGGCCCACCTGCATGCCCGTAGGGTTGTTGTTATCCAGGTTGAGCGCTCCGTTCGCGGTCTGATGGACGCCGCCGAGGTCCATGGCCAGATGGCCGTTGATGAACGCCCATACGTCATCGTCACCGGCGAAATTGAACACCAGCCCCTTTTCGTAGGTAAAGGCCGAGTGGAGCTCCATGGTGAACGAATAATTGTGCGGCAGCCCCTCGTTTCCGAATCCCCTTCCGTCGAGCAGGAAGAAATTCGGATTGTTATACTGGTAAATGCCGTTTCCGATATGGACAAACGGGAGAGAATCCTGAATCACGACGTTTTTGAATGCCGTGTCGTAGTTGACGGTCACCATGCCGGTGTACTGAATGGTTGCGTTGTTCCCGCCGCCGGCGGTGATCACATAGTTGGGGATCGTGAAATCGCCGGGCTGCCACGGCCGGTACCATTTTGCAATTTCGTAATTCCTGTACGGAACGGGGCCGAGCATCGGCTTTCTACTGTTATCAAGGGTATCGGCCACCATGCCCGTGTGCACTCCGCCGTCATTCGGCTGTTCGAATTCCGGGTTGCTGCCGTCGCTGTGGAAATCGTAGAAGGTGACCGGCATCCAGATCGTGTCCGGATAGTTCTGAGCGCGCAATTGAAGCGCTAAAAACAAAACAAGAAACCAAGGAAGTTTTTTCATAAAGCCACCTTCTTTTTTGCCGCCGGATTTTTCCCGACAGCTATGGCGCATACACTATGGCCACCCCCCACGGGTGGTGGAAATACCCACTCGTTATAATATAAGTATTTTTCTTTTTAAAAGCATAAAACGGGATACAATGATTTTTTTCTATAGCAATTTTTTTGTGGAGGAGGTTCAGCCTGTCTCATGACTACTTAAATGATCATGGCGCCCGCCGGTCACGGCACCGATTCTCCCTCCGGTCTCGCCTTCGGCTCGGGCTGCCACGGCCCCTATATGCCTGACGGCGAGGGCCGGGCAGCACCGCGCTCCAGCACGGCCTCCGGTCGCCCCTGGCGCGGGAACATCATCCTTGCCTGTATACTCAGATCCTGGGTGCAGGCGGCAATTCCAAAATTATGTTAAGGGCGTTGAAAAATAATTGTAATGTAAATGATTACCACTTGGTGTACGGGCCGGGGTGAGGTTATTGATTGAAGACGAATTATTTCCTTATCCCGATATTAATCCGGATAGATTGTTTTCTATCCCGCACAAAATCCTCAATGAGAATCCTCGCCAGGTACGTCCCGGGAGCTGCCCACGAGCCCCTTCTCGTCCGCCCATCCCAGATCCAGTACAGTTTGACATTGGTCATGTCCGGATTCATTGCCTCTTTGTCAACAACGGTGTTGCCCACGACGTCAAAAATCGTGACCGTGCCCCGCACCTTGCCTGAGGGAAGGTCCTGGGCCACGGCCCGAAGGAGCGTCACCTCGATGCGCGTGCCGGTGCTCGGGTCATTGGGGCCGGGCCGCTGCAACGGTGGTATGAGGGTGGCGCCGGGCACAAACGGGTTTCCCGCGGCGCGCGAAGAGACCACGATGGACACGTCGCCGCACAGCCCGAGCGGAAACGCGCGGCTCCCGGATTTGACGCTGTCCTGGTTGGTGAGCGTGCCCGGCTGGCTGAAGGCGTACAGCATTTTATCCTCGGATGTTGTGACCGTGACCGTTGACGAATTTATTGCCACCAGGCTGCCGTCGTTTTTCACCACCGTGACCACCGTGTATTCGTTGATGGGTGTCCCCGCGTTCGCGACGGGCTCGCTGAACACCACGCGGAGCGTGTCCGCCTGCGGCATGGGAACAAAGCAGACGCTCTTGACCACGGGTTCCGCTCCGTCAATGATGTTGGCGATGTAAAAGGCGCGCTTGTCCGTGGTCATTTCAACGTTGGTGAGGGTGAGGTCGGGCGGTTTTATCCAGCCCGTTTCCAGCGTCGGGCCAGTGTTCTCGACAAGAATGATATGCAGGGTATGGTTGGCGCCGGAAACGAGCCCGGCGGGCTGCAGTATCACGGTCTTGCCGCCGTCGTAGCTCACGATGCTCGCCGACGACAGAAACTGCTGGACGGTCGGCAGCGCGCTTGTCAAGGTCACCGAATCGGGGTACACGATGTCGATCCGGTCGAGATGGCCGTCTGCATTGGTATCGAGCAGGATCGCGGTCACCGGTATCGCCGTGTTGGCACCGGTGGCCGAGACCGGCGCGGTTCCCGGCGAAAGCCCGGACTCGCTCGCCGTGAGCACGGTGCCGCCGTAAGAGAGCTCCGAAACCGTTGCCGTCCATTGCGCGCCGGACTTTGGCGCGGCGGCGGCAATGAGAGGGTCCCGGATGCTCCATGACGCGTTTGTGGCGAAACGCACGAAGTTGCCGTACTGGTCGCGGACAACGGCGTAAACCGTGGCCGGGGTGTTTCGGTCAACCGAAATTACCGGAATCGGCCTGTCGTTCGTCGTGTTGCGGGCGAGCGAATCGGCTTCTATCACAATGTGCGTTCCCGGACCCGGGCTGATATACACGGCCAGAGATTTTGAAATGATTTTTGACGGGTTCGCCGGGTCCTTGAAAGTAGCGGTGATCGTGACCGTGCCGAACGCCTTGGTGACCGTGAATGCGGTCGAATCGCCGGCGGTGGTGGTGCTGAGAATGGGATTGCCGAGATTGTCGGTGACGGTCCAGGTCACGAGGCTGTCGTTGGTGGGCTGCCAAACCTGAAGGCTGTCAAAGACATGGGCGTACACGGGAAAACCTTGGCCCGCAACCGCAGTGTCAATTGAACCGAGCGGCGGGTTGCCGGGAGTGTTGGGTGCTCCGGGCTTACCGTACAGCTGCAGATAACCGGGCGGCGTAAAAAGGTTGGTGGTGATCTTGATGTCCGATGCCACGACATGACGCTCGGCGTAATACAGGTCAAACGAATATTTTTTTCCCACCTGCATGCCGGTGAGATTGTCAAGATTCACCGATGCCGCCGATGCGCTGTGGATGCCGCCCAGGTCTATCACTTTCTGACCGTTGATGAACACCCATACGTCGTCGTCGCCCTCGAACTGGAACACGAGGCCCGGCTGGTAGGTGAACGTCCAGTGCAGCTCCATGGTGAAACTGAAATTGTGTGGCGGGTTCTGGCCTCCCGGGTCGTCGGCGCCGAAACCTTGTCCGTCAAGCACGAAAAAACTCTGGTTTGAATACTGGTAGATCCCGTTTTGCTGATGGGTGAACGTGAGCGACTCCGGAAAAACGATGTTTTTATACGCCGTGTCGTAGGCGACGGTGTTGACGCCCGTGAGTGAGCCGTCCTGGGCATAGGTGGGAATGGTGAAATCGCCCGGCTGCCACGGCCTGAACCATTTGGCAACGTAATAGCTGAAATAACAGGCGCTGCCGGCAACTGGTTTTCCCGAAGCATCGAGCGTGTTTTGAACCTCGTTAGGTACCACGCCGGTGCCCACGGCATTGATGCCGTAACCGGATTTTAATCCGGGCTCGAAATCCGGGTTGCTCCCGTCCCCATGAAAATCATAGAACGTTACTGGAATGGTGATGGTCGGAGGATAATCCTGCGGTTGTGCCTGAAACGTAACAACAATAATTATTGATAAAAAGAAGATGCTGCGACGGAGGGGGGTGTTTTCCATCATGGAATACCTTCTTTTCAAACGTGTTGATTATAAGTGGTAACTACATGATCAACCAGCTTGAATAAATGTTACGCCTGCAGATTGACCAGTCCTATCCAATAATATAAACAATTTTTTTGACATTTGTTATTAAAGTGGGGGGATTGGAAGCTGTTAAAAAAATCTTAGCGGAATTTTTCTTTGGTATAAAGCATATTTCCTGAACGCATACGAGGCCTTCGCAAGCAGGCTGGATAGACAGAGGGACGATACTGTGTAACAATATGAGGGATCAAAATAGCAATTGATGTGGCAACCTTCACAGAATAAATAACGGCCCTGAAATTTTATCGCTTCAAGCCTCTGAGGGCTGTTAAGTACTTTATCGAGTGAGTCCTGCACCGGGACGAATTCAGTTGCGTGGTGATAGCAGGGAAGCGCGAGCCGGTTTTCCGGTGTTATCACGATTGCGGCGGATGCGGCGCGGCAGTAATTGCGTCCCGGTTTGTTCCCGCCCATGAAACGAAGTTTGAGATGCGCCCGGTTAAGGTAAACGCCGGGTTTGCCGGCCCATGCGAGCGCGGCCCCATGCGTTGCACGGCTCGCCATGTCTTTTCCGTCAATTGAAAACACCGGATCGAGGATGACCATGAGCTTGTTTTTCCTGGCAAGCGCATAGACACCGGAAAAGGAATTGATGTTTTCATTCGTATAGGTAAAGAGAATGTCGGGCGCAAGGTTGTTCGACAAGGCAAGGGGGATGCTCTCAAGGACCTTGTTGTAAGATTCCGAGCCGCGCAGTTTGTCGTGGAGCGCCTCATTGTCCGCGTCAAGGCTGAAATGGAGCAGGTCGACGAGTCCGTTGAGCTCGCTTGCCCTTTCCGGGAAACAGATGCAGTTGGTCGTTACCGAGGTGATGAAACCAATGCGTTTTGCCTCCCTGAGAAACACGGGCAGATCGGAATGCAGCAGCGGCTCTCCTCCTGTAAAGTCAACAAAGGAGCATCCTGCCTGCCGTGCCGCGGCAAGGTTGGCCGCAACATCGCCGCGGACCGCATCAACCTTCGGCTTGTCTTTCCAGATCGAGCAGAAAGCGCAGGCGGCGTTGCACCGGTTGGTGATGAAATAGTGGAGCAGCAGCGGCTTCAAAGTTTTCTCCCTTTCCATTCCGCCTTCGGCGTGATGAAAAAAGAAAAAAGAAGAACCACGGTTTCAAACAACATGACCGGATAATAAACTGGAAACAAGAACGCCGATTCAAGGGAGTTCATTTTCTTGAAGGCGGATTGCAGATAGAACATGGTCAGCAGAAAATTTGCAATACACACTATCGAACTTGAAAAAGGAAGCAGTCCGAATAAAGCGGTAAGAAAGGCGAAGTTTTGCACGGTCAGCAGCAGTCCTGCCGGTAAAAGCGCCGAGGTAAATGAAAACCCGCCGCGCGCCCACCTGATCATTTGAAAATAAAATTGTCCAAACGTTGCGCAGGGGAGGGTGGATGCCTTTGCCGAAAACGGGACTGCCGACTCGACCGAATACCCATGCCGTTTGAACGCCCTGTACAAATCGCGGTCTTCAACGATGCTGTACCCGATTTTTGCCTGGCCGCCGAGCGCAACGTACGCTTTTTTTCTGATAAGTAAATTATTCCCCATGCATGAGCCGGCAATGCCGGCCTTGTGGAACGAGTAAGCGGCCGCAAAGAGAAATGCGAGCTGGAACCGCTGGGCCCAGGCAAACGGCCCCCTGCCCGTTACCGTCGTGTGACCGAAGATAAAATCCGCGCCCGGGATCGCCTGGGCGGCCCAGGAGGCGAGCCAGTCCTTGTCGAACGACATGTCGGCGTCGCTGAAAACGCACCACTCGAAACGCGCCTCGTTTACTCCTTTGTCAAGGGCCTGCTGTTTGCTGGTGAGGTGCAGGCTTTTGTCAAATACCGAATCGATGATCCTGAGCCGGGCGGGAAAATCGCCTTGAAAGGCCGCTGCGGCGTCACGGTAATTGTCGGAGGAGCCGTCATTGACAAGCAGTACTTCCCACTGGCCGGAATATTCCTGACCGGCCAAAGAAGCAAGGAGCGAGGGGAGATGGCGCGCCTCGTTGCGAAAGGGAATGATGATGGAGACCCCTGCCGGACCGTTCATGCCGCTTGACGGCGCGTTGCTGCTCTTCATGAGACTTGCCAGGAGCACGGCAACAAAAACGGTGTAGCATGCAAGGAGAGTCGTTATTACCGTAAAAATCATTGGAACGCTGTCCGAAAATAAAGGAATGGTGATGCTACCGTATTTATGGTATAATAAATATAAGTGCGGACGCCCGGTTTCGGGCGCCTAAAATACGGGCAGAGAGCGTAATTAGCCATGATAAAAGGCATTGGCGTTGACATTGTCGAGATCGGCAGAATAGAAAAAATGATCAGCGCCTACGGCGGCCAGTTTTTGCGAAAGGTGTTTACCAAGGTGGAAATAGAATATTGCGGCAAATTAGCAAAGCCGTCGATACATTTCGCGGGACGATGGGCAGTCAAGGAGGCTTTTTACAAGGCCCTGCCGAGAGAATGCCAGAAAGTGTCAAGCTGGAAAAGCATAGAAGTCCCTGCGGAGGGCGAAAAAGTGCCGATGATTTCCGTGTGCGATCCGGCGCTTGCAAAAGCCATGAGAAAAAACGGCGTCAGGAAAAGTCATGTGACCATAAGTCACGAAAAAACCATGTGCGTTGCAATGGTAATTCTGGAAGGCGGCAGGTAAAAAAATAATTGCGGACAACGAGAAAAATGCTTTTCCGAGGGAGATTCATGGTGCTGAAAAGATGTTGACACTTTAGTACATTTAGGGTATTTTTTAAACATAGATGCTCAGGAGGACGTATGCAAGGTCTTGTTCCAGAAATAGTTAAGCGCTTTCTTATCCTGTGGTTTCCTTTTTTCATGATCGCCACCGCGTTCGGCCAGGAACCGGAAAATAAGGAAGTGACTCCTCCTGAAGAGCCGCCTGCTCCGCCTGCGGCTGCTGCCGCGGCGCCGGTCAATCCGGTGCAGAATGCCGTGCTTGAAGGTATCCAGATTTCAAGCGAACCGGGAAAAGAAGCGGGCGAGAACGTCGTCACCTGCTACTTCATCTTCAGGGACAAACCTTCAAGCTACTTCTATGAAAAAAAACCCAAGATCAATAAATTGGTGTTTGAATTCAACGACACGCAGAAAGGCACGTCACCCATACCCTCCACCAAGCAGCCGCCCATTGACGGGTTCGAAATAGAGCAGAAAAAAATAGACATCAACAAAGAGGTAAAGGGGCTAAATCCAGAATACCATGACATGATAAGCGTCACCTTCAACCTCACCGCGATGCCGATCATAAGCGTCACCGATGAGTATAACGTTATTTCTTTTACCTTCAAGTGGAATCCTAACAATGTGAAGAAGTACATATCCACGGAAGAAAAACCGAACGGCGCCGTGATCGGAACGTCGATTGGCGGCGGCGTTCTTCTTCTGGGAGTCGTGGGCTATTTTTTATGGAAGCGTTTCAATCCGCCGCCACAGCAAGGTGAGGAAATTCTCGACACCACCGACCTGCCTTCACACAAATTATAAAAAATTATTTTTATTGGATAGAAGGGACGTTCAAACGAACGTCCTTTTTTTTTATTGGAACATTATTAACGGAAAGTATTTTAAAATCACGCCGACCCGAAGGGTGAGGGATTTAATCCGCTGCGCGAAGCAAGCGTATCTGCCATCACACGGAACATCAATTATGAATTCACAGGAAATAGAAGCCATTGCCGCGAAAGTGCCGCTGTTCAGCTGCCTGTCGAGCATGGACCGGTCGGCCCTGTGCAGGATCATGGTCCGCAAGCAATTCGCAAAGGGCCAGACCATTGTCCACGAGGACGACGACGAGGGCCAGACCTTTTTCGTCATCGTTTCGGGACGCGTGCACGTGGCGGTGATCACGGCCGAGGGCAAAAGCGCCATTCTCGCCACGCTCAAGCCGGGCGATTTCTTCGGCGAAATGGCGATCCTCGACGGCGAGCCGCGCAGCGCATCGGTGATCGCGTCGGAAGACTGCACGCTGCTCATGCTGTACCGGAACATGTTCCTCGACATTCTGCAGCGGTACCCGAAAATCACCATACGGATGCTCATCGAGATGTCGCGCCGCATCAGGCGCGCCAACCGGCACATCAACACGCTGTCGCTCATGAGCGTGTACGGCCGCGTTGCCGACGTGCTGCTCCAGCTCGCCCGGGACCAGGGGCAGCGGGTGAACCAGATGATCGTCATCCCCGGCAGGCCCACCCACCAGGTGATCGCGGACATGGCGGGCACGAGCCGCGAGACCGTGTCGCGCATCCTTTCGCAGCTGCAGAAAAAACGCTATATCGTCATTGACGGAAAGAAGCTGGTGATCCTGAATGAAAAAAAGCTATACGATTAACATACCCGTCGGCCTGTTCTGGAAGGTGATCGTTCCCTCCGCCGTGATCCTGTGCATCGCGGGAGGGGCGGTCGGCATTTTCATCGTTGACAAACTGGTGATGCCGGGCATCGTCCACAACGACCGCCAGATCGTCACGGTGCCCGACCTTGCGAACAAGGAATGGGAAAAGGCCCGCCAGCAGCTGTTCGACGTGGGCCTGCGGCTCCAGATCGGATCGCGGCAGTACGACGAGAAGATCAAGCGCGATAACGTGATAAGCCAGCAGCCCGCGGCCGGCGAAAAGGTGAAAAAGGGCCGTCTCGTGGTCGCGGTGGTGAGCAAGGGGTCCGAGGTGGGCGCGGTGCCCGATGTGCGGAAGCTTCCCGAACGCAAGGCGGTGCTGGAGCTGCGCAAGGAGGGGTTCATCATCGGCAAGAAGAAACGGGATTTTTCCGATTCGCTCGAAAAAGACATGGTAATACAGGTGTCCCCGGCGCCGGGCTCGTTGGTGTCCAAGGAAATGCCCGTGGATCTTGTCATTTCGGACGGCGTGAAGCCGACGCATGCCGACGTGCCCAACCTGATCGGCGAGAGCCTGCTCGACGCGAAAAAGAAAATAGAGGACAGCGGGCTTGAGCTCGGGAAGATTGATTACAAGAACAACACCACCCTGTCGCCGGGTACCGTGGTCTCGCAGTCGGTGCCGCCCGGCAGTTCCGTCGCGCTCAAGAGCGCGATCAATGTGGTCGTGTCGGTGACCAACTAACCCGGATGCCCCTTAAAAGAATGATGCCGCTGACGCCAATTAAGGAACAGCACCATTCGTAATATATCCCACTTTTCGTCAACAGGGAAAGCGGCTTGAATACCATGCATCATCGCTTCATCACGGGCATTTTCTGCGCGACCGTGTCCTGCGTCATTTTGCTTTGCGCGGGGTGCGCCGTACAGCAGTTCCCTTTTGTAAGGCCCGTGACCAAACCCTCCATGGACGCGTCCGCGCAGCGCCGCGCGGAGGAACAGTTCATGAAGGCCCGCGCCTGCGACCGGCGGGGGCTTTTCCAGATGGCGCTGCATTACTACGAAGAGGCCTACCGGCTGGATCCGGGCTCAGGCGCGCTCAGGGAGCTCCTGGTCCAGCGCTATGTTTTTTCGTCGCGGTTCAAACAGGCGATCGATCTCGTCAAGGGCTCTAAAAAGGAAAACGAACTTTCCGATCCCGACAAGAGCCTCTGCGCGAGCATCTACATGCGGATGAACGAGTTTTCACACGCGGCCGAACTGCTCGATGCCGTGAAAAACAAGCAGAATGAGGAGTTATACACCCTCGGCCTGCTGTACGAATCGCTCGGCAACATACCGCATGCGCTCGCGAGCTACCGCGGCTACCTCGCCAGGGACCCGTCGTCGATCGCCCTCACGCTCAAGGTGGGAGCGCTGTATATGCGTCTTAACAAATACGACAGCGCCGAGAGCCTCTACGTGGCGGCGGAAAAGGCCGACAAGAAGAACCCGCGGCTCTATAACGGGATAGGGGAGGTCAAGCTCGCGCGGGGCGACACGGCGCTCGCCCTTGATTTCTTCAAAAAGGCCGTGATGGCCGATTCAACCTTTCTCGACGGACTTCGCAACATCGCCCAGGTGCACCTGCGTAAAGGCAATTACGCCGACGCGATACCGTACTACGAAAAGCTGTACGCAAACGACAGCATCGGCGGGCTTTTCGGCAAGACCCTTGCCCTGCTGTATTACTACGGCAAGGAACCCGATAAAGCCAAGACGCTTTTACAGAAGCTGCTGTCGGGCGACATCAACGACCCCGAGCTGCATTTTTATCTCGGCCTCGTGTACGGCTCGCAGGACAGCTTTGACCTCGCCGCGATCGAGTTCGGCAAGACGCTCGCCATCCGGAACAATTTCAGCGACGCCTGGCTCCAGCTCTGCTACCTCGACCTCCGGCAGAAGGAATACGACCGGGCGCTCGGCACGGCGAAGCATTTCACCGAAAACGCGCCGACGTCCGGCGTCGCGTGGCGTACGCTGGGATATGTTTACAACGTGCGCAAGCAGTACGCGGATGCGGTTCCGTTCCTGAAAAAGGCGCTGTGGTTCGATTCGCTCGACGCGTTCGCATGGTTCGAGTTGGGCAGCGCGCTCGAGCGCACCAAGGAATTCAACGCGTCGGTCGTGGCGTTCAAGCGGGTGCTGGCCATCAAGCCCGACGAAGACGCGGCCGCCAATTACCTCGGCTACATGTGGGCCGAGCGCGGCATCAAGCTTGACAGCGCGCGCATGCTCGTGGAAAACGCGCTGGCCCGCGATTCGGCGAACGGCGCCTACCTCGATTCGTACGCATGGGTATTCTACCAGCTTGGTAAAATCGACAGCGCGTTCGTATATATCAAGAAGGCGATGCGTCAGATCAACGACGACGCCGTGGTGTACAGTCATTACGGCGACATCCTGCTTAAAAAAGGCATGGAGCGCGAGGCGCTGGAGGCGTATAAAAAAAGTCTAAAGGTCGACGCGAAATCGGAAGAAGCGGAGGCTGTTATGAAGAAGATAAAGCTGCTGGAAGATAAGTCGAATAATAAGAAATAAAAATATCTGGCGGGGGAGGTATCCCCCTCGCTCCGGCCCGGTCGTGCCCCCCGCTTAAGTCCACTACTTCGAACCTGTAAAGCACGCCCGGTCCTTCGCCGCCACCTCTTGGGTGCGGGGAACGGCCAAGTCTTTTTCTCCAATTATCAATTACCGCTTTTCTCATTCTGTATCTTCGCCAGATACGCCTCGAAGGCGGCTTTTCCTTCGTCCTTCCAATACTGGTCATAGTATCGCCAGTCGCGGTACGAGCCGTTGATGCGCCAGTCGGCGTCGCCGTTGAAGTCGCGGTGCCGCCACCAGCGATGCCTGCCGTGAGGCCAGGAGTGGCGGCCGCTGTAATGGCCGGTGCCTCCGAACAGCAGCTTGGCGAGCAAAAGGATGCCGAAGGCCTGCCAGAACGTTATCGCCTTGAGACCGAACAGCGCCGGCATGAGCCAGTTCCACAAAAGAAAAACCAGCCAGCCGAACAGTAGCGCGAACAGCACCGCGAACGTGACGCCGGCAACAACGAGTCCGGCAATCCGCAGCACTCCGAATCCGTGGTGCCGGGGATAAGGCGGATACGAACGGTCGAATGTGTTTTCCATGCATTCCTCCCTTGTTATTGGTTAGTGTATTCCTTCAGGATGATCGATTCCCTTAATTTGGCCAAGGCCCTGGATTTCTGGGCAAGCAGCGTTCCAAGCGGAACCTCCCACAGCTCCGACAATTCCCTGAACGAGTATCCCTCGAGCTCGGTTGCGACCACCACCGCGCGCTCGCTGTCGCCCAGGCGGTCCATTGCCTCGACAAGCAATTCCCTCAATTCCATTGCCTCAATCTCGGCCCCGGTGTCGAACCGCGAGTCGTGCAGCGTTTCGGACAACGACAATGCTTCATCTTCATCACCATTGCCGTCCAGCGGAATGTTTTTTTTCCTGCTTCTGAACGCGTCAACCACCCTGTTGCGGATCGCTTGATACACATAGGCCGATACGCTGCGCAGCGGTTCCAAGGGGTCTGTGCGGTCGAAAAGCCCGGCCATCACGTCCTGCACGATGTCCTCCCCGTCGCGGTCGGCAGCCTCGCCGATGAGACTACGGACATATCCCACCAGTGCGGAGCGCTCCCCTTTGATGAATGACGTGATTCTATTGCTGCGCGGTTCCATGGCCTCTTTGAATAAGACGGAATGACGCGGAGATTTATTGCATGCCCCGGATGACCATCGCCGGAAGCCGAGGCGCCGCTCGACGACCGGTAAATTCCTGTTCGGTCAAGTAAAAAAAACGGCTTTTTCCGCGTCGACGAGCGAGGAATGTTCTTGTGCGGCCGTCCCGTGGAAATGCACGTATAGTAAAGAGGTCTGCAATGCATGCGCCCATCGTGCCGGACGAGAAGCGATTATTCCAGAACTAAATCCCTGAAATCCGCTAAATGTCCTGCGCTTATTCCGCACGACGCAAGGTACCGCTCGACCCCGCCGAAGGAGTTCGAAATCGCGGCGAACACGCTGCGCAGATACTGCTCATGCGCGGTGAAGGCGGGCACGAAATTGGCGGTGCATAAAAAGCCCAGGCTGACCAGCTTCATGAAAAGGGCGATCCCGCGTACCCGTGACATTGTATAGCTATTTGACAGAAGGTAATCCCTGATGATGGCGGCCGGGTCCGCGCCGAGCGCGAGGTGCACCAGGGCGCACATGAACCCGGTGCGGTCCTGGCCCGCCCTGCAGTGGATCAGCACGGGATAGCTGTCTTGCGTCCGCAGGATCTCAAACAGCGTCCCGATTATCTGCTTCTGTGAAAGCAGCCAGCCTGCATATATCGAGGAAACGGCGCCCACGATAAGGCCCTGAACCCCCTTTTTATACAGGTTGGGCCTCACCATGGTCCGGTAGGTATGCTCCACCTCCATGGGAAGGTTGATTTCTTTTGCTCCGGCCACCGCCCGCCGTGTTTTTGCCGATTCCTTAGATGTCCTCAAGTCAATGATGACCCTGAATCCTGGGGGGAAGAAGTTCCGCACGTCCTTCTCGCTCATCCTGTCGAAATTGCCTGACCTGAAAATAAGCCCTTTTCTCATTTTTCTTCCGTTGAGCGTGTCAAGCCCGCCCAGATCGCGGAAATTGGGGATTGCTTTCATGAGGACGGCTTTTTCTTTCTGCGTCGCGCGTGCGGTTTCATCGGTATTGCAGCAAGGACTTCGCAGTGCTTTTCCGAACGGGCGATGGCATCGTAAAACAGCACGAGCGGCGGAATGGCTGAACTTTTATGGCCTTTGACAAACCGTTTCATTTTTTTTATGTCGATTTCCCTCGGATTGCCCGGATTGTCGGTGAGATACTTGGTGAGGACGGCGACAAATTTCTTCGTATCCTCGTCCGTAAAGCCGCGGTTTTTCATTTCGGTGGAGAATTTGCCCAGCCACAGCTCGCGCCATTCTTCGTTGGAGGTTATTTTGCGGTATTCCATGATCAGAACATCCCCGTTAAAATTGTTTGGCGAATTACCGCGGCTCCCGGTCCACGCTCTTCATCGCGTCGTTCATGCTCGAGTCCGCCATCCTGTTCGCCGCCTCCACTTTCTGCCGCGCCCGGTCGGGGATCTGCGTCATCCTAGTAACGGGGGCGCCCTGATCCGTCTGAAGCGCGTTCTTTACCGATGACGGCACCGAATAGTTTCTTACGATGTAAAGGCTTACCATGACAATTGCGGCAATTACCAATGCGATGAAAATCAGGTTGCGCATTCTGCCTCCCTGGTTTGTTGTGTGATCGGAAACCTGCTTGTATGGCCGGCAACGGACGTCGCCGCGGAAACGCCGTTTGCCGCGTCCCGCCGCTGTCCATAGTATACAATCCCGGACGCTGCTCGTGGGCCTGTAAAACAGGTTTTCTTTCATCTCGGCGCTTTAACGTTCTAACGCTCCAACGCATCAACTCTTCAACCCGTCAACCGAGATATGCCTTTTTCAATTCCGCGTTTCCGGCAATCTCGGCGCTGGTACCTGATGCGACTGCCCTTCCGTTTTCGAGCACGTAGGCGCGGCGGCAATAATTGAGCGCCATTGCTGCGTTCTGCTCGACCAGCAGGATCGTTTTGCCTTTTTTATTCAGCGCGGCGATGATCGCGAAAACGTTTTTCACGAGCAGCGGGGAGAGGCCCATCGAAGGTTCGTCGAGAATAAAAAGTTCTCCGTCGCTCACCATCGCCCTGCCGATGGCGAGCATCTGCTGCTCGCCACCCGACAAGGTCGAGGCGATCTGGCGCTGACGCTGGCCGAGCACGGGAAACATTTCGAATACGGACGCGAGGAGCGGTTTCATCTCGGACGATGTCTTGTTCGCGAATGTCGCGAGCCTGAGGTTTTCAAGAACGGTGAGGTTGCCGAAAACGGCCCTTCCCTCCGGCACATGGGATATGCCCATGGCGGCGACGTCGTGCGGCTTGGATGAGATGATGCTTTTGTTTTTATAGGCAATCGCGCCCGACAGAACGGGAATGAGCCGCGATACCGCGCGCAGCAGGGTCGACTTGCCCGCGCCGTTCGCGCCCAGAACGGCCACGGTCTCGCCCTCGTCCACGTGCAGGGTCACGCCGTGCAGCACGGTGACGGGGCCGTAGCCCGCGACAAGGTTGTCAATTGACAAAAGCGCCATTGTCGTCCCCGAAATAGGCCTTCACCACGGTCTCGTTTCCGGCGAGCCCGCAGGGATCGCCCTCGAATATCGTTTCGCCGAAGTTGAGTACCTTCACCCGCCCGCACAGCCGCATCACCAGTTGCATGCGGTGCTCGATGAGGATAATCGCCACGCCGTATTGTTTTTTTACCCGGAGGATAAGATCGGCAAGGCCGTCCAGCTCCGAGGGATTCATGCCGGCGCCCGGCTCGTCAAGGAGCAGCAGGCCCGGACCGCTCGCGAGGGCGCGCGCGAGCTCGACTTTACGCTGCAAGCCGTAGGGCAGCGACGCCGCGGTCTCGAGCATGCGGTCGGCGAGGCCGAATTCATCGAGCAGGATTTTGACGCGCGCGGTCTGTTCGCCCTCCATCCGGGAGAACGTTTTTGACCTGAAGAGCGCGCTCCACAGCGGGTAACCGAGCCTGCAGTACGACCCGCAGCGCACATTGTCAAGAATGCTCATGGACCTGAAGAGCCGTATGTTCTGGAAGGTGCGGCTTATCCCTTTTCCGATGATTTTATGCGAGGGAAGCCCGTTGATGTTTTCGCCATTGTAAATCACGTTGCCCGAATCCGGCCTGTAAACGCCGGTGAGAAGGTTGAACACCGTGGTTTTGCCGGCCCCGTTGGGGCCGATGATGCCCCAGATATCGTCTTTGTTGACGGTGAGATTGAAATTGGAAACCGCCTTCAATCCGCCGAAAGAATGAGACAGGTTTGATACGCTGATTAGATGTAATGATGATGGATTTGTCATGACAGTTTTTCCTTCTGTCGCAACCAACCCAGCTCTTTTCCGCCCATGATGCCCAGCGGCCTGAAAATCATGAGCGCGATAAGCGCGAGCGGGGCGACCACAAACCGCCAGATGCCCAAGAAACGGAGCGCTTCAAGCAGGATTGTCCAGATGGTTGCTCCTAGAATTGAGCCGAACAGCGATCCGCTGCCGCCGAGGTACAGCATGAGCAGGATGTCGGTGGATTTGACAAGGGAGAAAGTGCGCGGGTTGATGAATTGTATCAGGTGCGCGAACAGCCCTCCGGCGATCCCCGCGAAAAAGGAGGAAATCACGAATGCGAGGATCTTTACCTGCTTCGTGTTGATGGAAACGAGGGTGGCCGCGATTTCATCGTCGCGCACGGCAATGATGCCCCTGCCGAAATTGCTGTTCACGATGTTGCGGAGCGCGACCAGGGTGACGGCCGTCCAGACGAACGCCCACGAAAGATTGGTGAATTTGTGGATGCCGTAATATCCTTGCGGCCCGCCGAAGAACGGCAGGTTGTCAAATGCGCTTTTGACGATCATGAGCAACGCAAGGGTAATGATCGCCAGGTAATCGTCGCGCGCCTTGAACGCGGGGATGGCGACGAGCAGGCCCGCCGCGCCGGCGAAAATGCCGCCCATGACAAGAGAAAGAGGAAAAAAAACCGGAGACTGGGGAAAAACGGAAAGCGAGAAGAACGACGCGCCGTATGCACCCACCGCCATGAACGCGGCATGGCCGACCGAGAATTCCCCCATGTATCCGTTGACGAGATTGAGGCTCGCGGTGAGGATGATGTTGATGCCGATGTACATGATTATCTGCGCGATGTAGGGGTCGACGCAGTTGAGGACATCGCAGAGTATGCATATGCCCAGACCGCATGCAGGCAGGATGATCGGCAAGGGCTTTTTAAACATGCGCTAAACCTTCTTCTGCATTGGAAGGCCGAACAGTCCCGACGGGCGTATGAGCAGAATAAGAAGAAGAAGCCCGAAAACGATCATGTCTTTATATGACGACGGCAGGATGGATGCGGAGATGATTTCGACAATGCCGAGCAGGAACCCGCCCGCCACAGCGCCCTTTATGCTGCCGATCCCCCCGATGACCGCGGACACGAACGCCTTCCATCCCACCATGATGCCCATGTACGGGTCTATGATCGGATAGGCGAGGCCCACGAAGATTCCCGCTACTGACGCAAGACCGGTGCCTATTGCAAAGGTATACGATATGATTCTGTCAATGTTGATCCCCAGCAGGGGGGCGTGAAACTTGTCCCACGAGAGCGCGCGCATGGCCATGCCGGTGCGGGTCTTTGCGACGAACATTTCGAGCGCTGCCATTAACAAAAGAGAAGCTGAAATAATCAGCAATTGAACGTTGGACGCGGCAAAGGCGCCGGCCTTGTACAGATGATAGCCGGCAAGCTCGGGGAACTTTCTCGGTTCCGGTCCCGCGACGGCAAGGGTGATGGTCTCCAGGAAAATGCCCACGCTAAGCGCCGTGATCACGGCGGAAACGCGCGGCGCTGACCGGAGCGGCCGGTACGCGAGTTTTTCTATTGAAACACCAAGAAACGCGATGGCGGCAAACGTGAGCGGTACGATCGCAACAAACGGCAGGTGAAAGTAAACCGCGAGGAACAGAGCCAGGTAGGAACCGATCATGAAGATGTCGCCGTGCGCGAAGTTGATGAGCCTGAGCACGCCGTACACCATGGTGTAGCCGAGCGCGATAAGGGCGTAAATGCTGCCCAGTTGGAGGGCGTTGAGGGATTGATGGAAGAATGAAATCATTTCATTGGATTGACTGAATCAAAATAGGTAAACGCATCATTTTTTATCTGAATGACCACGGCGCTTTTCGACGGCGAGCCGGAACCCAGCGTGAATTTCATGACACCGGTCACGCCGCCGAATTCGCTGAGGGTCGAAAGCTTGGAAAGAACTTTTGCCGGATCGTCACTGCCGGCCTTCCGGATGCTTTCGATGAGCATGCCCATTGCGTCGTAGGTGAGGGCGGCGACGTCGTCGGGCCGCGCGCCGAAACGGGCTTGATAATCGGCAATGAACTTTTTCGCCTTGTCGGTCGCCATGTCGGGCGCGTAATGCGTGGTGAAATACAAACCCTCCATGACGCCTTTGCCGAGTTTAAGGATTTCCTCCGAGCCCCACGAATCGCTGCCGACAACGGGCCCGCTGAACCCCTGCTGGCGCGCCTGCTGGATCTGCAGCGGCACCTCGTTGTAATAGTTGGGGAGAAACAGCACCTCGGCGCCCGACGCCTTGATTTTGGAGAGCTGTGCGGTAAAGTCCTTGTCGCCCGTTGAATAGGATTCAAAGGAAACCACGCTGCCGCCGACACGGGTGAATTCCGCCTTGAACACCTCGGCGATGCCCTTGTTGTATTCGGACGCCACATCGAACAGCACTGCCGCCTTCTTGAGGCCGAGCTTTTTAAAGACAAAGGCAGCCACGACCACGCCCTGGAAATCATCGGTGAAGCAGGCGCGAAACACGTGCTTCTTGTTTTCGGTGAGCTTGGGGTTTGTTGACCAAGGAGAAATCATGATGAGGTTGTTGCTTTCCGCGACAACCGCGGCCGGCACCGCGTTTCGGCTTGCGTTGGGGCCGATCATGGCAACCACTCTTCGGCTCACGAATTTCTGCGCCACCGCGGCCGCCGATTCCGCTTTGTCCTCATTGTCCTCAACGAGAAGCTCCACTTTTTTCGTTTTGTCGGCCAGCGCGATCCCGCCTTTGGCGTTAATCTCGTCAACGGCCATGGCGGCGGCGTTGACGCATGATTTTCCCACCACCGGGACCGAGCCGGTGAGTTCCGCGTTGATGCCGATCCGGATGGCGTCGGATTTGGAGCAGGAGGACAATAATAAAGCGAATGTTGACGGCAGGATAATTGCTAAAGCTCGCTTGATCATCGAAGGCCTTTTTCCATTAGAGATGACTGGGGATGAAGAAAACCGGAATTCATTGGAAAATAAAATAGGTAAGAATGGTTGGCATGGCAAGCAAAAGCAGGGAAGTGAAAAGTGGAGAATGTTTATGGATGATCAAGCGCTGATCACAGAGTCCCGTTTCTGCGTTTTTTCTTCGTGACCGGTTTTTCAATGCTCTTATATCTCACCCCGCGCACTAGCAGCACGCAGGAATCCGCGGAAATCGAAACAGCCTTCACCGCAGCCAAACTCCCCGAGCAGTCCATGACTTTTTCGCCGAATCGAAAGGCAGAGACATTTTTATCCATCACCTCGAATCGCCAGAACTCCGACCACTTTGTCGCCTCGAACATGGGAAACGGTGAAACGCATTTGCCGGAGCCGCACGACAGCACGCAGCCGGGACGGCAGGTAAAACACGCCTGCGATGAGTCGACGCCGTTTCTAAATGCGATGCGGTACGGCGCGAGTGATTGATCAGGCCTTTTGCACCAGACGTCGAACTCGAAAATACCTTTTGTCAATGATATGCCCTTGTTTGTTATCGATGATGATCTCTTGCCGCCGTCGATTTCCATTGCACCGTTATTGACCGCAGCATTGCCGCTTGATGCCCAGCCGTTCATGTCGCCGCCGTTGAACAATTCGGTCCAAGGAGAGCGGAGACCCTTAACGGAATCCCCGTCCAGCTTTTGCACTTTTAAATTTTTATACTTCAGGCCGTCCCTTTCGCCCTCGAGGCAGATCTGACCGTAACGGTAATGATCGTCGCGGAAACGGATAACTTCCTTTCCGCCAAGCTCCACGGTGAAATCCCGCCCATGCGCCGCAATCGAAAAATGCTGCCATGCATTGACGGGAAAAGGAACGATCCCGGGATTTGGCTGCGGCCTGAACGGAAAGCTGATGTGCCCGGATCCCGGCATGTCCGCGTCGATGTCCATTTCATAACCGCTCAGGTTGGGGAACCACGCGTTTCGGTCGCCGCGCACCACCACGCCGCCCTGGCTTTTCCCGTTGTAGAGAAAATCGCCCTCGAGCACGAAATCGACGAGCATGGCGTTATGGCCGATCCAGCCGTCGCTGCCCTCAAACACGCCGTCGCGGAAGCTCCATCTTTCGATGCCTTCAAATGCTCTGGTCGGTTTCCAGCACGAGGTGTCCATGAGCGAAGTGAAGGGGGCGGGTTTGGGGGCGGCTTTTTTGGGTTTCGCAAGAACGGGGAACAGCAGCAATAAAACAAGAACAATCGACGTGATTTTCATGATTGGTTCTAAAATAGATATTATGGCGGAGGCGTAGTTGACAAAAAGTTGAGGAAACTATATTTTCTCAATGGCAAATAGCTGTTGGTAAATAAAATTTACTAAATTTTGAAATGTAATTCCCGCGAAAGCGGGAATCCGCTCTTGATAATGGGATGGACTCCCGCTTTCGCGGGAGTGCCAACGCAGTGAAACATTAAAAAGAAGGGAATCATTCAGGCTTGCGTATCTATGATTTGATTTCACTGCCGCTGCGGAAAATACGCTATATCCCTCGAATTTACTTTGTCCTTGCCGCACTTCTTGTTTTCGTGCTCGTTTTCACCCACCGGCATGTTGAAAGCTGGAACGATGCGAGCCGCATGGCGCTCGCTGCCTCCATTGTCGAAAACGGGACCCTCAGCATTGATAAAAGCGTATTTGCGGTCACCGGCGACAAGGTTTTCATCAGGGGCCGTTTTTATTCCGATAAACCGCCGATCATGTCCTTTCTTGCCGCAATCATTTATTATCCCCTTTACAAACTCGGATTCACCATGACATTTCAGGATAATCCGGCGTATTATCTCATCACTTTTTTGTTGCAGGGCGTTGGATTGCTGCTCTGCGTGTTTTGTTTTTATCTGCTCCTCAGGGAATATCCGATGAGAGAATCGTATCAAGTCTTGATGGCAAGCGCATTGGCTTTTGCCTCGCTGCTGCTGCCGTGGTCGGTGGTCCTCAGCAACAATAGTTTTGCCGCGTGCTGTTTATTCATCGGTTATTTTTTCATGAATAAAGCGATGAGCGCAAAACCTAAAAAAATGTTGATGACCCTTGCCGGGTTCTGCCAGGGGATTGCCGTTTCGGCAGACCATACAACCGGCATATTGGTTTCGGCATGCATTGCCATCTTAATCATCACAAAAGAGATCAGAGGATATTTTCTGTTTTTTTTTCTGCCGGTGCTGTTGCTCGGATCGGCAACGCTTGTGTATTACCAGGCTCTATCTGGTAGCATTATCCCGTTCGAAACGCACAAGGAATTATGGGCCTACGCCGGTTCTTCATGGGATGCTCACGCGCTTTCAGGCTTACATGTCAACTCGCCGTTTGTTATTCTAAAAACGGTCGTCAAATATTCAATCGGCCCAAACGGCTTTCTGATTTATAATCCATTTTTGATTATTGGATTGTATTATGCTTTTATTTTGATAAAAGAGAAAAAGACCGGATGGAAAAACTCCTTCATTCTCCTGAGCGGTACAGCTCTGACTGTGATTTACTATTGCCTGTTCGCCGAGGGCGCCGGCGGCTGCAGCTATTCGATCAGATGGTTCCTGCCGTTTTTACCGATCATTTACTGTCATATGTGGCCGTTTTTTGGAGGACTCAACAAAGTAAAGAAAGCGGCCTTTGTAATGCTGTTTTGTTTTTCCGTTGTAATGGCACTAGGTGGAGTTGTCAATCCATGGATTTGCTATCCCAAGAATGGAAGCGCTTTCATCGAAAACATGAAGCCGGCGTTGGAACAGCTGTATAAAAAATAGGGGAATCACGCGTTGGGCTTTGCTCATGGCCGGGAAACACCGGCGGCCTTGGAAAGAAGTCAAATTAAAGCGATATTCGTGGTCGAATTGTTTATAAAAAGTATATTTATCTGCAATGACCGCCACGAAAACACGAACCCTCCTTCTCCTTTTTTTTCTTTCCGGTTTCTGCAATCTTGTCTTTGAAATCGTTTGGACGAGGATGTTCGGCCTCGTGTTCGGCGTCACGGTTTTCGCGATAAGCGCGGTGCTGGCGTCGTTCATGGGGGGACTTGCCGCCGGCGCGTTTGTCTTCGGCAGGGTGGTGGAGAAAAAGGGCGAGCCTATCTTCATTTTTTTCTGGGTTCATCTTGGAATATCAATCAGCGCTATGGTATTTCTCGCGGCGTTTCCCGCCGTGAAGGGACTTTTCCTTTTTATCAACGACATCGCCGACCTTGGCTTTTACGGCTCGCGCATCATCTGGTTCGCGCTCGCCTTGTTCCTTATGATCATTCCGACCACGCTCATGGGAGCAACCTTTCCCGTGGCCGTGAAAATCCTGGCGCGGGGCGAGACGTTGGGAAAAGACGTCGGCGTTTTGTACTCGGTAAATACCGCTGGAAGCGTTATTGGATGCATCACCGCAGTGTTTTTCCTGCTTGGTTCCGTGGGGATGAACGGCACGATCTGGATTGCCGCGGTGCTGGATTGTTTGGTCGGGCTTTCGACCTTGACGCTGAGGGCGGCTAAACGCGGCGCGGGCAACAAATGAAACCGTCAACCCGGCAGCAATCCATAAAGCGCAATCCCTTCTTTATCAAAGAGAAGTTCGTCCTCACCATTTTGATGCCCGTCGTGGCATTGCTCGCCGGATTCTGCACCATGTCCTGCGAAATCGTCTGGACGCGCATCCTCAAATATTTTGTCGACAACAGCATCCAGGCCTTCTCCATGATACTCGCCACGTTTTTGACCGGTCTGGCGCTCGGCGGCTATGTTTTCTCGCGTTTTGTCGATTCGCGAAAGGCGCCGTTGCTGTTTCTTGGATTTCTTGAGACCGGCATCGGGCTTCTGTGCCTCTTGTCCATTCTCGCAATCGGTCACGCCGGTGCGCTGATCGCCGCGTTGAACACGGTTTTCGGAAAAGGCTTTAACGCGGAAATCGGGATCAGGGTTCTGGTTTTTTCATCCGCGATTCTGCCGCCCACCATGCTCATGGGGGGTGTTTTCCCCCTTGTCAGCAAGTTGTATGCAAAGAATGCCGACGTTGCGGGACGGTCTGTTGGAGAAATTTACGCCGTGAATACGGTAGGCGCCGTTGTTGGCTCTTTTGCGGGCGGGTTTGTATTGATCCCGCTTTTCGGGGTACAGAACAGCATTTCGTGTATCGCATTCATTAATGTACTGATCGGCATGTCGTGTGTCGCCTTCGCTTCTGCCCTGCGAAATAAAATAAAAATCATCGTTGCCGGATGCCTTGTCATAGCCGCCGGATTATTGTTCGCCTTCACGCCGCGCAATGCCTTCCTGCATGTGTATGACGCGCGCACCAAAGAGCCGGATTACCAGATGCTTTACCTCAAGGAAAATGTAAACGGAACGGTGGCGGTGTTCAAGGAGACCCGGCAAAGCGGCCGCAAATACATGCTCATCGATGGGATAGGTGAGGTGAGCACCGATTATTTCAGCATGCGCGCGTTCCGCATGCTCGGGCTGCTGCCCGCCCTGTATTCGCCCGGGGCGAAAAACGCGCTCGTGGTGACCTTCGGCAGCGGCATCGCGGCCGGCACCATTGCAAACCTGCCCGGCATCGAAAAGGTGGAATGCATAGAAATCTGCAAGGAGGCGTTCAACGCGGCGAACAGCTTCGCAGTCGAAAACCACGACGTGCTTCATAATCCGAAGGTGCGGTATGTGGTCAACGACGGCAGGAACTTTCTGTTCACCACGCGCAAGCGCTACGACCTGATCAGCGCCGACGCGTCGCACCCCACGAGCAGCGACAGCTGGATACTTTACACAAAGGAATTCTACGAGCTGTGCCGCAGCCGGCTGTCCGACAGCGGCGTCATGTGCCAGTGGATTCCGCTGCGCGGCGTTTTGGAAAAGGACTATAAAACCATCCTCAACACCTTCAGGTCGGTTTTCCCGTACATGACCCTGTGGTATGCCGGCGGGTACAAGGCGATCGGGCATACCATTTTATGCGGCTCGAAACGGCCCATGAAAATCGACATGGGCCGCGCCGGGGCGCTTTTGGACGACAGCCGCGTGAAAAGCGACCTTGAACAGGTGAACGTTTTTTCTCTCCAGGATGTGTTCAACTGCTTCGTGATGGACCAGGATTCGGCAACGGTCTTCGGCAGCGGGGCGGCGCTCAACACCGACGACAGGCCGGTGGTGATTTTTTCAAAGGCCGAGCTGTGGAAAAAACCGTTTATCGGACTCAGGTCAATGATGCGGTACCGCATGAATATCTATCCCGAACTGTGCGGCATGGACAGCGTGAAAGGCGTCCAGATCAAACAGGCCGTTGATAAAAATTTTGAAGCCATGGGCCATTCCATCCAGGGGCAAATTCTGGAATTCGAGGAATTCGTGATGCGCATGGACTTTGATCCACGCCTGCCTGACGCGGCCCTTGCGCCGAACCTTTCCAGAAGCCGGGACATGCTCAAACAGGTGCTCACCGAATATACGACGGCTTTAGAGCAGAACACGGATGACGCTCATACGAGATATCTGATGATTCAGGATTATTCCGAGTACCGGGCCATAATGGCGTATCTTGACAGAGTGCAAAAACGCCGGCAAGGACGGTAGGGCTTATCCCGTATGATTAAATCATCCATTCGCCATCCAATTACCAATGTAACCTTGTTTGCCGATGAATCTGCAAATGGCATTATTATCGCCAAAGCGGTGTTCGGACTCAAAGAAAAATGTGCCGGCATTGCAGTGAAAGAATCGCGCAATTCTCTGTTGATAGAATACGGCAGGATGTTGAAGGAATTTCTTGATGGTAGACTCCACTCGCTCAATATTATCCCCATTAATTTGTCCTGGGGCACGCCGTTTCAAATAGCCGTGATCGAGGCTTGCCGCTCGATTCCGTGGGGGAGCGTGGTGTCGTACGGCGATCTTAGCGTGATGGCGGGATATCCAAGGGCCTCGCGCGCCGCAGCAGGCGTGATGCGGCACAACCGTTTTCCCCTTATTGTTCCGTGCCACCGCGTGATCGGCGCTGGCCTCACCACAGGGGGATTCATGGGAGCCACTCACGGAGCGCCGATACGGCTTAAATTGAAACTCCTCGCAAACGAGGGTGTTTCTATTCGATAAATCAAATTCGGCTTGCTTTACGAACATTGCCTGAATATCCTGCGTATCGGCTCATTTAAAAAGGTAACCGAAGGCTCAAAGTCGTCGTCTCACAAATGAGGTAACCAAGACTTGTTTGAAAATGGCTTTGAGTTTTCGTTCTATTGCATCTTTGAGAGAAAATGGATT